>Ga0209515_10010372_pt1 | contig 10384 bp, 10 predicted proteins | sample Subgroupgradi54m_FD_187454 | JGI IMG/M metagenome (GOLD analysis project Ga0209515, IMG submission 187454) | Subsurface groundwater microbial communities from S. Glens Falls, New York, USA - GMW60B uncontaminated upgradient, 5.4 m (SPAdes)... ...
TGTGATTAAATATATTAAAGGAATTAATAGTGTTCCAAAGATTAATGGCCAAAACCGTGATGCGAATGTCGTGTAACCGAATACTTTGTATGCTAAATCTGTAAGATAAAAAAATAAGGGAGGATTTCCGATTGTTGAAAGAATCTTTGTGTGCCATATTCCTGCACTCTGAGAAGCGTACAGCATATCATCTGCTAGCACATCTAAATTTAAAGCTGCAATTAACCTTAGTATAAACCCGATGAAGGTTAGAATTAATACATATAACAAATACTTATTTTTTGATGAAGAGGAATCTACTAAAAAAGATGCCAATTTGTCAGAGAAAGTACTTGATTTGATTGGTGGAGATTCATCCATCAGATATAGATTTGGGGGGTTATTTATAAAGTTATTTAATCTTTTCCCCCAATAAGAAAACTTCGTGGCCTTTGCCGTGATTTCTAAATAAATAGTTGATAGGGAAAAGATATTTCCAGAAAAACGAGTCATTAATAATCCTACTAAAGTGAAAAGAACTCCAGTAAGGGTTTAAAGAACTGATTTCTGTTAATTCTTGACTACTAAGTGTAATTTGGCGATTCTTTATTACTTTAAGACTTACTCTTCTCATTATCCAGAAAAATGGAAAAGTAAAATCCCAAACAGACAATATTTTTATTCCATTTTGACTAAGAAGCGAATGGAGTTGGGCATTGGTGTACCTTCTTACATGTCCATAGGATACGTCATCAATTCCCCATTCTTTTGGATCATTTGGGACTGAAATTATTATGTAGCCACCAATATTTAATTTTTTAGATAAATTTTTAATAAATTCATGATCTTTTGGGATATGCTCAATTACATCTAATAAAAGAAGGGTGTTATACTTTTTTCTAATTTTATTAACGTCACCAAGAATAACGTTTACTGGATATTTTTTAAGATTTTTTCTGGCTATATTTATTGCTTTTTCAGATATGTCAATTGCATCTCCTATGAAACCTTTTTTTGCTAAATGAAGACTAAACTCTCCTTGACCAGTTCCTACATCTAGGAAAGGAGGTTTAAAATTATATTCCCCATTGAGTTTATCAAATAAGAAAAACATATAATCTTTTAGAGGTTTAAAATTTGTCATTTCTTTTTTCGTAGATTATTTCTGAAATAAAGGTTGTAAATCTGTCATAATTCTTTTCTTCAATCAGTAGAATAATTAAGAAAATAGATACTATCGAAAAGAATATGCTTACAAATATCATCCAAAGTGAAAATTTTTCAAGCAAATTGTCAAAAGTATTGTGAATCGTATAATTGAATGTATAGTCTTTCATATTTTTATATAAATAAGGAGTAAAATAAAAATTTTGTAAATAAGGTGCTTGTCTAATAAAGGCAGGGTCAAACATTGTCTTTAATTTATAAACTGTGTAAACTTCTTTTTCCTCACCAAAAGTTGTTTTTCTCTCATAAATTGAGAATTTTTGCTCAGAGTAATTGCGAATATTATCAAATAGATACTCACTGGTTAAATTAAGTTGTTGATTTTGAGCAATAGTCCCCCAACCACAGTCATCAATTTTACATTCTACAAAATAAATATCTATTGGCTTGTTACTAGGGGATTTGAGATTGTTTTGATAAGCTGTGAAAAAGTCTCCTAAGTTTAGGAAAGACTTGTCAGTTGCAAGCCAAAAAGTGTTTGCAGTATAAATCCTTGGATCGAAAACAACTAGGCCATCTGATTTTACATTATGATTGATATAAGACTTTAATTGCGAATTTGAGGAAGGTGTTAAATACGAAGAAGGGAAATTTATACTTACAATCAAGAGGTTAGCTATTAAAGCCACAATTAGTAAGAAGTAGATTAGATTCTTTCTATTAATTTTGCGCGTAAAATAATCTAAAGCATATGCGGCAGGAATTGAGAATAAAAAAGGCATAAAAACAAAGTGTTTAGGCAATGGTGCTCCTGCACTTTGGAAAATAAACGGGATTAAGAAAGTTATTAACAGAAATTTTATGGCTATTTTTTCTTTTTTCATAAAAAATAAGAGTAAACCCAAAATACCGAGAGTAAAAATGATTAGATCTGCCATAGGTAAAGACCAGAATATAGCATAATTTGGGAGAGTTGTTACATTTTTAAAAAAGGAATTTTCCTGTCCGGCTAAGCTGCCATAAAGCTGTTGTGTTGAATTTAAATGTACAACTCTGCTGAAATAAACATCGACTATCCCCTTATCTTTGTATAATAAGTAGTTAAAGACCAAAAAAGGTGATGAGAAAATTAAAAGGACTACAAAAAATAAAACTAAGTGTTTAGAATTCTTTTTTGAGTAGAATCTTTTATTTTTTGATCTAGCATATATTGGTGCAAAAATTAAAAAGCTTAATATGAAAAATGGGGCGCTGTATTTAGTTAATAGGGCAAGTCCGAAAATAGCTCCTGAAAGAGATAATAGCGATATTTTTTCTTTATCAATATACTCTAACCCAAGGTAAATGCCGAACATTGAGAAAAATAAGACAACTAAAGATTGTTCTGTGTAGGTTAATTTTATTAAAAATGTTGAGAAAGTTACAAATAATGCCGCTAAAACTGATATTTTTTCATTAAAAAACTTCTTTGTGATTAAATATATTAAAGGAATTAATAGTGTTCCAAAGATTAATGGCCAAAACCGTGATGCGAATGTCGTGTAACCGAATACTTTGTATGCTAAATCTGTAAGATAAAAAAATAAGGGAGGATTTGAATGGGTGGATAGTATTTTAGCAGATAGAATGCCTGCACTTTGAGAAGCATAGAGCATATCATCTGCTAAAACATTTAAATTTAAAGCTGCAATTAACCTTAGCATAAACCCGATGAAGGTTAGAATTAATACATATAACAAATACTTATTCTTTGATGAAGAGGAATCTACTAAAAAAGATGCTATTTTATCCGAGAAATTACTAGATTTCTCCTCTTTGGTTTCCATGAAAATACTAAAAATATGTTGTTTATAAGGTTAATTAAGAAAGATCAATAGTTTTTTCTTGACTTTTAGATATGTTGTATTTTTCATACTTTCGAATGTTCATTTGATGCATTCCATACTGAGCTAGAATACCCAGAATACTTAATCCGTATCTAATGCCTGGAACATGGCACTTTTCATCACCGTAATAAGTAGGAATAACTATTTCGCCTATTCTTTTTTTTGCTATTGCTAACTGGACTATTATCTCAGAATCAAAATGATAGCCGTCTGAATTCTTATTAAATGGTATAGCATTTAAAGCATGGACATTGTATGCTCTAAAACCAGAATGAAACTCACTTAACCTTGTCCCTAAAACTATATTTTCAGTAGTTGTCAGAAATCTATTTGCTATAAATTTGTATAGGGGCATTCCCCCCCCAAGAGGATCTCCGGCAATACGCGAACCGAACATAAAATCTGCTTTGTCATTTAATATTGGATTGATTAGCTCTAAAATCTTCTCTGGAGGATATTGTGCATCTCCATGAACCATTACCACAACATCGAAGTTGTTTTTAATTGCATAATTATAACCCCATTTTTGATTCCCACCATATCCTTTGTTCTTTTCATGCTTTAAAACTTTCAATTTCTTAAGATTGTTCTTATCTTTGTAGGCTTGAGCTAAAGCTGCAGTTGGATCTGAAGAGGCATCATCTGCAACAATGATCTCATCAACCCGATTTAAAGCGTCTTTAGGAAACCTATCTAGAAGTAGAGTAATTGTCTTTTCAGCATTGTAAGCTACAATTAGGACCAAGACCTTCTTTTCGCCACTTGATTTTTTTATGTTCATTTAATCCTCTAAATGTTTCAGCTTTTTTGAGTAAGCGAGATTAACAAAAATTGAATATTTAAATGATTTTGTATAGTTTCTGTTATCAGCAATCATGTCTAAGAAAAGGTGAATGTTAAAACCAGTGAGAATAAATAAGAAGTATTTTGAAATAAAGATAGATAGTAAAAGCAGAATAAATAAAACTTCAAAACCATGAAAAATATATAGACCATGGTAATACTTCAGTCTTTCTTCTTTTGGGAGAGATAAAACTTGCTTTACTTTTTTCCTGTACCATTTATAAGAGTTTCTTAAATTAAAATCGTGTTTTTCCCAAACATATAGTAGATAATGGTCCGTATCAATTAAAATACTTGCAGCGGCTATAGTTATTAGCCCAAAAACTCCTATGCTTGGGAATATAAAAAAGATAATCAAGGAGAATATAAATCCAAAAATTAGGTGTTGTGACGGATACATTATTCTTCAATTTTTTTAATCATGTCTGCGAAAGCTGGACGAGTAATTAGGATCCCAACTGTTATTCCAATAATTGAGGTAACTGCGAAACCTTTCAATAAACCGGCTCCTGCAACCATTAAAGGAAGTAAAGAGACTACTGCTGTAAAATATGTTGCAACTAAAATGAATAAGGCCCTTTTCATCTTTTGTTTTAAAGAAAGTTCATTTTTTTGGATAGATTCATCAAGGATAACAATTTGTTGATCTACCCCAGTTCCGATTGTAGCAAGAATTCCAGCAATGCTTGGAAGATCTAGGTTCCATTTAATAAAGGAAGCTATTCCTAAGATAATTAAGATCTCTGAAAAGGAAGTCAAAATTACTGCTAGGGATTCTTTTATTTTTCTATACCGAATGAAGATGAAAACAGAGATTAACAAAATTGAGGCTATACCAGCAAGTAATATCGAAAATATAAAGGAGTCTCCTAGTTTTGGAGAGATCGTGTCTAACTTTATAATCTCTAATTGATAAGGAAGACTTCCAGTAATTAAAACAGTTTGAAGTTTCTTCATCGATTCTTCTGCATTTTTAATAGCTTCATCTCTTGTTGCGCCTTTTCCAGAACCTTGAATTTGAATTTGAGTTGTTGCTCTTCCTTTTAAACTCTCAGAGATCAATAAAGAGTCCACTAGCTGATCATCTAAATACAAATCTAATTTCTGAGTAAGATATCTTCCTTGACCAGTGTTTTCTACAGGGATGTTTTTTGTTATATCTGCATGCCTTTGAGCTGATTCTTCACTTAGATAAATTGAAAATGCGAAATTACAGAAAAATCCTCCTTGTTGAGGGGTACATTGCTCTATTCTAGCACATGTTGCATCGTTTCTACAAACAGAAGTTATATCTCTTTGTCCCCCAATGAAGATTGTTTCATTTCCTATTCTAGCATCAAATTTTCCTTGTTTAGAGATGAGTTCCTCTAGATCTTTAGGTGTTGCGCCTGCAACTTCAATAAGCATGTAATTATTCCCTTCTAAGTCTGAAGCAGGGCGTACCTGAACATCTGAAATGCCGTAGACATTCATCCTATTGTTTGTTACAGCAATTAAATCGTCTAGCTCGCTAGATGTTAAAGATTTATTTTTAGCTTTGATTAATGCCCTCGCCCCCCCTTGTAGGTCTAATCCCACATTAATTCTTGTACGAGGGATATTTGAGATAGTAATTTGGGGAGGTTGGTTATCAAATAAGATCACCTGTCCATCTTTTGTATTTATTACTGTCTTTATTTTGTCTTTCGAAGGAAATTTTTCCTCGATAGCTTTTGCGTAATCTTCAACATTTTTTATTTCGGCGTCATTTACTTGAGTTATTATTTGGCCTGTTTTTAGTCCTTCATTAAATGCAGTTGAGTTCGGCTGAATACTTTTTATTATTACCCCCTTGGAAGAAAAGTGAGGCCCTATTGCAAGAATAGATAAAATTATGAAAAAGATTAATATCCAAATTCTCCAGGTGAATTTAAGTTTCATTTTTTATTCCGCTGTGTCCTCTCTATGTACCACTTTAGTAAAGAGGTGTTTGTAATCCACGTGTTTAATATATCAAAAAATAATCCAATTAAAATTACTGTAAATATCTGAGATAAGACAGGGGATAAAGATTTAGTGATTGTTAGAGAAACTATTACTGCCACCATAGCGGGCAAAGTCATTGACATTCCTGTTTTGAATGCACTCCAGATTTGATGATTAACTGTTCCGGAAGTTCTTTTTAATACTCGGTTAGTCAACATAATGTCCGTGTCAACTGAATAACCGATCAACATTAAAAATGCTACAATTCCAGCGCTAGAAACTTTCATACCCAGATAATCAATAACGGCAAGAGTCATAGCCATGTCTGCGAAGGCTGATAAAATAACTGCTAGACTAGGGACAGAAAAGAAAAGGTAAATTGCCGCGAGTGCAATTGCAAGAGGAATTAATAGAATAGAGATAGAAACAAAAAACTGTAGAATGTAGATGACTAAAAAAATGAAAAATATTGGCCATTTATACTTAGATTTGTTTTTTGATGATAAAAAAATGAGCGACAAAATTGAAATGGGAAGTAATAGGAAAATTATCAAAGAATGGACACTGCCCAAATTTGAGAATAAGATGTTTACTGAGAATAATGTCAGAATAATTGAATAAACTTTAAGTAACAAACTTTCTCCGAAAACGATAAAAACAACGACACTCATCAGAAGAAATGCGACAATTACTGCTTTTCTTAGTTGATCATAAAAGCCACTGCTTAATGAGGCACCAGTAAATTCAAAACTAGAATTACTTTCATCTAATTTGTATCCCAAATATTTTTCTAAGATTGGTTTCGCTTGATCAACAGGAGTTTTTGTTGCAATAATAACTCCTTTTTGTTCTCTGGTTACAATATCATATATTTGTGTGGTTTCCACATCTTCTAATTGTGATGATAAATCTTGTTGTAGTTTATTATGATCGATTTTCTCATAAACGGTTATAGAAGATCCTCCTGTCAAGGAAATATCTTTAATTAAGATATCACTGTGTTTTGAATAGAATAAACCAAGGTATAATAATGAAGCAATTAGTAAGATTATCGGAATAACTAGAAGTATTCTATGGTACTTGTCGTATAATGGACTAAAGTTTGTTTTTTTGTTTATTTCTTGATTTTCCATTTGTAGTTTCTCTAAGTTAAAGTATATAAATGCGCGGGCCGGGAATCGAACCCGGGCCATCTGCTCACTTCACTGAATTCAATTGTCTGCTTGGAAGGCAGAGGTTCTACCGCTGAACTACCCACGCATATAAGTCACTCTTGTTGTAGGTTAATAAAGATTATTATTTGGACGCCCCCGACAGGATTTGAACCTGCGACCCCGTCCTTAGGAGAGACGTGCTCTGAATCCAGGCTGAGCTACGGGAGCTTATAATTTCTTCTTTAATAGACTTTAAATATGATTAGTTCTCAAGAATTATAAGCGGATGTGCCAGAGCGGCCAAATGGGTCAGCTTAAGGAGCTGATGGCTTAGTGCCTACAAAGGTTCGAATCCTTTCATCCGCACTACTTACTATTTCATACGAGGTATTTTTCTTTTAGAACTTTTAATTGTTAAAAGATAATTGGTGAAAAGGATCATTACAATAAGTAAGACAATCCAGAGGATTAAGTAAAAATTCACTTGAGGGATAAAAGATACACAGGATTTATAGACACAATTTATATTGTTCTCTGAAGGTGTTAAAATTTTTGATAGTATTAAAATTGATAATATTGTAAAAATACTTGCCTTCCACATATCTTTTCTATTGCACCCTATTTTATAGAATGCATAAAGTGCTAAAGGAAGAGTAAATAAATGTTGTAAAGAGACTATTTTTCCTAACCATTGCCCCCCAACAAAAAAATAATCTGTAATCCCAAATAGTGAATTGGAAGTGAATAAGTTATAAAAGAAGTCTATATCCCAAAATAAAATAGGGAAAGCAATGATATTGATCTGGCTACCAATAAGGTAGGAATCTCTAGAGATTAATCCTAAACCTAAGAAAAATAAACTAAAATAGCAATACCAAAAAATCTGATTTACATTACTTTGAATTAAGCTGTTAACTATAGCTAAAATTCCAAAGATTATGAAAATAATTCCAATTACTGTGAGATGTTTAAATTTCCTCTTTTTCATTCTATAAGGTAGTAATTTAATATTATAAAGTATATCGAAACCTTTAAATATACTGAAAGGGCATCAATTATTGAAGACGGCCATAATGATTGGGAAACGCCTGTTCTCATCCCGAACACAGAAGCTAAGCCTATCATGTTGGTGGTGTTAGTCTCCTACAAGAAGCGAAACCATCAAGCTGTCTTTCATATTCTTTTTACTACTTGATTTGGAGAATGCAAATTTATATAGGATGTTTTTGTGGAAATGTGATGGAAGAGGGAAAAAGAGATTTTATTGAATTTTTACTTCAAAAAGATGTTTTGAAGTTTGGTGAGTTTAATACAAAAAGTGGAAGACCCACTCCTTATTTTGTGAATGCTGGAGATCTAAATACCGGTGATTCTATTAGAAAAATTGGACAGGAATTTGCGAGGTATATTCAAAGTAGTGGTGAAAAACCAAATGTTATTTTCGGTCCGGCATATAAGGGAATTTCTCTTTCTGTTGCTACATCAATGGAATTGGAGAATCTTACAAGTAAATCAGTTGGATTTGCATTTGATAGAAAGGAAGAAAAGGAACATGGAGAGGCTACAGGCTTGGATTTACAAAAAAAGGTTTTAGTGGGAGCTCAAATTAACGATGGTGATAAAGTGATTGTTGTGGAGGATGTTTTTACTACAGGGCAGACAAAATATGAAGCTATTCAATTGCTAAATAAGATGGCTCCAAATTTATCTTTTCCGTATATGCTAATTGCTGTTGATAGACAAGAAATTGATTCTTTTGGAAATAGTGCACTGAGAGAGTTTAGTCAATCAACTAAAATACCGGTAATTTCAGTTGTTTCTGCAGCAGATATTCATCAATATCTGAGTGAAAAAGGAATGACGAATGAAAGAGAAAGACTTGAAAATTATTTAAGGGTTTATGGAATTGAAGATGTTAAAAAAGAGTTAAAAATTTCTAAACTTGAAGAACAGACTATTATTCCGATAGATAGAAGTGTAGTGGTTGCACTTGATGTAAGAACAATTGGGGCATTAGAGGAAGTGGTTATTGCAACTGCAGACAATCCTAAAATTGGGGGGTATAAAACAGGATTCTTACTTGGATACCGTGGGCTACAATATGTTGTTGAAACAATTAGAAAACATACACAAAAACCTATTATTCATGATCACCAAAAGGCTGGTACAGATATTCCTATGACTGGAAAAGATTATGCTTGGATTTGTAAAGAATCTGGAGTAGATGCGGTTATTCTTTTCCCTCAATCAGGACCCGAAACAGAATATGCCTGGATGATGCATGCTTTAGATCAGGAGTTAAAAGTAATTGTTGGAGGACCGATGACACACGCAGGGTATAAAGAATCTGAAGGAGGATATTTATCAGATAAAGGTGTTGAAAGAATGATTAGAAATCCAGCAAAAGTTGGAATAAATAATTTTGTTGCTCCTGGAACGAAATTAGACGATTTCAAAAGAGTAATTGAAATTGTTCAAGAAGAGGGAATTGAAAATCCACATTATTTTGCTCCTGGATTTGTAGCTCAAGGGGGAAATATAACTGACGCTGGAAGAATTGCCGGAAAAAGTTGGCATGCTATTGTGGGTACCGGAATCTATGCTGCTGAAAATAAAAGAGAAGCTGCTTTGCGATTAACTTCTCAACTCTAGATTTTTATATTATCTTTTTCTTGTTAATTCATGAAATCAACACTGTCTAAATCTGAAGCTAAAGAAAAAATAGAAAAATTCTTTAATAATTTAGATAATAAGAGTGCTAAAGAAATTAAAAAGATTAAAAGACTTGCAATGCATCATCATGTTTCTTTAAATGTTTATAAGAAAAACTATTGTGGCAAGTGTTTTTCAGTTTTTAATTCTATTAATTCAGAAATTAGAATAAAAGGAGGATTTAAGATCGTTAAGTGTAAGAAGTGTGGTAGAATTAATAGGTTCAAATTGAAAACTTAACTTTTCTTGAATTTTCCAACAATTTCAATTAAATCTGTCTGCCCAAGGAACACTGCCCTGCAGCAATATCTTTCTAAACCTAAATCGTCGAGTACTTTTTTAGGGTCTTCGCCATCTTCTGTTCTTTTTTTAAAAGATTCCCATAAATGGCCGATCGGTTTACCACAAGAAAAACATCTCACTGGAATTATCATGTTATAGTGTTAATTTAATGATTTAAAAGGTTTTGGGTTAACTAAGGGTTTTTTACTAATTCAATTGCTTTATCCATAAAATCTCTCATATAAAGGTGTTGAATAGTATCTCTAAATCCAGATGTATATTGTTGTGGAGTGATTATTGTCGGGTGTTCGTGTTCGTGATTAAGTAAAATATTCCCCGCTCCTCTTGCAAAATAAACAAAAGAGGTCGCATCATACCCTTTTTCATGAGATCGGA
>Ga0209515_10010374_pt1 | contig 10384 bp, 11 predicted proteins | sample Subgroupgradi54m_FD_187454 | JGI IMG/M metagenome (GOLD analysis project Ga0209515, IMG submission 187454) | Subsurface groundwater microbial communities from S. Glens Falls, New York, USA - GMW60B uncontaminated upgradient, 5.4 m (SPAdes)... ...
CCCCTCCACCCTCTGGGAGGTACCGCACCGTTGTCGCTCTTGCTGAACCATCACACACTCTTTCGGTAACCCGGCTATCCTACAAATAGGACCCGTGGCTTTGCCATGAACCACGCTGGGTTCATGGCCCTGCACCCTTCGTGGTGCAGGGCGTCCCCCGCTTACGCGGGGTTTGCCGTTTCGAGAATGTCAAACGCGCACCCTTGTGCGCCGTGCCAAAGTTATCTCAAGCCTACCTAATCCATTCGTCACGTGTCAAGAGATCCACAACATTTTCTCTAGGCGCTGTCGGTTGCTCCATCTTCTGTTGGCACCGCATCGTATTGGAATCCTTAAGCGATGGAGTGCGAACCGTGCTGACTCGAAGCGTGAGTTGTTGCTGGAAGAAGTTGCACAGATCAATTGAGCCGATGCTCGATGGCGCGCGGCTGGGCCGATAATCCTCACGTGAGTGCACACCTGCTTCAGGCTCAGGATTGCATGGAAATGCTAAATATTTTATAACCGTATTGAACGGTGCTCATCGCATATGGCATACTCCCATCAGTTGTGCACTGGGAAGTCCTTGAAGAGGTCAGAGCGGTTGCGTGACTGAGCGGCACGCGCGGCCCGCGTTCACTATGGAAGAAGAGCGCGCGCTGTTCTACCGCTGGACATGTTGTTCGATAGGGAGGGCGAGGTCGCTCGCGAGAATTCAGGATGTCTCCGTCATCTGGTTCAGCACCACCACAGTATCCTGGAGAACGCCGTCGGTCTGTGCGCTATAAAATGGCGCTCGATGTTGTTGTAAGACCTGTAAGCCCTGAAGTACCCCGCCTTGGCGGAACTCCTGCTCGCCGCGCCCCTGAGCCTCCAGCCCCACCACTCACACAGAGCGTGACAGTAAACCTCAGCCGGGGCGGGCTCAGCCTCTACAGCAACGTGCGGTACGCGGTGGGAACAACCGTGCTCTGCGCAGTGACACTTCCAGGCCACGCCACTCCCATTGAAGCTGTGGGAGTCATTGCATGGTTCATCCAGATGGATCGAGCGGCTCACGAGTATAAAGTGGGGATTGACTTTGTGCAGATCTCCCCAGAACATACGCAGACCCTTGAAACGCTCCTGGCACACCCGCCGATAGCCCGCACAACACGCGCAAAGAAACTCCTGCTCGTTGATGATGACCGTGCGTTGCAATTAGCCTTCAAGTTGCGGCTGGAGTCCGTTGGCTTTGAGGTCGTCACGGCGGACGATGGGCTTCAAGCACTTCGGAAGGGACGCGAGGAACATCCCCATCTCATCATCCTCGATCTGATGCTGCCCCAACTAAATGGCTATGAGGTCTGCCGACTCTTGAAGTTCGATCAGCAATTCACTCAGATTCCCATCATCCTCTTCACCGCGCGCGGGCGGCCGCAGGACTTGGCCCTTGGCAAGACGGTCGGCGCGGATGCGTATGTCACGAAACCTTGTAGCGGGACGGAGTTAATTACCAAGATTGAAGAGCTCCTCAGCCGGAGCACTCCATGACGCGCGCGACGAATGGACCACTCGAGACACGCAGACAATGGCTTGCACTCGCGGCCGCGAAGGGACTCCTTGAGGAGGCGGAGATCGCCACCGTGCTCACCAATGCTCGCGCGCAGCACGTCGATGCGGCTGCTCTCCTCCTTACGACTAAGCGATTGACGGAAGACCAAATCTGGACGCTGAAAGCCGAAGCCGCGCAGATTGCCTTCGTCGATATCGAGCGCTATGCGATTGATCCAGCAGTGCTGAAGCGCGTGCCGGAGTGGGTGGCCCGCAAACACCAGCTCTTACCGCTCTACGCTGTGGAGCAGACGCTCACGATCGCCCTGACTGATCCCTGGGACGCGGTCGCTATTGATGCCGTGCGGGTGGCGACTAAATGCTCCCTCATTCATCTGGTCGTCAGTACCCCGCGGGCGATCCGCGCAGCCATCGATCGATACTATGGGCGCCAGGTCGTCGAGGAGGCCTCGCAGTCGACGCTTCCCCCCTCAGCAGCGCGCGCCGCTCAGAGCTCCCAACCTACCCATCCCCCTTTACAAGCGCTCCAGGCGACTGATGAAGTCTCGATTATTAAACTCGTTGATGCCCTGCTCTCCGAAGCGCTCGATGCGCGCGCGTCGGACATCCATCTTGAGCCTGACGGGGAACACATACGGGTGCGGCTGCGCATTGATGGCGTCCTCCACCAAACGCGGCTCTTTCCCATCGACCTACATGAGGCCGTGACGTCACGGATCAAAATTCTCGCCAAACTGGATATTACCGAGCATCGCTTGCCGCAAGATGGCCATATCCCGATGACGCTGCAGGGCCGTGCGGTCGATCTGCGTATTTCGACCTACCCAACGGTCACCGGTGAAAATATCGTGATCCGGTTGCTCGATCAAGCGGGTGGTGCGCTGCAGTTACACGATCTAGGCTTTGCGCCGGACATGCTCGAGCGTTTTGGTGCGCTTGTGCAGCAGCCGCATGGCCTTTTCTTAGTCACCGGGCCGACCGGCTCTGGCAAAACCACAACGCTCTACGGCGCGCTTGGGCAGATCAATTCGATGACGAAAAACATCATGACCATCGAAGATCCTGTCGAGTACCACGTCCCCGTGATTCGCCAGACCCAGATCAACCTGAAAGCGGGTGTCACCTTCGCTACCGGTCTGCGCTCCATGCTGCGACAAGATCCTGATGTGATTCTCATCGGTGAAATCCGAGATCAGGAAACAGCCGAGATCGCCATTCATGCTGCCCTCACCGGGCATCTCGTACTCTCCACGCTCCACACGAATGATGCGGCCAGCGCGGTGGTGCGCCTTCTCGACATGGGGGTAGAACCGTTTCTGCTGGCGAGCACGCTGCTCGGTGTGCTTGGCCAGCGTTTGGTACGTCGTATCTGCCCCAACTGTCAAGAAGGGAGTCGACTGCCTCAGGAGCTTGCGTCGAAGTACCCGGAATTGACGGTCATGTATCGCGGGCGCGGGTGCCCGCGCTGTCGCGACACCGGCTTCTTCGGTCGTGTGGGGATTTTTGAACTCTTCGTCGTTAATGAGCCGATGCAAGTGCAGATTGCTGCACGCTGCCCCTCCCCGACCCTCAAGGCGCTTGCAACACAACAGGGCATGCGGACCATGCGAGCGGATGGCATGTGGAAAGTCCAGCAGGGCCTCACGACGCTCGAAGAGCTTGAACGGGTTGTACCACCAGATCCGACATCGGTCTGACACTGATGCCGCGCCTTAGTCTGCCATTCTTCAGCCTCAACGGGCATCCTTCCGTGACATTGGAGGAGCAGTATTTATTGACACGGCAACTCCACGTGTTGCAAAAAGCGGGTGTCCCGCTTCTTTCAAGTCTTCAGGCACTGCAAACACAGCTTCCCTCCGGGGCGCTTAAGCGCATCTTGCGCGACGTCCATCACGATTTGTTGGAAGGCCGGACATTCTCCCAAGCGCTCGGGCGCTACCCGCGCGTCTTCAATCCGGTGTTTCGCGGTCTCATCCGCGTAGGAGAAGCAGGGGGATTGCTCGAAATGGTCTTGCAGCAGCTCGCCCAACTGTTTGAGTGGGAAATAGACCTCAATCATCGGCTGCGGGAAGCGCTGCAGTATCCCATCATCGTCCTGTGCACGCTCTCGGCGGCCCTGACGGTGATGGCGGTTTTCGTCCTGCCGCGGTTTGCGCAAATGTTTCAATCATTCCACATCGCGCTGCCGCTCCAGACGCGTCTGCTCATTCTCATTAGTGAGATCCTCACGCACTATGGCTGGTTGATCGCGTTGCTGGCGATTACAGCCAGTGTTGGGGGGTGGCTGTATCTTCATACCGATAAGGGTCGTCTGCGCTGGCAGACGATGAAGCTCCACCTGCCCATTCTAGGTCCCATTTTCCTGCAGCTTGCGATGTCCCGCTTCGCCCGTGTGACCGCAGCGCTCAACCATAGTGGGGTGCCCATTCTGGAAACGTTGGCGTTAGCGAGTGAGAGCGTCAACAATCGCTACGTCAAGATCAAGCTCGACACGGTTCGCCACCGCGTGGTTGCGGGCGCCTCGCTGGCTGGGGCGCTGAAGAGCGAACCGCTCTTTCCCCCCATCGTCGTACAGATGGTGGCCACGGGTGAAGAGACAGGACGGCTGGATGAATTATTGCGCAGCATTTCGGACTACTACGACCAGCAGGTGGGATATACCATGAAGAAACTCATCACATACATTGAACCTGCCCTCTTGATTGTGGTAGGATTAGGCGTTTTACTCATGGCCACAGCGGTCTTTGTCCCGATGTGGGACCTGGTCAAGCTCTTTAAACACCCGGGAGGATGAGGATGCAAGGGCGGTCGGAGCGAGCGTTTACGTTAATTGAATTAGTCATTGTCATCGCCATCATCGGCATCCTTGCGGCTGTTGCTATTCCTCGCTTCATCGATATCCGCGCTGAAGCTTATAATGCTCAGGGCAACGGGATCATTTCTTCCGTGCGCTCCGGGATTCTCTTAGTGGCCTCAAAGAACCAAGCTGCCAGCTGCACCAACGTTACAGACCCTACGTTCCCCCCGAACCTTGAAGCAAACTGGAATAATGCATGTAACCTCATCGCCGGGGGCGCCCTCTCGGCAAATGGGACCGCGTGTGTGGCGGCCACGCCCTGCTTTGAGCTGGTGGTTCCCGGCGGGGTTGTGGACGCGAATTGGGTGCAGACCACGGCGACGTCCTACACATTTACGCCTCCCCAAGGGACCACCAGAGTCTGCACCTACGTCGCCGGCACTACGGGAACATTGACTTGTGTTCCCTGAACATAGGGGCTCCTGAGCCCGTCCTCTATCGTGCTCATTATTGCAATTCCGACTGCACGTAGGACTTCAGCGCGTTCTACACGTGCAGGGTGGTTGCTTGTCGGCCTGATCGTTCTCATTAGTACCGTCATTATCGCCCTCGCCAGCGTCACTTTCTTCCTCACCGCACACCTTCGCACTACCAGTCTTCGCCAGAACCAAACCAAAGCCATCTACCTCGCCCAAGCCGGTGTGATGCAAGCCATCTACGACTTCCGCTTCGACGATTCCCTTATCGCAGGGACCGATACCGGATTCCGATTAGGAGAGTACCGGGCTGATACGGGTGCGTTTGGTCCCATTGGGAGCTTTCCCAGTAATAATGTGTTCATCCTGGGAGGACAAGCCGCCGACTTCTTGTTGGCAGCCATGATCCCTACGACGTTCTCGACGCCAGCAGCACCTGGTGGGTGTGGTGGTGGAACTCGACATCGTCTTGACACCTGGACGTTGCGCAACGTTTTGCTCAGTAATACGTCACCGGACGGGATGCCACTGAGTTTTAACCAGATGGCAGTAAGCTGGTTTCCGGTTGTCGGAGGGGAAGGGGTGATTCGTGTCGATTTAAATGGCACATCGCTGGATTGGCCATCATCTGGGTGTACTCCAGCCGTATCCGGGACAACCGTGACGCTCAATGCTACACAGACCGTCTCGCCGAATACCTTATGGGGGACGAATCGCATCTGGTTTGCTACGACGAATATGAACACGAAGACCTGGATTGAACTCGCATTCTTCATGAGCGATGGGTCCACGCGTCGAGCGCGGTATGTCCCAGGTTCTCCCCTAACCTCATCGGCCAGTTTCACCGTCAAGTCGGTTGGCGAGGTGCGTCAGGGGCCCTTTCCTTTTTCCGTCTGGCGTCGGCTGCAGGCTGAGTATCGATTGAACGATGACGACGCAAACGTGAGCAACTTGCAGGAGATTGGAAACATCACGTCTGATACGGCGTTACTCATCTCACCTGCGGCTCCAGTTGCCAGCCAACGTCCAGGCTACCAGGAGCTAAACCAGCGATCCCCATGAGCCGTCGTGTAGTGCAGGGACTGACACTGGTCGAATTGGTCATTACAATTAGTCTGGCTGCGATCATTGGAATTCCTACGGGAATTCTACTTAGCCAGCACCTCAAAGGGGCGCTGAGGGCGCGAGATGCCGTCGTCGCGATGAATCTCGCACGCTATGAAATGGAGCGACTCGATAGCCTCAACGATTTCTGCCATGTAGACCTTACCGTGAACTCGCCAGCAGGCCTCCCGATCAACTCCTATCAAGGGTATCCCTATACGCTGACACGCATCGTTTGGTGTCAGACGGGTAACTGCGCGTCAAACTGTGGCTCTCCCTCCAATACCAATAATGGAGTGAAACGTATTGAAATCCGGGTCACAAAGAGCGGCTCAACCGACGTCCTTGCATCGCTAGTGAGCTATCGGACGGAGTTCGTCCTCTTCGGATCTTAGATGTGGCGCTCCACTCGGAATGGTTTCACGTTGGTTGAGCTGGTCATCGTGATGGTGGTGAGCGGGATCCTCTTCATTGCCACGCCGCCACTCGTGCTGTATGGGGTCAAGACGCTTGTGTTCTTGCCAAATGCTCTGGCCGTGAACCAAGCAACGCAAGAGATCATGCACCAGGTGATCGAAGGTGGGTTCACGACGCTGGCAGGGCAATCGACGATCCGGGGGTTACGATGTGCGGTGCGACGGAGCGCGGGCGAGCCGGCGCTCTGGTTTGCACAGGGCACGAGCCTTGGGTTTCTTAACTCGGATGGTCAGCGCGTCGTCATTCGGTTGGATAATGGCATCATCAAGCGGCGTCTGCGGCCTGATGCGACCTGTCCTCCACCAGCCCCCCTACCTAACGAAGAAGAGTTCATCCCGTACTATGCCCAGGGAATTACGGTGACGGGTTTCTCGTTTCAGTACTATAATCAAGGCGGGGTTGTGGTACCTGTGCCTGCACCGTGTGATGCCCCGACCCTTGCATCGATCCGTCGTGTCGATGTCACACTGACCGCGCAGACCGGCAATGGAGTGTTCGATCAGGGCAATGCGCAGGAGCAAGCAACATCATCTGTGGCCATCCGCATCCCGTGAGTGATCCTCCGCGGTCTAAAAACCGCGGCTTCTTTCTTTCCTCAGGACTAGGCTTCATCCCCGCACTAAAAGTGCGGCGCTTCAGATGCGAGTGAACACGTGAGCGCAAACCGCGGGTCGTGTGGCGAGAGGAATATTCCATGACCGATTGTTGCCCGACGCACAGGAGAATCGTATGTGGCTTGCACTGCTGTTCATGATTCTTCCAGGGGTGGTATCTTTCATCGCTGGGATCGTGCTGCTCTGCCTACGGCATCCTTTCAAACGCCATCGGCCTCCGGCAGAGGGGTGGGTTGACACCGACCAGTTCGTCTTGCAATACCGGATTAGCGCGGGGCTGGGACTGCTCACCGTGAGCGCATTCTGCCTCCTCTCAGCCTGGGACATCTGGAAAGCGCTCCCCCACTAACACCACGTTGGGTTTTGATCAACAGAGCGTGAGGAGCCTGAGTGTTCCGACAATCTCTTTCGATTGGCATAGAACTTGGTGAGCGGACGCTCCGAGTGGTCTGGCCCGTGTATCAGCCTGGTAGGCGCAGACACTGGCAGTACCGCGAGCAGCGCCGCAATCAGGTAACGGATCTCAAGGCTTGGCAGCGCGATCTGACTCAGTTGCTCCATGAAATCGTCAGCCCGTGGGCTGATGTGCAGTTATTCCTGGTGGCCCCCAGTAGCTATGTTCGGTTACTCACGGTCCAAAGCGTCGACTCCCGACATGCCTTTGAAGCGGCTCGCGCTCAATTGCCAGCCCTCTTTCCCTTTGAACTGGAGCGAGCCCAGATCCAGTATCAGTTGTGCTCTCACGAGCGCATGGCGGATCATGTCGAGTGCCTGCTCTTGGTGGCAGCATCCGAACGGCGCGCACTAGATGAGTACCTCCGTATGTTCTGGAACGCAGGCTGGATTCCACGAGCCGTGCTTCCGGCCTCTGTCGCGCTCTCGCAATTGGCGCACACGCTCCATCTTCCCTTACAACCTCCTCTTCTGCTCATGGCGCTCGGTGAAGAACGTACGACGATGGCCGTAATCGCGCATGGCACCATCGTCCAGGCACGGGACGTGATCCTTGGGGTCCGCCATCTCGCCGAGGCGCTCTCGGGAGAGATCACTATCAACCAGGAGCGCGTGACCGTCTCGCACGAAGAGGCTGAGGATCTCTTGCGCACGCTGGGAGTCTCTGGGAATGCCCAAGCGTCCGCAACGCCTCCGCGCATACCGGTCCCGACCTATCTTGGGATGATCCAACCGCTGCTCGAACAATTTCTCAGCGAGCTCCATCGAACCATGGCGATCACCGAAGGACTGTCCGCCCCTCAGCAGATTGTGCTCGCAGGAGAAGCGCTCCGGCTTCCAGGCTTTGAGCATTGGCTCGCCAAGCAGACAGGTCTCCCGGTCACCTCACTGCGTTGTGAGGAACTGCTCGGACCTGAAGGATCAACTGCAGCCATCGCCTGCGGCCTCGCGCTGACGGAGACGTCTGCTGCAACCCTCGATCTCCGGCCTCGACCCTGGCGCCAGCGCGCGGCGCTGGCAGGATGTCTGGGAGCTCTTTGGAAGATGCTCGCGCTGCTCATGCTGTGTTTCTGGCTGGGAAGTGGTTTTTGGCAGATACGCCATCGGCTCATGACTCGTCAACTCCACGACTTACAAGAACGTCGCTCACGCGTTCAACCCGTGTTCGATCTCACCCAAGACTTAGCAAGCTATACCGGAGCCCTACATCAGCTCGCGAGCCAGGGAATGCCACTCGCCTGGTTCCATCAATTGACGCAAGGCTTCCCATCCGCCGTGCGTCTGACGGCGCTTTCAATCGACTCACAGCACCAGCAGGCTCACCTGCTGGCAGAAGTGCAGGAACAAGAACAAACCGCGGAAGCATCGGTCTCAGCGTTCGTACTCTGGTTGACGCACGCACATCTCTGCCGTCAGGTGCAACTCGAGCCGAGTCACCATTCCTCCTCAGCAAAAAGTGTCATTGAGATGGCCCTGACCTGTCAATTACCATGATCCAACGATCCCTTCGGCCGTGGAGCGCCGCGTGCGCCTATTCCCCATGACGCCTGTGCAGTCACGCGGATTGCTCGTTGGCGCTGCGGGCCTCCTCTGCCTCATCAGCTGGAAGGCAGGATACCAGCCGGCCCTCCAGCTGAATCAGCGAGAGGTACGCCACATCAAGGAACTTCGTCACCACCTTACCGACGTGGAGACGATCGTCTCCTCGGCTGGAGGAATTTCGGCGTGGCTCCACCTGAATGGGCAGCGGTTGGCTCGCTTCCGAGAACGTGTTCCTCAAGAAGCCCAACTCCCCCAACTCCTGAATCGACTGGTCGAACAATTGAAGATGAGCGATCTTCGTGTGCGCAACGTGACCCAAGGAAATCTCGAGCCTGTCCAAGACGGAGGAACGCCACTCCTGATTGACGGTCTCCCTTGTGTACGCTTACCACTCACCATTACTGCAGAAGGACGCTACCTCGTGTTGCTTCGGATGATGGAACAACTCACGAGTGAATCATTTCCCGCAGTCGTCAGTCTTCAACAGGTGACTCTTCAACGGAAACAAGAATCGAACGCCGTGCTCGACATCGTCCTCAATCTTTCCCTCTATCTGGTCAAGCCTCCATCAGATGGATAATTCTCAACCGATCCCCTTCAGGCAATCGTTGATGCTCTGCGCAGTATTCAACGCGTGTTGCCTCCTCTTGGCTCCACAAGCATCTGCTGAGGAACTGCGGGATCCCTTTACCTTCGCTCCACGGGCTAGCGACCAGCCTGCGCCCCATCTCACACTCATCGGTGTTCTCTGGGATACGGCACATCCCCTTGCCGTGGTCGGAGAAACTATTGTGGGGATTGGCGATACCGTGGCTGGCTGGCGGGTCGTGGACATCACCCAGGAGGGAATAACCTTACAACACGCTGAACAACGCCTCTTTCTCAAACCCGGTGATCCACTGCCAGTGGGATAGTCTCAACGCATGCAGGGACGGAGTACCTCTCCGTAGAAGGGCGTTGGAAGAACAAGTGAATGGAAGAGCTGACTCCATCGGGGAGAAGAAAGATGGCGGCGGCCGGAACGCTCTCGCATTCCGGCACTTCTGGAGCGGCTGCCATCGAGGCAGCCGCGGAAGGCCGAGCGCTCACTGCGCTCGGCCTTCGCCCACCACGCCACCGTTTAATTGAGAGGCGCGGTACCGGGCTCGGTCGTCGGCCACCCGTCCCACCAAAAGGAAGTCGCTGCTCGCTCTTCGCTCGCAGTTCGTCCATCAATTGAAGGTGAGACTCCCTTCGAATCCCTCCTGGAGAGGAAGAAGAATGGCGGCGGAGGGATTCGAACCCCCGACCTTGGGATTATGATTCCCCTGCTCTAACCAACTGAGCTACACCGCCATAACGCTGCGGAACGAACCAAATGGATGATGCCCCTGCTCTAACCCCCGCCA
>Ga0209515_10010375_pt1 | contig 10383 bp, 10 predicted proteins | sample Subgroupgradi54m_FD_187454 | JGI IMG/M metagenome (GOLD analysis project Ga0209515, IMG submission 187454) | Subsurface groundwater microbial communities from S. Glens Falls, New York, USA - GMW60B uncontaminated upgradient, 5.4 m (SPAdes)... ...
ATACCCCACTCGCTGCGGGCGGGCGGGGCTGCCGGCCGCGCCACCGCCCAACTCCCCGTGGAGTCATTCGTGCGTAATGCTGGTTAGCCGGCGTCGATCTCGAGGGGGCGCTTGAGCCGGTCGCCGGGCCGCAGGTTGAGGACCGCCTCGGGGAAGATCTCGGCCAGCCACCTCACGACGTCGTTGACCGTGACGATCCCGATGGGCCGTCGCTCGGCGTCGACGAGGGGCACCGAGCGGTAGCCGGCGTTGTGCATCCGGTTCACCGCGTAGCAGATCCGGTCGTCCGGGGCGAGGGCTTCCGGGTCGGAGGTCATCACATGGGCGAGCGGCGTCCGCGCGGGATCGAGGCGGCGGCGGACGACGCGGGTCAGCACGTCGCGCTCGGTGAAGATGCCGATCAGGCGCCCCGCCTGATCGACGACGACGACGGCCGCGCGCCGCTTGTCGACCATCTGCCGGACCGCCTCGTCGACACTGTCCTGCGGCGTCAGCCGGACCGGCTCGCTCGGCGCGAGAAATCTCACCGTGTCGCTGAGCAGCGCGTCGTCGAGCTTCGTGAAGCCGGCCTCGAGCGACTCCGAGTACTCGTCCTGGGACTCGCTCATCTCCACCCACCCCCTCGACTCCCTGCGGGCCGTTCGGCCTGCGAGGAAGGCCAGAACTGTGCGCTGGCGGCTGGTGATTGTCAAGCGCGGTCGACCCCCGTGCCGGGGCCAGACCCGTCCCGAGAGCCGGTGACGCCGGTCGCGCCGCGCCTACAGCGTGCTCAGGAACGCGACGAGGTCGGCCTTCTCCTGCGGGGCGAGCCGGATCTGGAAGCGGGCGTTGTAGAACTCGACGACGTCCATGAGCGTCGCCGCCGAGCCATTGTGGAAATAGGGCGCCCGCCCGGCGAGCCCGCGCAGCACCGGCGCCTTGATCTTGCCGATGTCGCGGCAGGCGCCGGTGACGAGCGCCCGGCCAAGGTCCAGCGTCTTCACGACCTCGCCGGTGGCGCGGCAGCGCAGCGTGAAGAGCGGGAGGTCGGGCGTGCGGCGCGCGGGGTCGTTCACGCCGATGTTCAGCAGGGCCGCCGCGCGGCGGACCCCGGCGGGCGTGTCGTGGCAAGTCGCGCAGGAGCCGACGATGAAGGGCTTCTCCAGCACGTCGTTCAGGCCGCCGACGCCGTTGATGAGAAGGATCCGCGTCTTGAAGATCCCCTCGCCGCGCGTCACCGCCTCCGCCGTCCTCGCGTTCGCGGCCGAGGGCTCGCGGCGGCGGCGGCCGAGGCCGCGCTGGAACTCGACGATCTCCCGCACCTGCTCGGCCGTGGGTGGCCGCGGCGACTGGGCGTGGGTGAGCGTCGCCTCGACCGCCTGCGCCGCGAGGTCATCCTCGACGGCGCGGTCCGCCACGGTGTGGCGCCCGTCCCACACCACCGTGCCGAGGACGTCGAAGTTCGTCAGCGGCAGCGGGCGGCGGTACACCGACAGCGCGGTAGGGCTCGCGCAGCCGTGGGGGTCGTCGACCGCGAGCACGGTGAACTCGGCGTCGGACGGCACCGGCAGCGTCACGCGGATCACGCCCCGGGCGAGCAGGACGCTGTAGGCGCGCCGGCGCGCCTCGGCCGTCGAGACGTCAGCGCCGGGGCAGTTCGCCGCGTCGGTGCGCTGGAAGATCGGGTCGAGGCCGCCGGAGGCGTCGAAGCGGGCCCGCAGGCCCCGCGGCGTGATCGTCCAGCCGTCGGCGGGATGATGGCGGGAGGCGCAGGCGCGCCCGTTGCTGCCGAGGCTCTGGAAGAACGCGCTGCCCGGCACCGGAGCCGGTGTGGAGTCGTCGCCGCGGGCGGCGCCGGCCCCGAGCGCGGCAGCCAGCCCGAGTGCCCGACTCACCCACTTCCGGAGGAACGGTCGGCGCATGCGGATCGCCGGCCCCAGTATGCGGGCGCCGCCGCTCGACTCCCCCCGGGGAAACACCGGCGCGGACCGCTCCCGGTGGCTTCGTCGGAAGTCGTCCGCGCCGATGACCGACCCTAGTGCTTAACTCAGCGCCGCCCCCACCGCGTTCACGTACAGCGCGTAGATCGACGTGCTCCCGGTCATGAACAACCGGTTGCGCTTCGTGCCGCCGAAGCAGAGGTTGGCGACGACTTCCGGCGTACGGAGGAACGCCAGCTGATCGCCGTTGGGTGCATGGACGCGCACGCCGTTGGTCTCGACGCCGCCCCACCCCCAGCCGCACCAGACGTTGCCGTCGGTATCGCAGCGGATGCCGTCGGTGAAGCCCGGCCGGAAGTCGGCGAATTCCTTGCCCCCGCGCACGCCGGTCCCGTTGTTCACGACGTCGAACACCATGATATTCGCGGGGTACTGCGGCCCATCGGTCGCTCCGGTGTCCACGACGTAGAGCCGCTTGAAGTCGGGCGAGAAGCAGATACCGTTCGGACGCTTCATCGACTCGACCATGACGGTCGCCCGGCCGCTGGGATCGAGGCGATAGACGCGGGTGGGCAGCTCGAATTCCGCCTTGTGCCCCTCGTACGGTCCGAGGATGCCGTAGCCCGGATCGGTGAACCAGATCGAGCCATCGGCGTGGACGGCGGCATCGTTGGGCGCGTTGAGCTTCTTGCCGTCGTAGCTGTCGATCAGCACCGTCCAGGTGCCGTCGTACTCGCGGCGGCGCACCCGGCGGGTGTCGTGCTCCATGGCGATCAGCCGGCCCTGGTTGTCGCGCGAATGCCCGTTCGAGTACCCGGACTCGGTCTGGTACACGCTCACGTGGCCGTCGTCCTCGCTCCAGCGCAGCGTGCGATGGTTCGGGATGTCACTCCAGATGAGGCAGCCCCAGTCACCCATCCAGACCGGCCCTTCGCACCAGAGCGCGCGGTCGTTCCCCATGCCGTGCCAGATGCGCTGCAGCGTTGCGTTGCCCTGCCGTCCGCTGAAGCGCTTGTCCGTGACCTCCCACGCCGGCTCCGGGTAGGTGATCGGAGTCTCGCCGGTCCAGTCGCGGTCGCGGCCGAACTTGTCCGCCGCCGATGCCAGGGGCACCGTTGCCGCGGCCGTGGCTGCTGCGGCGGCAGTAGCGAGGAAGTTGCGTCTGTTCATTTCCATCTTCTTTCCTCCGGATCAATGATTTATGAGACTTGAACCGCTCGTCGGACGGCGCGTTGCGTCATCCCTCTCAGAATTCCCCCGGCGGGGGGCTGCGAGACGTGGATGAATTCGTGAGCCGCGCTTGCACCATTGATACCGGGCCCTCCTGTGGCGACCGAGCCTCTACCGCACCAGGCGAGCCCCGCCGGGGCTCACCACCGTCCGATGACTGCCCCCGCGCCGTCGACGCAGCGCGCCCATCGACGATCCACGAGACCCCAGGCATATAGCAGGCTCCGACCGTCCGCAAGCCGAATCATGGCCGAATCATGGCCCCACGGCGCCGGGCGTCGGCCTCCAGGAAATTGACGAAGCGCGCGGCTCCGACATAGAGTGGCTGACCAGACACGCCTCTTCGTGGGTGGAGGGTCACGACCATGACGATCACGTCGCTCCAGCTCGCCGTTCTCGTCGCCGGGACCCTGGCGCTCCTCCTCGGCGTCGCCAGCGGGATTCTCGTCGCCACCGCCATCTACGGCGCCGGCGCGGTCACGCTCGTTCTGACCGTGATCGGGTGGGTGGTGGTCTACGGCATCACGGCCGGCCGGTCCCGGCGGGCCTGAGCCGCGCAGGCCCGCCACCGCGCGCCCTAACTCCGCCCGGTTCTCGTCGCCCGCGAGTCGAATCAGGTGCGGCGAGTCGTACCGGGCCGCCGGGACTCGCAGTAGCTCGGGCGGAACCAGCCCAGAAGGTCTCGCGCTCGGAGAGGCCGAAGGCGGGGAGCGAGTCGAGGATGAAGCCGGTCGAGGGCGTCAGGGTCGCGAGCGCGACGATCGCCGACGGGCGCCGCCCCAGCCCCAGGGCGGCCTCCGCGGCGAACGTCACCAGCCCCAGGGCCAGGAGGCGGATGACGAGATGCTGGAGGATCAGGTCCGCGCCCCGCCGGAGATCCGCGATCTCCACCTCCACCCGGCGAACAGGAAGAGGGCGACGATGCCGAGCGTCGCGAGCAGACCGATCGTCGGGTCGTGGACGAACTGGTGGAGGCCGAGCCCCGCGAGGGCTCCGAGCCCGAGGCTCGACACCGCCGTGGGGAGCCCGAAGCGGAGCAGGAAGCGAGGCCCGACGAACAGGGCGAACAGCAGGACGACGTAGCCGAGCTCGGGCGACACGCGGGAGCGTCCCATGCTAGCACGACGCCGGCGATCGCCGGCAACCGGGCGGCGGTGCCCGCCGAGCACCGGTCGCGGGGCGCTTCCCGTCCCGCCGCGGCACACGGGTTGCACCGGCAGAGCCGAGGGGGCGCGGAGCCTCCTGTCCACCCTGGCCGGCTCGGTCATCACGGTCACCGGCGTGGCGTTCTCCATCACGATCGTGTCGCTTCAGCTCGCCTCCACCCAGTTCGGCCCGCGGATGCTCCGCAACTTCATGCGCGACATCTCGAACCAGCTCGTGCTGGCCGTCCTGGTCGCGACCTTCGTCTACTGCCTGCTGGTGCGGACGGTGCGCGGCGCCGACGGGCCCAGCGCCGACCAGTTCGTCCCCAGCATCTCCATCACGGTGGGCCTGCTGCTGGCCGTCTGCAGCATCGGCGCCCTCGTGTACTTCATCCATCACATGTCCGCCGCCATCCAGGCGGACAACGTGGTGGCGGCCGTGGCCGCCGACCTGAACCGCGCGATCGACGCGCTCTTCCCGGCCCGGCTCGGCGGCGAGACGCCGACGCCGCCGTCGGAGGCGCGCGCCCCCGCTCCCGGCGAGGCCGAGGGCGTCGTCGTCGCCGCCAGCGCGAGCGGGTATCTGCAGGCCATCGACGCCGACCGCCTCCTGCCGCTGCTCGCGGAGCGGGACCGCGCGGGGCGCATCGAGCATCGGCCCGGGCGCTTCGTGATCGAGGGCGACGGGCTGATGGTGGTGTGGCCGGCGGCGCGGTTGGACGAGGAGGTCATCCCGGCCCTCCGGAAGGCGTTCGTCCTCGGCCGGCAGCGCACGCTGACCCAGGACGCCGAGTTCGGATTCGATCAGCTCGCCGAGATCGCCGTGCGCGCGCTGTTGCCGGGGATCAACGACCCCGCCACCGCGACCGCCTGCCTCGATCGCCTCGGCGCCGCGCTCTGTCGCGTCGCGAGGCGCCTCCTCCCTTCGCCCTGTCGCTTCGACCGCGAGGGCCGATTGCGGATTGTCACGACCTCCGTCACCTTCCCGGACGTCGTCCACGCGGCCTTCGATCGCATCCGGCAGAACGCCCGCGGCAGCGTGCCCGTGCTGATCCGCCTCGTCGAGGTCGTCGCGATCGTCGCGCGGCAGGCACCGCCGGACGAGCTGCGACGCGCCTTGCTGCGGCAGGTGACGATGGTCGGGCGCGCAGGCCGCGAGCTGCCCGAGCCGTCCGACCGCGAAGCCGTCGGCCGGCGGGTCCGGGCGGCGGAGCAGGCCCTGGCGCTCGAGAGCCTCGCGGCCACCCGCTGACCTCAGCAGGGGCGCCGGGGCGAGAGCGCGCAGAAGGTCGATCCAGCCCGCGATCTCGATCCGTCGACGCCCGGCAGCCGCGCGAGAGCGGACCGGCACTCGGGCGGGAGGCCCGCGTCACCGCCCGGCGCGCTCGTCCCGCTGCTTGCGCTCGACGGCCTCGCCCCGGATGCGAGCGCGGCAGGGGCTGCAGATCAGGTCGTCGGACGGCGTCGCGCACACGAGGCAGCGGGGCCCGGCGACCTCTTCCCCGACCGGCGCGGCGGCGACCGGCCCGGCCGCGGGAACGGTGAGGACCGGACACGGAGCGGTGCGCACGACGCGCTCCGCGACGCTCCCGAGGAGGGCGCGGCTCACCCCGCTGCGGCCGTGCGTGCCCAGCACGATCAGGTCGATGCCCTTGCGCTCGGCGTACCGCACGATCTGTGCGGCCGGCGCGCCCGACTCGACGGCGGTCACCACCGGCACGCCGTCGCCGAGCTCCCTCGCCAGCGCGGGGAGGGCCGGCGGCACCGTGGGATCCGTGCCCACCCACGTGACATGGAGGAGGTGGAGGCGCGCGCCGAGGCGGCGGGCGTAGTCGAGGGCCGTGCGGGCCGCCGCGGCCGAGGTCTCCGAGAAATCGGTGGCGAACAGGATCTCCATCAGGCTCCTCCCTCGGCCGACTCGCTCTTCGCTCGCTGCTGGAGCGCGCCCGGCTCATCGAAGAGCGGGCAGGCCGAGGGTGCCCCGGAGGACCATCGGCCCGACGCCGACGCCGCCTTCGCGTTCCGTCTCCATGCCTTTTCCCCCGGAGCGATCGACTCCCGGCGATCCGATGCTGCAGTCAACCTGCCAACCTCGATGGCGGCCGGAAATGGCCGGGGCGAAAGGCGTCGTCGTCGGGCGGCGCGGCCGGCCGGGTGTCGTCTGACCGCCCCACTGAGGCAGGGCGTCCGCAGCCGGCCTCGCGAGCGCGCCTGCTATCCCTCCGATCTGTCGAAGCTCGGAGGCTGGCAGCGGTTATGCTCCCCCGGGGAGCGCTACTACGCTTGGCGAGGAGACGCGGCATGACGAGAGAGGCCGTCCGTGTTTAAGCGCGCCGTCGTTCCCCTGGACGGCTCCGTGGTCGCCGAGACCATCATCCCGTTCATCCTGGCGATCGCCGGGCCGCTGGACCTCGACGTCCGGCTGGTCCGGGTCATCGCGCCCATCCCGCAGCGGACCCTCCAGGACCCGCGCCCCGAGGTGGTCGAGAACCTGGAAACGCTCCGGACCGACGCCGAGGAGTACCTGGCAGCGGTGGCCGCCGAGTTCCGGTCCCGCGGGGCGCGCTTCAAGACCGAGGTGCGCCTCGGCGACCCGGCCCGTGAGATCGTCGCGGCCGCGCAGGCCGCCGACGCGGACATGATCGCGATGACGACCCATGGCCGGAGCGGGCTGCGCCGCGTCCTGTTCGGCTCCGTGGCCGAGGCGGTCCTGCGCGAGGCCAAGATCCCGGTGTTCCTCCTCCGCCAGACGGAAGCCGACGTGGCGAGACGGGCCGCGGAGCGAAGGCACGGCGCGTAGCGCCCGCTCCGCGCCCCCAAAAAAAACGGCGCTGGGTCACCCCCGGCGCCGTTTCGTCTCGGGCGACCGCCGCTTACCAGCGGGCGGCGCGGACACCACCGCCGCTGCGAGAGCCGCCGCCGCTCGTCGAGTCGCCGGACTTCGGGCCCGGCGAGGACGCGAGCTGGACCTTCAGCCGGCGACCCTCGAACGGCTGGCCGTCGAGCTTGCCGATCGCCGCCTTCGCGTCAGCCTCGGTCGCCATCTCGACGAACCCGAAGCCGCGGGACTGACTGGTCACCCGGTCGGTCACCACCTGCGCGGACTCCACCGTGCCGCACTGGGCAAAGTGGCTCCGAAGGCTCTCGGAGGTTGTGGAATACGAGAGACCACCAACGTACAGCTTGGACGCCATGGGCGCCTCCTTCACCTCGCGATGCGAGGTGTAACAGTCTTCCGCACTACGATTCACGCCCGAGAGCTGCGGAAGAACCCTACGGAGGCGAGGCCGGATCCGAGCGCCACGACGGCGCCACTCCCAGCAGACACGAGTCAGTGTAGCAGAGGCGTCCAGCCCGCGGCGGGCTACTCGCGGTCCGGGACGCGGTCGAGCTGGGCGAGCCAGGCCGTGGCCTCGCTGTCGCTCGGCGCCCGGTAGTCGCCGCGCGGCGAGAGCGAGCCGCCAGAGCCCACCTTGGGGGCGTTGGGGATGCAGGTCCGCTTGAACTGGCTCAGCTTGAAGAACCGGTGGAGGAACGTGTGCAGGTGCGCCTTGATCTGGCCGATGTCGTACTGGTGGCGCCGGCCGGGCGGGATGTCGGGCCAGGTGCCGCGCTCCCGGTCGTGCCAGGCGCAGTACGCGAGGAACGCGACCCGGGTCGGCGGGAAGCCGAAGCGGAGCGTGTAGTAGAGGTTGAAGTCCTGCAGCTCGTAGGGCCCGATGACGGCCTCGGTGTCCTGGCCGGGCTCGTCACCGTCGCCCGGCACCAGCTCCGGGCTGATGCCCGTCTCCAGGATCTGCAGCAGCGTCTCGCTCGCCTCGGCGCCGAGCTGGCCGGTCTGCGCCACCCAGCGCACCACGTGCTGGATCAGCGTCTTCGGGACGCTGGCGTTGACGGCGTAGTGGGACATGTGGTCGCCGACGCCGTACGTGCACCAGCCGAGGGCCAGCTCGCTGAGGTCGCCCGTGCCCACCACGAGCGCGTCGTGGAGGTTGGCGAGGCGGAACAGGTGGCTCGTGCGCTCGCCCGCCTGCACGTTCTCGAACGTGACGTCGTAGACCGGCTTCCCCTCGGCGTAGGGGTGACCGATGTCGCGCAGCATCTGGGTGGCGCTCGCGCGGATGTCGAGCTCCCGGGCCTCGCACTTGATGGCCTGCATGAGGCGCCGCGCCTGGTCCAGCGTGCGGGCGCTGGTGGCGAAGCCCGGCATCGTGTAGGCGAGGACGTGGCTCCGCGGGTAGCCGAGGAGGTCCATCGCCTGCGCGCACACGAGGAGGACGTGGGTCGAGTCGAGCCCGCCCGAGACGCCGATGACCACGCGCTGGATCCCCGTCGCCTGCAGGCGCTTGACCAGCCCCTGCACCTGGATCTGGTAGACCTCGGCGCAGCGCTGGTCGCGCTTCGTCGGATCGGACGGCACGTAGGGGAAGCGCTCCCAGCGCCGCTCGGGCAGCAGGCGCTCCCGGCGCGGCAGCTCGGCGGAGACGCGGATCGCGCGGAAGCCGCGCACCTGCGCCTGCTCGCGCAGCGCCGACTGCGCGAAGCTCGTCTGGCGCATCCGCTCCTGGGAGAGCCGCTCGAGGTCGATCTCCGAGCAGATGAGCTGGGGCTCGTAGCTGAAGCGCTTCGACTCGGCCACCAGGGTGCCGTCCTCGTAGATCAGCGCGTGGCCGTCCCAGGCGAGTTCCGTGGTCGACTCCCCGGGGCCCGCCGCGGAGTAGAGGTAGGCGGCCCGGCACCGGGCCGACTGGCTGGCGACGAGCTGGTGGCGGTAGTCGGCCTTGGCCACGGTGATGTTGGAGGCCGAGAGGTTCAGGAGCACGGTGGCGCCGGCCAGCGCCGCGTAGGACGACGGCGGGACCGGCACCCAGAGGTCCTCGCACACCTCCACGTGGAAGGTCAGCAGCGGCTGCTCCTCGACCTGGAAGAGGAGCCGGTTGCCGAACGGGACGTCGCGCTGGCCGGCGAGGTCGATCGCCTCGCGGGTGGCGGTGTCGGCCGGGCTGAACTGCCGCATCTCGTAGAACTCGCGGTAGTTGGGCAGGTAGGTCTTGGGGACCACCCCGAGGATCCGGCCGCGGGAGAGGACGACGGCGCAGTTGTAGAGGAGATGGTCGACCTGGAGTGGCATCCCCACGACGGCGATGAGCGGAAGCGACCGGGACGCCTCCAGCACGGAGCCGAGCGCGTCCAGGCAGGCGTCGAGCAGGGCCCGCTGCTGGAAGAGGTCCTCGCACGAGTAAGCGGAGAGGCCCAGCTCCGGGAAGAGGACGAGGATCGCGCGGCGGGCCGCGGCCTCCCGCATCAGCGCGATCGTCTGCCCGGCGTTGAAGGCGGGGTCGGCGACCTGGACGCCGGCGGTGGCCACGGCCACGCGCGCGAAGTCGTGGTTGTACAGGTTGAAGAAGTTCTCGCCCGGCCTCACCGTCATCCTCTCGGAGGGAGGCTTCGCCCCCCTTCCGAACCTCCCCCCGGATTGCGCCGGCGGAGCCGGCGCTCGAACAGGGTTCGCTCCTAGTGAACCACGTCTACGGCGGCTCCGCTCGCAGCCTTTCGCCGCCCCGTCGCCAGCTCCACGATCACGCGGGCCACGGACTCGGGACGGACCAGCCCCGCCCGCGCGCGGGCGCTCCGGCCCACGACATGGGTCGCCATCTGCGTGTCCACCAGTCCCGGGCAGACCGCCCACACCCGCACGCCCGTGCCCGCCAGCTCGTCGGCGAGCGCCTCGGTCAGCCCCACCACGCCGAACTTCGTCGCGCAGTAGATGACGTAGCCCCCGGTGCCCCGCTTCCCGAGCTGGGACGCCACGTTGACGATCGTTCCCGTCCCCTCCGCCAGCATCGCCGGCAGCGCGGCGCGCGCCGCCAGCAGCGGACCGCGCAGGTTCACGGCGACCAGACGGTCGAGCCGGGCGACCGGGCACTTCGCCAGGGGCCCGACCTCGATCACTCCGGCGTTGTTGACGAGGCAGTCGAGGCGGCCGAACCGCCGGAGCGTCGCCCGCACGGCGCGCGCCACCGAGGCGGGGCGGGCGACGTCGGTCGGGATGAACCGCGCGACCGCGCCGCCCTTCCGGAGCGCCCGCT
>Ga0209515_10010376_pt1 | contig 10381 bp, 11 predicted proteins | sample Subgroupgradi54m_FD_187454 | JGI IMG/M metagenome (GOLD analysis project Ga0209515, IMG submission 187454) | Subsurface groundwater microbial communities from S. Glens Falls, New York, USA - GMW60B uncontaminated upgradient, 5.4 m (SPAdes)... ...
GCACGAGCCGAGCTTTCCCTTTGAGGCCCATTACGCCGACGTCGATGTCGTCAATGCCTGGTGCGCGCCGGGGGGGAAGGTGATGGTCTATGCGGGGCTTTTTGATCCGAAGAAGGGGTTGGTTCAGAAGAACAATGACGATGAATTGGCCGCCGTTCTGGGACACGAGATTGCCCATGCGACCGCGCGCCACGTCGCCGAATCGCTGAGCCGAAATTTTACGATTATGGCGGTGGGACAGATCGCCGTTTCCGCGATCTCCGCTTCAGGGACCGGGGTGACTCAAAACGCCTTCAATCGGATGATTACCGAAGGAATCAATCTCTACATTCCCCATTACAGCCGAAAGAATGAATCGGAGGCCGACCGGATCGGCATCCTGTACGCCGCTAAGGCCGGCTACAACCCCCAAGCGGCGGTCGATCTCTGGTATCGCGCCTGCAAAAAGAGGGGAGAACCGACCAGCCTCTACGCCTCCCACCCCCCCAGCTGCGAACGGGCCAAGGCCCTCGAAAAACTCCTCCCCGAGGCGAAGGTGGCCTATGAGGCTTCAAGATAACTTTTCCAGACGGAGAAGGCTGTCGATCTCCTCCTTCCCTATGAGAGCAGTGTATCCGCGATATCACAAGCCATTTTCATGTCTGCTTCTGCCGAACCGGAAGATTGCCGGTTTGCGGAGGCCGCAAATACGCTGAGAAGGGTGATGCCGGCGAATAATCGGCTATCCCTTGTCCATACCTTGCGGTCGATTTCAAATCGTTCTTCGATCCGGTTTCCTGATGCTGCCAAACCAAGCAGTCTATCAAAGTAGGCCCTCTCAAAGTCCTCGATGAGTCGTTCTACCATTGTTTGATCCCCTCTGCCTTGACGTATGGCCCGAACGGCGACGGAGTAGATACTTTGGCCCGCTTCGTAGACGGGATCGATGAACGTGATATAGTCAAAATCGTAGATTTTGACCCGTTCATCTTCGGAGCGGAAAAAAATGTTGTTGGGTTTGAAGTCCAGATGGCCGAGACACCCGATGTGCGCGAATCTTTCGGCGGATCGTAGTGCAAGCTCTTGAAAGTGATTTCGAAGCGAACGACCTGTTCGCGAACGGATCTTCTCCGCTACGCGCCGGTAAGGCTCCGGGGCTTTCTCGCCAGCGTCTTCCAATGCATGGAAGAGTCGCGTCACCCAATTGGGGCCGAGAAGCCATTCTGAATATGTCTCGGCGTCTGGAAATCGAATATCATCTTCCGCAATCTGCAGCAGAGACATCAGCTCGGGATCGCGACTGCTTCTCTCGCGATAATGGCGGGCGATTCCCAAGGTTTTACCGTGAACTTCTCCGAGTTTGTCTCCGAAAATCCGGACGACTTCTTTTTGAGAGGACGAATCCTGCATCTGTTCAAGTTCCACATAGTCCTCTGCGTGCATATCCGGTTGAATAATGACGGATTGGGCGATGCGCTCCAGATCATTCTCCTCGGCCGGACCGTAATAATGACTGCGTGCCACCTCCAGAGGCGGGTACAGGATCGGTATGACTCCTTCCGGGCCCAACACTGCTTCAAAAATCGCATGGGCCAGCACATAAATAAAAGTGTTCTTTCGAGGGGAGTGTCGTTGGAAGAATTGGGATCCCAAGGGGTCATGGTAACGCAGAAAAAGGGACCGATTCCCTTGCGTGCGTACCTTGTAAACGAAGTTCGAGCAGCTGAGTTGTCGTTGTCTCTCTATGGAGACGGGATCTGAAACTTCAAGTCGGGTCCGCCTCAACAGGTCTTGCGCCCCTTGGGAAGTTTCCAGGAAGGCACGAGCTTCCATGGCCCGCTGCACCACGCGCGCAGTCAAGTGGAGGTCGGGATGGTCTCGTTCCGAGCAGGCCAGAGAGCGTTCCATATCGGCTTCGAGCGCCAACTGGATAATTTTAAACTTTTCCTTTTCCGTGATGCCGATCCGCCTTAGCGAACGCTCTGCTGCTTCTCCAATGAGACTGGTCCTTTGAAGCGAATCAATCAGTACGTCAAGTCGGTGGGGAGTAGAAATCAGATCATAGATGAAGCGGTGCGCATCATGGATCAACCCTTGGGGGACAAGAGGCTCGATATGCGTTCGGGAAAGAATTCCCTGTTGTTGAAGGTCATAGAGTTGGTCTCGAATGTGACGAAGCCATTGGTGCCCCAGACGTCTCGTATCTTGAGGTGGTAGACGTTCAATCTGATCGGTGATGGCGGCTGTCCAGGTGCGCCGGAAAACTTCGAAATCGGCGCTGGCGGACGGCCTCCCCAGGGCGCGCGCGCTGTGTATGCGCCATTCAACATCCCTTAAAAGGCGCCTGACGAAACCGGCAAAGGTCGATTCTTCCGGATGTTCGATGAGAAACTGGGGATTGGTATGAATGGGAAGGGTGCTGGTTTCCTCGATCAATTCGGAGGTTTCCCCAAGGATCGCCAAAAGTTGCGATAACGTAAAAAAAACAGTCGAATGAGGTATCGTGCAAATCGCTGCAATTCCGATGAAGTCCCGAAACTCTCTCAAGCGGCGGAAAGTCGGCGAGTCTCATCGTGAGGGCACCGCCATATACATAGGGCAGAGGCGCACCCTCTCGAAGCCAGTCGGGTGATTTCCGTATGGCATTGAGAGAGTGAAAACCCCTTGTTCTTTTGCTGGTGCTATAGGTTCCACTCACTGCCCTGAGCGAAGCATCATCCCGCAAGGCCTGAATGTTCGAAAAGAGCCCTCCGGGCGGGTTCGGGTATCCGATATCGTCATCGGCGATATGAATATAAATCTCTCCGTGCGTTCCAGGGGGTAAACGAGAAAGCAGGCATCGATGCAATAAGTGAAGTGCGGCAATTTTACCCGCAGTGCCGACGTCGCTCTTTTCGAATTCAAAAAAACGAAATTCAATATCCGGATGGAACCGCATGTACTTCAGAAGGAGCCAGATCGTATTGTCCTCGTTGTTGTTAAGACAGACGTTGAGTTCAATGGCGAGACCGCAACGTTGCGCATCGTAGAGTTCGGGCATCAACTCGTGAAGACTGCGTACAATGCGATGTGCCGCGTTTCTCACGGGTAAAAAAACGACGAGTCGAGGCCGGTCCCGATCAGACGTTGGGCAATATTCCATCCATTCATAACGGATTGAGTGACCCGGCGAAATATCTAGTTGTCCCTCGCGCGTTTTCGAAAGAGCCCGCAGCCGCTGATGATCCCTGGGAAGGAGGGGTTGAATAAGCCTTTCGGCAATGGCAATTCGGGTGTCGTCATGGAATTCTTGGCGAGTCTGTCGACAGAGCGTTGAAATGATTGCCCGTTTGTGCTCCGGCAATGCTTCTTCGTTGGCAGTGGGGCCCAGAATTGCTGTCAAAGTCTGATAGACATCGACACAAGGAAGGTAACCGACGGGTTGAATCGATGTGAGTCTTTGTACCACCATGGACAGTTTCTTGTCGACACCCGCCAAAAAATGTTTCGGACATTTTATCGAAGGGATTTTTTAAAAGTTGTCAAAAAGATTCAAGAAAGTGGTCTGCCTGAAAATCTCGCATCCATGGCTCAATCCCGTTTTGATTCTCATGGGGAGCGCCTGGTTTTTCACTTGAAGATTGGTGCCAAATATGGCACCATTTAATCCGTGGGGAAAAGACCGGAGAAGCTTTGGGAGCAGATTCAACGGCATCCCCATAACGTCCGGTTTTCCGATTTTTGCCGTCTGGTTGAGTGGTTTGGTTTTCTTCCCAAGGGAGGACGAGGGTCGCATCAGACCTATTTTCATCCGGGTATTCGGGAGATCCTCGACTTGCAACCACTTCAAGGAGAGGCCAAATCGTACCAAATCCGGCAATTTTTGAGGTTGGTTCAGCTTTACCAACTGAAAGGGGGCTTATGAAAAAGATTCCTTATCTCATCCGTACTTTCTGGAGCGAAGAAGATCGATGTTATGTCGCTGAGGTTCCAGAATTGAAGGGATGCTCCGGATTGGGTAAAACCCCCGAAAAGGCAATGCGGGAGGCCGGAAAATCGATCGACAATTGGCTTCGAGTGGCCAAGGAGGAGGGGATCCCAATTCCAACACCGGTCACGGCTAAACATTCCAGTCGGTTGAACCTTCGATTGCCGGAAGAGGTGGTCGACCAAGTAAAAAGAGCTGCGAAGGAACGCCAAATGTCATTGAATCAATACGTCCTTTGGCGCCTGGCCTAGCCTCCCTTGACATCCCTCCTGAGAACGAATATCAATTTCACAGCACAGGAAGCCTATTATGCCCCACGAAAATAAATTTTCCGAGTATCAGGACTACATTTCCAAAAAGGGTCTCAAGTCGACCCGGCAGCGGGACATCATCGTTCAGGAATTCTTTAAGAAGCATCAACATCTGACCGTCGAGGAGTTGTGGGGGAGGGCCCGCAAGCTCGATCCGAAGATCGGGTATGCGACGGTCTATCGGACCCTCAAGCTCTTGACCGAGTCCGGGCTTGCTTTGAAGAGGGAGTTTGGCGGCGGTATGGCGAAGTTTGAGCATGTGACTGACCATCATCACGATCATCTGATCTGTCTCGGCTGCGGCGATATTGTTGAATTTGAGAACGATCAGATCGAGCATCTGCAGGACAAGGTCTGCCGAAAGCATGGCTTCAAGCTCGTCCACCACAAGATGGAGCTTTACGGCTATTGCGACCGGTGCGCCAAGAAGGGGGGAGGGTAGGGTGATTCAGGCGTTTATCATGATCCTCCGCGAAGGTTTTGAATCGTTTCTGATCGTGGCGATCATTCTTTCTTATCTTCGAACCTTGGGACGAAAGGATTTATTGTCGGCCGTTTACTTAGGCGTCATTGCATCGCTCCTGGTGAGCGGCGCCCTCGGTTATCTCCTGATGAAAGGGGTCAATCAGGCCCTTTGGGAAGGGGTTCTCGGGTTGGTGACGGTCGTGATGGTCGCCACGTTGGTCGTCCAGATGTGGCGGACCGCCCCGCGGCTTAAAAAAGATATTCAGAATCATCTTCGAAAGTTTTCGGAACGTCCCCCGAGTCGTTGGACCCATTTTGGAATCTTCTTCTTTACCGTCCTGATGGTCTCGCGCGAAGGGATGGAGACGGCCCTGATGTTGATCCAGGTGAGAGACGGAGGCATGGTGGGAGGAATCCTTTTAGGGCTGGTCGCCGCGGTTTTTTTAGGTTGGCTCTGGATTCGCTATAGCCGCCTGATCAATCTCAAGCGATTCTTTCAAGTGACCGGAATTTATTTTCTCCTCTTTTTAGTGCAGGTCCTGATCTATTCCTTCCATGAATTCTCCGAAGCGGGAGTTTTTCCCAACAGCGAAGCAATCCATCTGGCGACCGAACCGTATTCTCCTTACGGGATCTACGGTCAGTGGTTTTCTTTTGCGATGATAGGCGCCTGTGCCTTGTGGCTGATCGTTGCTTGGATCTTGGATCGATCCGCCCGCGGGCAAAAAAATCTCTCTTAAAAAACTTGACAGAAAGGCCCCCTCCCACTAAACCTTCCACCCCTATTCGAAATTGAAAATGATTTTCAATATCTATAGGAGGATGTATGAAGAAGAAATGGCAGGGCTTTTGGGCCGGTTTATTTGTTAGCCTTTTTTCCGTCTCACTTGTCTGGGCACAAACAGGCCACGAACCGACCATCAAGGTATCGGAAGAAGAGCTTCAAAAGGCAGCCAGCGAAGAAGGTCTTCAACGGTCAGGGAACTTCGGGCCGTTTCACCTCTTCGGTTACGGGGAGCTTCATTACAACGGCAAGATCGGTCCGACTCCCAATGAGATCGACTTTCATCGGTTCGTCTTAGGCCTGGGCTATGATTTCAATGATCGGATCAAACTCCGGTCGGAGCTCGATTTTGAGCACGCCTTCAAGGAGCCGGAGCTTGAATTTGCCTACTTGGATTTTTTGATCCAGCCCTCGTTCAACGTGCGCGCTGGTGCGATTCTCGTGCCGATGGGGGTCCTTAACCAGCATCACGAGCCGCCGCTTTTTTACAGCGTCGAACGGCCGGAGATCTATCGCGTGATCATCCCCACCAGTTGGCAAGGGGCGGGAGCCGGTTTTCACGGTCAGTTGCCCGGCGGCCTTGACTACGAACTCTACGGGCTTTCGAGTCTGATCGCGGTCCAGCTGGACGACACGGGCGCCATTGCTCAGAGTTTCAGCGGGAGCGAAGGTTTCCATGACGACCATTCGATCGGCGAGGCGCCCGGCCGGGATTTCGGGGCCGCGGGACGTTTGGAGTATAAGGAGATTCCCGGGCTTCGAGTCGGAAGTTCCTTTTTTCTCGGCAATACCGGCCAGGGGAACAGCGCGATCGGCGGCGGGTTTCTCTCCATGGTCGAAGGAGACGCCAAGTACAGCTTTGAGGGAATCGACCTCGACGGGATCCTCGCTTTTACCAATCTCACCGACGCGGGAAACATCGATCATGTTTTGATCGCCGCCGACCCGACCTTTACCGATTTTGTCGGGAGTCAGATGCTCGGCTGGTACGTTGAGGCGGCTTACCACCTCTTTCATCATCTTTTGCCGCAGACCGAGCATGATTTGGTCGTCTTCACCCGTTTTGAGGACTTTAACACCCAAAGCAAAATGCCGGCCGGATTCGCCGCCGATCCCGCAAACGACCGCCGGACGATCACGACCGGGATCTCTTACCTCCCAATCCCGCAGGTTGCGATCAAGGCCGATTATATGATTAACTGGAGTCAGGCCAACGCCGGGGTGGATCAGTTTAACCTAGGGCTTGGATTCTATTATTAAAATGCGGCGCCTTTTCTTTTTTCTCTTTCTTCTTTTTCCCGGTCTTCTGAACGCCGAGACGATTTATCTGAAGCCGACGGAGGCGCTTAAAATTATTTTTCACGAATCGAAAGAAGTTGTTTCTGAGAAAAAGACCCTCACCGACGCACAAAAGCTTTCGATCGAAAAGAAATTAGGATCCAAGCTTGAGAAAAAAGAATGGACTGTCTATGTCGCTCGAACGGGCCGCAAGATCGACGGCTATGCGCTGATCGATCATGAAATGGGGAAGTCGGAACCGATCACCTTTCTGACCGCGATCACGCCGGAAGGCGAGGTGAAGGCGGTCGAAGTCCTTGTCTATCGGGAGTCGATCGGGAGCGAAGTGCACGAAGGTCGGTTCGTGAAACAATACCGGGGCAAAAAGGCGAGCGACCCGATCCGCGTGGGTCAGGATATCGCCAATATTTCCGGGGCGACGATCTCGTCGCGCGCGGTGACCCGAGGCGTCAAGAGGGCGCTCCTTCTCTGGGAGGTTTTTTATGGAAAAGTCTAAACTTTCGCTCCTTCCGATCTCCGCTAAAATTCTGGTGACTTGTGTCGTCGCGACGCTGGCGCTCGGTTATTCCGTCTCCCTGCTTCAGGTGGGCAATCGAGGTTCGTTCGATTCGGAAAAAACGATCCGGCATTTTCGTGGTTCCGAAAATCCCGCGGAATCCGAGGTCTATGTCCCCCAGAGCGATGCCTCGATGATCTCCGTGGCCCATGTCCACAGCTTCAGCCAGCCGGTCGTCTTGGCGATCATGGGATTTTTGTTTGTCCTGACGGCGGCGGCGGAATTTACCAAAGGATTCTGGATCCTCCTCTCATTTCTCGGTTCCGTTTCGATGAATCTCTCCCCGTGGCTCATTCGAGATGTCTCTCCCTCTTTTGTCTACGGCCTTTATTTCGGCGGAGCCGTGATGCTGGGTGCCTTTTGTGTGATGGCTGTGAGAATTCTTTATGATCTTTGGATGAAGAAGGAGGCTTAAAAATAAGAAATAACGATTTGTCAGGGAGTAGTCGTTCCTATGCGCCGCAGGTGTTCATGATAACTCTGTATTGCCTTTCTGCCGACGGTACACGAGTTACTCATATTTTGGATTCCATAGACCCGGTGGGATTCTTCAGGCCAAAGAGCCTCCATCCATTCAGGGTGGCACAAATAGCGGTCGATGACAAAAAGCTCTACCCTCAAACGGGGGACAATGTTGGCAAGTCGGTCCCATGTTCTATCAGGGAGTGAATAACCGCTTTTCAGAAGATCCATTGCAACGTCAAGTTCACTTAATCTGTTGCTCAGGGGATGGAGAAGACATTTTACCTTCGATCCTTCCCAACGTGTGTCGGCTTTTCCAAATTTTCCAAAGCTTCTGAGAGAAGCGTTGATGTCTTTTTCTCCTTCTTCTTTCCATGGTCCGAAGTCGAGCCGGGCAAAGATATCGAGAAGATCCATCCAAGGGGGGAGGTTTTCATCAATGAGCCAGACGAGGTAGATTCCCTGTTTTACAGAGAGAGGATTTACGATCCGTCCATCTCCCCAGAGACTGTGAGCGGCAAAGACTACTTCAAGTCTTTCGAGCAGCGGCGGTAGTGGTTGTCTTCTTGTTAGGAGAGGGGAGGAGATATCTTCTCTACAAGCGAGAGGTTGACGGAGGGAATCGATAGGTAAGTGGGGTAATACACTGTGGGGGGCTTTCGGTAAGGGAATCTGCAAAAGGGATGCGGTCATGCTTGCCTGATACGCTGAGGTAGCGGCACCTGCAGGTAGGGTCCCGATCTTCATCCTCTTCTCCCTCGTTGCGGTTCTCGCCAAGAGAATGAAAAGGTTGCTTGAAAAGTGGGTGGTGATTCAATAGAGAGGTGGGCTACTAAAAAGGGGACGTAGCTCAGCTGGGAGAGCGCCTGCATGGCATGCAGGAGGTCAGGGGTTCGATCCCCCTCGTCTCCATAGTAATCGGGGGGAGATCCTGCTCTCCCCCCGATGGCCCCCCATCGAGTGGCCCAGCTTCTCGGCACGTTCCCTCCGCTTGAACGGACGGAATGAATCCGATCCGTTCAATGCTCGGTCACTTAGGGTAGATCATTATTCGTTATGAAAAAAATCGCCATCCTCGTTGAAGACGCCTACCAAGACCTTGAAGTCTGGTATCCTTATTATCGTCTCAAAGAGGCGGGGTATGAGACCTTTTTTGTCGGGACCGGGACGGCGGGGCATTATCGAGGGAAGAACGGTTATCCCTTGGAGGTCGAGGCGAATATCCAGGATGTCCGGCCGCAAAACTTCGCCGCCGTGGTGATTCCGGGCGGATGGGCCCCCGATAAGCTTCGGCTCTCCCGAGAGGTTCTCGATTTTGTCAAAGAGATGGATCGGTCGGGCAAGGTGGTCGCGGCGATCTGCCACGCCGGTTGGGTCCTCGCCTCGGCGGGGATCGCCAAGGGGCGGACGGTCACTTCTTACAGCGGCATCAGGGATGATCTCGTCAATGCCGGCGCCGAGTGGATCGACAAGGAAGTGGTCCGTGACAAAAATCTGATCACCTCCCGGAAGCCGGACGATCTTCCCGCCTTTTGCCGCACGATCTTAGAAGTTTTGGGGGCGCTCTCTTAATGCTTTCCGGAACCGCCATCGGTTTTATCTGTGTCCTCGCCATCCTCTTGGCCTCCTTCTTTATTGCGATGCTCGATCGTCAGGAGAAAAAGAAAGGAAACCGGTCGAAGGCGCTTTCGCGGCTTTCGTTGATCCTCTTTCTCGCCGCCTTTATCGGAGGAGTCGTCGTGACGCTTGTCGCCGGGGTTCGGCCTCGGGCGGGGGATTCACCGATGACGGGGCGGCCTATGGGACCGATGAGCGGTGGGGGATCGATCGGCCGGATCGATGAAGAGGAGCTGAAACGACTGGAAGAAATCAGACAAAAGGACCCGAAGGATGTCCGCTCCCGCGAACGTCTAGGACATCTCTATCTCCAGCAACAGGATTTTGAAAAGGTGGTCGAGGTTTCCCACGAGACGCTCAAACTCGATCCCAAGAGCGCCGAGTCGCGGGTCCATATGGGGATGGTCTTGTTTGCGATGCAGCAGATCGACCCGGCGATCGCGCAATTTGACAAGGCGCTGGAGAACGATTCCAACAACACCGAAGCTCTCCTTTTTAAAGGGGTCGTCCTTTTTCAGGGGAAGGATGATCTGAAGGGGGCCAAACAGAGCTGGGAACGATTTATGAAGATCTCGAAGCCGGACGATCCGGGCCGCGTCCGGGTCGAGATGTTTCTGGAAAATATTAACTCCCTCAAGTAAGCAATTGACCTGTGATCAAAGAACTCATTGAAGAAAGAATCCTCGTCCTCGACGGGGCGATGGGGACGATGCTGCAGCAGAGGAACCTCACCGCCGCTGATTTCGGCGGAGCGGAGTATGAGGGGTGCAACGAAAATCTCGTCCTGACTCGGCCGGATGTGATTGAAGAGGTTCATCGGGCCTACTTCGAGGCGGGGGCCGATATCGTCGAGACCGACACCTTTGGCGCGACGCCGTTGGTGCTGGCGGAATACGGGATTGCCGAGAAGGCGGCGGAGATCAATCGCGCGGCGGTGGAGA
>Ga0209515_10010377_pt1 | contig 10379 bp, 13 predicted proteins | sample Subgroupgradi54m_FD_187454 | JGI IMG/M metagenome (GOLD analysis project Ga0209515, IMG submission 187454) | Subsurface groundwater microbial communities from S. Glens Falls, New York, USA - GMW60B uncontaminated upgradient, 5.4 m (SPAdes)... ...
CTATCCTTGTGTTACGATTACTGGTAGCGCTAAGGGGATTTGAACCCCTGTTTTCAGAATGAGAATCTGACGTCCTAGACCAACCTAGACGATAGCGCCGTAATCAGCGCTTAAGCAAACAGACCCCACCCCGCTATCCAACGTAACTTATGATACAACATACAGTTTTGGTGGGTTATGCGGAACTTCAAGAAAGGTTAGTATACAAGTTATAGTGGGTTGAGTCAATTAAAAATGAACGGCTTGTGGTTTTTTAAAGAAAGAGCTTAGACTCTAGAATTGATATTACGTTTGAACTCTTTAAAGTCCTCATCCAACCTTTCTAAGCGATCTTCCAATCGATCCATCTTTCGTTCCAAATTAGTGAAGGAACGTGCAAGCTGTTCTACTCTGCGACTTTGCTCGTCACGATTCATATTCTTAAGCGTCTCTTCGCTTGGCTGCGGTTCCTCCGCTTTTGCCCACTCTGCAAAAAGAGGACCCGATATTAATAAAGCACACATTGCAATCATAACGGCCATTTTTAAATGTTTCATATTTTTCTCCTGCCTGTTAACTTTTATGTCTTACGCCCGTGGGTGATATTTATGATGGACTGATTTTAAATGATCTTTGGAAATATGGGTATAAATTTGTGTGGTTGCAATATCGGCATGCCCTAAAAGTTCTTGCACCACTCTTAGATCTGCTCCGCGCTCTAGCAAATGAGTTGCAAACGAATGCCTGAAGGTATGCGGGGTAATTTCCTTCCTAATCCGCGCTTGCTTTGCATATTTCTTAATCATCTGCCACACGGCTTGCCGGCTCAACCGCTCACTCGCCCGTTTCGATCCTAAAAAAAGTGCTTCACTTTTTCCATTTTGAAGCCGCCTTTTCCCCAAATAACGCACAACAAACTCTTTTGCCGTCCGGCCGAGAGGAACAATCCGCTCCTTCCCTCCCTTGCCGAAACATTTGAGAAAACCCGATTCCAAATTCACATCCTGAGTTTTGAGCCCGACGAGTTCTGAGACTCGAACACCCGTGGCATAAAGAAGTTCTAAAATCGCTCGATCACGAATACCAGCCGGGTTTCGAGTGTTTGGTGCGTTTAAGATCGATTCCATTTCTTTAATTGTCAGAAAAGTTGGTAGATGTTTCCACAGCTTGGGAGATTCCAAAACACTCGTAATATCTTCCTTAAGCTGGCCTTCTTTTACTAAAAAGCGGTGGAGAAGTTTGACGGCAACAAGCGCACGGGCAATCGAAGAAGCTTCCTGTTTTCTTTCCTTTTCATGGAATAAAAATTGAGTAATGTGATTGCGAGTAACTTGGTCGAAACTTTTTATTTTCTTGCTTTCAAGAAAGGTGATGTACTTTTTCAAATCGCTTTCGTAAGCAAGCAAACTATTTTGGGCAAGTTGTTTCTCAACAGAAAGATAATTAATGAAATCTTTAACTTGTGCGGAAAGTTGCGTACTCATTTTGCCCGGCCAACCATTTTTTCAAACTCATCTTCCTTAATAATTTTAACACCCAACTCCTTGGCTTTATCATATTTAGAACCCGGATCTTCACCTAAAACAAGGTAATCTGTTTTTTTAGAAATGCTTGAGCTGGCGTAACCTCCAAAGCGGCGGATGAGTTGCTCGGCATCGCCTCGAGCGTACTTCTTAAGCGCCCCCGTAATCACAAAAGTTTTCCCGCTAAAAGGCGTGCCTTCTTTTTTCACTTCTGCTACATTAAAACGAACTCCGGCTTTTTTAAGTTTTTCAATAATTTTATGAGTCGCCGGTTCCTTAAAAAAATCAATGATTGATTTGGCCGTCGTAGGCCCAATTTCACGAATGGCGAACAATTCTTCTTCACTCGCCTCCATCAGACGATCCAAATTCCGGAAGCGGTCTGCCAGAAGCGCCGCGGCCCGTTCGCCAACGTTCAAGATTCCAAGTCCAAAGATTAACCGATAAAGCTCTCGCGACTTACTTGCTTCAATTCCTTCAAATAAATTCTCAGCTGATTTTTTCCCCATGCGTTCTAAATTGGCAACTTCATCCATATCTAAATGGTAGATATCTGCTAAATCTTTTGTGAGTTTTTTATCCACGAGTTGCTCAATCAAAACATCGCCCAACCCTTCAATATCCATCGCATCACGCATCGCATAATGTTTAATTCGGCCTTTGAGCTGGGCTGGGCATGCCAGGCTTACGCACCGAACCGCAACCTCATCTCCCACTTGCGTGGCTTTGGAACTGCACACAGGACAACGATCCGGAAATTGAAACTTTCTTAAAGATTTTTTCCGTTTTTCTGTAAGGACACCGATTACTTTTGGGATAATTTCTCCGCTCTTTTCAACAAGCACATGATCTCCAATGCGAATATCGAGGCGCCCAATCTCATCCCGATTATGGAGACTCGCCCGAGAAACCGTAGTGCCCGAAAGCTGAACGGGTTTAAGAATCGCCACGGGCGTTAGTGCTCCCGTACGTCCTACACTGATTTCAATATCTTCTAAGATAGTTTCTGCCTGCTCCGCCGGATATTTATAGGCAATCATCCAACGCGGTGATTTGCTCGTAACACCCAATTGTTCGCGATCAATGAAAGAATTCACTTTTACAACCAGCCCGTCGATGTCATAACCAAGTTTATCTTTTTTGTCCTTGAACGCTTCGGTAAATTTAATAACCTCTTCTATATCCTTTGCTTCTTTCGTATGTTCAATCGTTTTGAAGCCAAGCGAATGAAGCAATTCAAAAAGTTCCGATTGGGTTTTAATATTCACCCCTTTAATCATGCCGACCCCGTGACAAAAAACGCTGAGTCCGCGTTTGGCAACGAGTTTGGGATCAAGCAGTTTAAGCGTCCCCGCACAAGCATTTCTGGGATTCGCAAAGAGTTCCTCGCCTGCTTTTTCTTTTTCCTTGTTGCATTTTTCAAAACTTTTATGAGGCATGTAAACTTCGCCCCGAACTTCAAGAATATCCGGAACTTTTCCTTTAAATTTGGAGCCAGACACGGGAACCTTAAGAGGAATTTCGCGGATGGTCTTTAAATTTTCTGTCACATCATCCCCTGATTTTCCGTCACCCCGCGTTGCGCCCAAAACAAATATTCCATCCCGATAGGTCAACGAAATCGAAACCCCATCGATTTTTTCTTCAATGAAATATTCCACATGATTTCTGCTGAGGCCTTTTTTAACGCGTTCATCAAATTCTCTAAGCTCGTCATAAGAATAGGTATTATCCATACTAAGCATGGGGATTGTATGGCGAATGGTTTTGAATGCTTTGAGAGGGGCGCCGCCAACACGCTGAGAGGGAGAATCAGGAGTTTTAAAATCCGGAAATTCATTTTCCAAGTCGACTAACTGGCGCATCAAGCGGTCAAATTCTTGATCGCTGACAACAGGCTTCACTTCCAAATAGTACTTTCGGTTATGGGAATCAATTTCTTCGCGAAGCTTTTCGATTTTCTTTTGTGCTTCAGATTTATTCATAACAATCGATCTGCGAGGTACGCCGGAAGACCGGCTTTTCTGATTTTTTCTGCTGCCTTTTTATTATCGTAATCAAGCCGCACAATCTCAAGCGTCAAATGATCGGAATCAAAAACGGCGAAACCTAATCTTGGGTCACGATCACGAGGCTGTCCTACACTTCCGGGATTAATCAGATAACGTTCACCTTTTGCAAGTTGGTAAGAGCCCGCTGTCAAATAGCAAGCTTCATGAGTCTTATTGGCAAAAAGTGAAGGAATATGGGTGTGGCCAAAAAAACAAAAATTGGTTTCAAGAATTTTAAATGAGGGTTTGGCATCCGCTTCTCTAAACAGATAATGAAATTCCTCGGGCTCGTACGGACTTCCATGCGTCCAAGTAATATTTCGTTTTCGGTCAATTACGACGGGTGGAAACTTTTGGATTTGTTTTTTCTCTTGAACGCTCAAAACTCCAGCTGTCCATTCAATGGCTTCACGGGCCCAATCATTAAAATAGCCTCGAAGTTTGATATCTTCTATTGCTCGATCGTGGTTTCCCATAATGATTTCCTCTGAATTTTCACAAACCAATTTCAAACACTCAGATGGATTTGCCCCATAGCCCACCACATCTCCCAAACAAACAACGTGATCGACTTTTCTTTTTTGAATTTCAGCGAGGACACATTCCAAAGCTTCTAAATTAGAATGAACGTCGGAGATAACTGCATATTTCATTGCGGGATTGCGAATTTACGAAGCCAGGCACAATATTCACAATTAGAACCGGAAGAAGGTTTGTTTCCTTTAAGCAATTCGACTGCTTTTTGAAAGGTCTGTCTGGCCCGCTCGATATTGGTTTCAATTTTAATGGCTTGAAGCTCAAAGAGCACTTTCCCCTGTTCGCCAACGCTTTTGGGAGAATAATAAAGAAGAAACGCATGACCAATCGTCGGTAGATTATTCGACTCAAGAAGAAGCGCATAACAATCCAGTTGATTCTGATAATACTTTACTGCGTCTTCTTCGGTGGTGGGCGAACCTTTTGTCTTATAATCAAAAGGAATATGGCGACCGTTTTTGACTAAAAGATCATCCAGCGCACCGCTCAAAGTCGAACCATCTTGATCTTTATGCACAAGTCCTGTGCGCCACTCACGCCATTTATCCAGCTGTGCTTGATCAGGATAAAGTTTCACGCCTTCGAAATTAACACCGTTTAATTCTGGTGGAAGCATGCCTTTCGAACGGAACGTATCAAAATGAGTTTTAATCGCCCGATCCATCCCGCTTGGGAGTGAGGGAAAAATACCACGAGGCCGTTTAAGGTTTTTGATTTTATCCAACCAGAAACAGCGCGGACAGTCGAGGAATAGATTCAGTGTTGAAGGCGAAAGTCTGAATGTTGTCACGCTTTGCATGGCATAATTATTATACACACAAAACGTTTAGTTCTCAGTTACTTTTCTTCACTAGGTCTGAAAGAGCGGCAGGAACCGGGGGGGTTCCTCGTGCAATCCGCGCAACTTGTTTGATTTTTAAGTCGGCATTATAAGCAACCATGAGAACCAGCATGTCGGAACAGAAAAAATCAATGCGGGCATCTTTGCCGGGTGCCCAATTGGTAAAGGTAACAAAAGCGGAGCTCTTTTTATCGATGGCAAATTTAAATCCTTTTTGGAATGTTTCGGTGCCGGCAAATTCAGTCCCGCCCGCTAGATGGCGAGCTTCTTCCTGGGCCATCCCTTTATTAAGCTTCATCATCTTAACAGCATCGCAATGTTCGAAATAGTGTCGGTTTGTAGAACCTGTCTCGAGTGCAGACATTGCAATATTGATTCCAAAAACATTGAAGAGAAAAATAATACCAATAACAAACGATAACTTATTTTTTTTCATCGGAATCCCCTTTGTTATTTTGACAAACCTAAATTGAGATAAATGCGCTCCGTAGCATGAGATTTATTGAGCGTATAAAAATGAACTCCCGGAATGCCATTTTTCAAAAGTTCTTGGCATTGTTCTGTTGCATATTGAATCCCAAAAGCTTCCACAGAAGGCTGATCGTCTCCAAATTTTGTAATTGCTTCCTGCATACGGATAGGAATACTTGCTCCGCACATGGAAGCAAAACGCTGAATTTGAGGACCATGAGTAACAGGCATAATCCCCGCAACAATCGGAATTTTAATTCCAATTTTTCGGCACCGATCGACAAAATTAAAATAATCCCGATTGTTGAAAAAAAGCTGAGTAATGACGACATCGGCCCCCTCATCCACTTTGCGTTTGAGATGTTCGAGATCTTTTATTTTATCCTTGCATTCAACATGACCTTCAGGATAACCGGCGACAGCCAGTGAAAAAGCCTTTCCAAATTTAGGATGCTTTCGGATAAAGCGGACGAGTTCTGATCCATATGTGAAACCGTTTGGAACAGGCTTGAACTCAGTCTCTCCTTTTGGTGGATCCCCTCTAAGCGCTACAATATTTTCAACCCCTTTCTCGTAAAGTTCGGTTAAAACAGCTTCAATATCATCTTTCGTATGCCCGACACAGGTAAAATGCGCGGCGGCTTCAATTTCGATATCGTTTTTAATCCGTTCCACAATCCGAATCGTATTGTCGCGAGTCGTCCCCATGGCTCCATATGTAACGGACACAAAAGAAGGCTTGAGCTGCTTTAAGTGACGCACTGTGTCAAAAAGCTTGGTTTCTCCTTCATCTGTTTTTGGGGGGAAAAATTCGAAGGAAAAGGTGTATTTTTGACGCTTGTAATAATCGGCAATTTTCATACTGCAGTGAATCATAGCTGAACTTCTGAGGAATGAAAAGGAAATTTAAGGAGGTAGAAAATAACTTGGAGGCATCACTTTTGAAAAGCAATGCCTCCAAGTTTATCTCGTCGTTTTATTCTTCGCTATCGGATTTTGGGGCTTCGTCCTCTGGGGCTGGAGCAGCAAGATCGTCTGATGCTTCCTTTGCAGGATCGAGGGCATCTGTTTCTGACTTCGCTTCTTCCTGAGGTGCTAAATCCGCACTCGCCACTGATGGAATTACTGTCTTCATGTCGGGCGTTGCTGAAGGCGTTGCTTCCATGGCAGGTTCTACCTTGCTCAAAGGAGAATTGCTCCTAGCTTCCTCAGCTCTGGCAACACTTCCAAATCCAAGGGCAAAAATGGCTAAAACCGCATACACAAACAATTTCTTCATTGATGTCTCCTCTCTATATACTATAAAGAGTAACACCTATTTCGGAAAAATCAAATCAGGTTAAAATATGCCCTAAAAGAGCTATTTTGGTTTAATTGCGCTAACTGCGCAAAATCAGGCTTCTATAAAAAACATTCTTGAGAACTGAAACATAAAAAAATAGGGCAACAATTTGCTTGTCACCCTATTTCGTGTTTCCTTTGCGCTAATTTACTTAATGCTTGAGCGGCGTGAAACTGGGACAGATTCCTGCATTGGTGCAGAAGCTGCTTGGCTTGGCACATACTGTGACTGACCAAGCGCTGTTTGACAAGGCGGACATTCATGGCTGCAAGCACTAAGACCTCCCATAATCAAACAAACAAGTGCGATGACTAAAAGCATTTCCTTCTTCATTACATTCTCCTTTCTAAGATTACCGTTTGCCTAATTAAAATAGTGGTTTCCCGCAAAAACAGGTATAGTTTAACTCTAGAAAAGATCTCTTCTACCAGTTTTTCGCAGGTGGAAGACTTGCAAAATACGTTTAGTGAATCAGCTTGGCAAGATAACATAGGAAAGTACTGTCCCTGAAATTGCAACAAGAAGCGCTTTCAAAATGATTTTTATGGATTCTTCTTTGAGCAACTTAATTTTCTCGGGATCACCTATTTTCTCTTCACCCTGTCCAAAGCTACAAGTTTCCTTGAAAGCCAAAGCAACACAGATTCTCTGATTTGCTTGAAAAAGTCCAAGTGCACCTAAAAAAAGAAGGGGAGATAAGATAAGGCTCCAATTTTCATTTACATGGCCTAAATAAAATACCCCGAGCAATAAAAAGCTCGAGCCTAACGCCGTACTTCCAAAGATGACGCGCTTTTTTCTTTCCTTGCGATCAATGTTAGTTATGTCCCATGAATTCATGATGGATTCAATTCATCCAAAAAGATGAGTCTTTTGAGCTTCCTTTTTTAGTTTTTTCCTGGCCACGCCGGTTTTAATAGCCGCATAAGCAACCGCTTCTGAAACAACGGCAACAACACGTTTATCAAAAATACTTGGAATAATATATTCCTCGCTTAATTGATCACGCGATATAAGATTTGCAATCGCTTCCGCTGCCGCAAGCTTCATTTCCTCATTGATTGTTTTTGCGCGAACATCCAATGCACCACGAAAAATCCCAGGAAACGCAAGGGCATTATTAATTTGATTGGGGATATCGCTCCGCCCTGTTGCAAAAATGCGTGATACTTTCGCGGCTTCCGAAGGCAAAATTTCAGGATCAGGGTTTGCCATGGCGAAAATAATTCTATCCTTTTTCATCTTTTTTAAGTCTCTTGCCCTCAAAAGGTTTGCGGATGATACCCCGATAAAAACATCCGCACCGACTAGTGCCTCTTTTAAATTTTCACCGGGATTGTCTCGATGAATTTGAGACATGAAATCTTTCTTTGCGGCAATAAGGCCTGATTTTTCAGTCGAAAAAACAACCCCTCTTCTGCTGCAAGCCACCAAGTGTTTGACTCCGGCAAGAAGTAAAATTCTAGAACAAGCAACTCCTGCGGCACCAATCCCACTCATTACCACTCGGATTTTTGAAATATCCTTTTTAACAATTTTTAATGCATTTTTGAGGGCGGCTAATACCACAACGGCTGTTCCGTGTTGATCGTCATGCATCACAGGAATATCCAAAATGTGCTTAAGACGATTTTCAATTTCAAAACATCGAGGATAACTGATGTCTTCTAAATTAATTCCACCGAAAACAGGCGCAATATTTTTAACTGTTTCCACAATTTCATCCGTATCTTGAGTGGCAAGACAAATCGGCCAAGCATCGATTCCAGCAAATTCCTTAAAAATCATGGCCTTTCCTTCCATCACGGGAAGTGCCGCTTCAGGCCCTAAATTTCCGAGCCCTAAGATCGCAGACCCATCAGAAACGACAGCTATGGTATTCGCTTTGATGGTCAAATTGTAAACTTTAGATTTATCCTCCCCAATTGCGGTGGAAACACGTGCCACACCGGGCGTGTAGGCTTGTGAAAGCTGAATGCGAGTTTTAATTGGAATTTTGCTTTGAACTGAAATTTTTCCACCTAAATGAAGTAGGAAAATCCGGTCTGAAGCTGAGATAAGTTTGATATTCCGAATTTTTCCAAGCTTGTTGAGGATTATTTTCCCATGGGCTTCATTTTTAACATCGAACGTAATATCGCGGGTAATTTTATCACGAGTAGCATCAACAATATCTATAGCGCCGAGATTGGCTTTTTCTTTGGAAAGAAGACACGTAACGCGCTCAAATGTTCCGGGCTTATTTTTAAGTTCTAAACGTGCCGTTAGTCGATAATTGGAATAAGGACTATTATCTTGCATTATTCTTTTTCTCTCTAGTTAAACTGAATCACTTTTACTTTAGAGGTTTCACCGCTCATCAACGAAAATCTCGATTTTGGTATATCAAAATAATCAGAAAGCGCCTTAATAACAGCTTGATTGGCTTTTCCGTTTTTGGGCGGGGCCTTTACCAAAACTCGTAAGTGGTTATCGTCTATTTTCTCAACAAGGTTAACTTTAGCATTTGGTTTCACAGTGACAAAAAGCTTCATTTAATGACCGAAATGATAAGGCATCTTACGAATGATAGTAAGCGCTCGGTAAATCTGTTCGCTTGCTACAACAGCCGCAAGTTCGTGCGGCAAAGTTATCGAACCAAAACTCCACCTTAAATCAGGTTTGAGTTCATCAAGCGCTTTTTTGGAAAAACCATCCGGACCGCCTATCACAATGTGCAGCTGCCGAATTCCAGAAACCATTAACTTCTCAAACGCTACCGCCAGTTCTTCTGATGATAATTCCTTAGCTCCTGCAGTATGGTCACAAACCCAAATCTTCGCTCCTGTTTTTCCAAGTTCATCACGCAAAATAGAACCAAAAACCTGGCAAGGAATGAATTTGGAAACTCGGTTTACGTAATCTGTGAAAAGTGACCTCGCACCATCTAATTTAAATGTTTTTGAGCCCAGACTTTGAGATTCAACCCACCCCAGGCGAAATCTGATTTCCATCCGCTTTACAGCTTTCCAACCTTCTTTGCAATAAGCAGTTTGAACCGAGGGTCATCGCGGAGTTCCTTAAAATCGGCATCTCTCTTAAGATGCTCAAAATCACTATAGCCAAGCACAACTGCCTTTTCAAGAATTGTGAGGGCTTCTTCTTTCTTGCTCAACAAGGCAAGGCTGCACGCCAGGTTGTAGTGAACGGTAGGATCATTTTTGCGAAGTTTGGCCAGGCGTTTATCAACTTGGAGGCCCTTTTCATGAAGCCCTGCCTTCGTATAGGCTTCGGCAAGCGGGATAAGGGCATCTACATAATTAGGATCTCCCTTTACGAGCTTTTCAAAAAATGAAATCTCAAAATCTTTGGTTTCTTCTTTCATAACACCTATTTCTATGTGGGAAAATATTATACTATGAACTCAGATGGTTTGAAATCTTGAGTTATTTATGCTCAAAATAGGGTTTTCAATTTTAAGATATGTTCAAGTAACAAAAAAGGTTCTTAAGGCACTAGAAAAACTATCTATTTATGAGGTGGAATTTAATACTTTTTGCCTGCTTGTTCCACAAAAATTTGCAAAATCTAAGTCTTCATGCTAGCGTTGAATTAGGGACATTAGAATGAAATTTGGAAGTCCCTGTTGAAAACAA
>Ga0209515_10010379_pt1 | contig 10379 bp, 6 predicted proteins | sample Subgroupgradi54m_FD_187454 | JGI IMG/M metagenome (GOLD analysis project Ga0209515, IMG submission 187454) | Subsurface groundwater microbial communities from S. Glens Falls, New York, USA - GMW60B uncontaminated upgradient, 5.4 m (SPAdes)... ...
GGAATTTTGCAAGTTCTTCAATCTAATATTAGAGCTATGGACATAAAGTGGTTTAATAAAGTACACAGAGAACTTGAAGATTCTATTAACAAAACAACAGAAATTGATGGAAGCATTTCAAAAGTAAACTCTCTAAAGACAACACTGTCTATTACAGCTTCCAATATTACTCTTTTATTTAAACGCTATATTCTTCCCAGTGTACTCCTTGTTTTTATCGCTCAAAGATCTTTAGCGTTCGATGGTCATGTGCCTGATTTAGAATGGATATCTATTTTGCCGGCAACGCTATTCCTCATTATCTCTTCTCTTATTGTTATCCACTTAGGTCATCATAACAAGGATAAATATAATACGGAAAAGAATATTTCATTGCCCTATAAGTTCTGGACTTTTTTTGGGATACCATTCACCTTCTTAATTTTTAATCAACCCGCTTATGCTATGGATGGGGAAACTATCCCAAATCATTTTTCCACTCCAACAGAACAAACAGCTTCTCAACTAATGAATCAAATGCAAAATCTTTTAGGTAAAGAGACTCCTATTGTCATAGAAAATGTTCAAGCACCAAGCGATAGAATTCTTATCAATGCCCAAGACATATTGGAAGAGTCCCACACATTGATCCATGGACTTAAAGATTTAATTGAAAAGATTGGGGATGCGGATAGTAAAGTGGAATTGGCCATTGTGATAGAGGATAACTTAGAAATAAGAGAAAAAATCGAAGGTATTTTAAAACAAGGAGAACTCTATTCTAAATTTTCCAAGGTTCAATTTATGACCCAAAAAACCATAAAAAGTGGAGAATACAACCTAAGAGAGTTGCTCCTAACCCAATCCTGGCTCATCCGCGGAGATTACACCTTATGGGTCATCGACAAAAACCATCACTGGTCTGGGAAGGTGGAGGAAATCTTGCGTAATGTGGCTTTGCGCCCTGGACTAGAACTGATTCATCTTAAAATCCAAGGGCTTCAAGCCGTGGCGGTATCTCAATAAAGGAAAATAGGGAAAATAGGGACAGCGCCCTATTTGTTGGGCAAATAGGGCGCTGTCCCTATTTTCCGCCCTATTTTCCGCTGTACTCTCCCAGAGGGAGAGGAAAAAGAAGGGAAATTGTTGCCTTAAGGAAAGAAAAAGTGATATGATTTGGGCTGTTTGGTCGGGAAATTGAATGGAGGTAGAATAGATGGCTAGAATCATGGTCGTTGATGATGAGAGTGATGTTGTTGAACTCATCAAGTTCATGTTGGAGAAGGATGGGCACCAGGTTATTCCTGCCTATAATGGTCGGGAATGCTTGGAAAGGGTGGAAACTTCCAAACCCCAGCTCATTATTCTAGATATCATGATGCCAGAAATGGACGGTTATACCGTTAATACCCACCTTCAAGAGAAAGAAGAAACTAGATCTATTCCCGTCATTATTCTAACTGCCAAAGGCCAAATGCGCGACTTATTCGAATTGGGCACGAATGTGGTTGCCTTTATGGAAAAACCATTCGATCCCCGAGGATTAAGAGACAAAATTCGAGAGATCGTCCCTAAATAGTCCTGTTTTGGCATGACAGAGCAAGAACTTTCATTAGATCAGCTCCTACAAATCCGTAGAGATAAGCTGGCCAGATTTAAATCCTCGCAAGTTAACCCTTACCCAGCTACTTCGCCGTTGACGGAAAATCGCCTTTCCACAACTCAAATTAAGGAAAAGTTTTCTTCTATTCAGGCTCACGCGGAGTCGGAAGAGAAAGTGCGCCTTTGCGGACGCCTCATGACCCGACGCGATATGGGGAAAGCGGCCTTTGCTCATATACAGGATTTTGGGGGACGGCTGCAAATTTATTTAAAACAAGATGTCCTAGGGGAATCCGCCTATGGAACATTCACTAAAGATATAGACCTTGGAGATATTTTGGGCGTAGAGGGAAAAATTTTTAGAACCAGAACTGGGGAACTTACCGTAAGAGTAGAAAAATTTGCCATGCTTTCAAAATCCTTAAGACCTATGCCAGAAAAGTGGCATGGCCTAAAAGATGTAGAAATGAGATCTCGCCAAAGAGAGTTAGATCTTATTTCCAATGAAGAATCCCGCCAAGTTTTTGAGATGAGAACAAGGATTGTCCAATCCCTGCGTAGCCTTCTTTATAAGGAAGGTTACATAGAAGTAGAAACTCCCATGATGCAGCCCATTCCAGGGGGAGCGGTGGCGCGTCCCTTTGAAACTTTTCATAACGCCTTAGGCCAAAAATTTTATCTGCGCGTGGCTCCAGAACTCTATTTAAAACGATGTCTCGTGGGAGGCTTCGAGAAAGTTTTTGAAATTGGACGAGTCTTCCGTAACGAAGGCATCGATAGTTTACACAACCCCGAATTCACTATTTTGGAAGCTTACCAAGCCTTTGGGAATATGGAAAGTATGATGACTCTGACTGAAACTTTAGTTTTTGGAGCGGCAAAAGAAGTTAACTCACCCTATTTAGAAAAAATTTCTGTACCCTTCGAACGCCAAACCATGTTAGAGCTATTTAGAAAATATGTGGGGGAAGAGGAAGCCAAATTTGTAGAAACCCAAAACTGGTCCGCTTTGGCAAAAAAACATGGGACAGAAGGGTTGCTGGAACACAAGGTCTTCGATCATCTTTTTGATGAAAAGATTGCCTCTCATTTACAAAGACCTACATTTGTAACGGAATTTCCCGCGGAGTTTTCTCCTTTAGCCAAGTGTAAAGAAGGCGCTCCTCACATAGCAGAGAGATTTGAACTCTATATTGAAGGGGAAGAGATCGCCAACGCTTATTCGGAACTTAACGATCCCATAGAACAAAGAACCAGATTGGAAAATTATCATCAGTCCCATTCTTCCACTAAAAAAGAGGGGCAGGATAAAGAAGCGGAAGGGATGGGTTTGGATGAAGCTTTCATTGCTGCTTTAGAATATGGAATGCCTCCCGCAGGGGGGTTAGGAATTGGAGTAGACCGGTTGGTCATGCTCTTAACTGGAAAAAAATCCGTCCGGGATGTCCTGCTTTTTCCAACATTAAAATCTGAAAAATAAAAATGGGTTTTGAATTAACCATTGCGCTACGCTATTTAAAAGCGACCCGACATGGGCTTTTTGCTTTTGTGACGACACTGATTGCCATTGGAGGGGTCACTTTAGGGGTTGCTTCTCTTATCATCACTCTTTCAGTCATGAATGGTTTTAAGTCCGATATTCAAGAGAAAACTCTTGGGATTCAACCCCATATTCTCTTATTGGTCAATGAAAAAACCTCTCCCCTCACTCTACCCTCTGTTCAGGACCAAATTAAAAATGTGAAGGGTGTGGTTTCTAGTTCACCCTTTGCTTTGGGTCAAGTGCTTCTTAAATCCAGCCGAATGACGCAAGGAGTTGTATTAAGAGGCATTCTTCCCGACTCTGAATTTAAAGTTACCAATGTAGAAAAAAGTTTAATTTCTGGAAGTTGGAAGTCATTAGAATCTAACGAAGGAAATGCTCCAACTCTAATTTTAGGCAAAGAGCTAGCCAGGAATTTGGGGGCAACCTTAGGAACAGAAATCTTAGCTTTCTCCTCTTCCGAAAATGCTCCTTTAGGCGCCTACGGCTCCATTCCTAAAATAGTCCGTTACCAAGTGGGTGGGATTTTCCAATCTGGAATGTATGAGTTCGACGCGAATATGGCGCTCACCTCTCTAAAAGACGCGGAAAACACGCTGGGACAAGCGGGAAGTTTAGGCCTTGGAATAAGAACGGACAATTTAGAGAATGCGGAAAAAATCGCGTCTAAAGTTGCGGAATTGGCCGGACCAAAATTTTGGGCTAGATCTTGGCAGTCTATGAATAAAAGTTTGTTCGACGCTTTAAAATTAGAAAAGGTGGTCATGGCGATTATATTGACTATGATTATATTGGTCGCCTCCTTTACCATCATCTCTAATCTCATATTAATGTCCATAGAAAAAACGAAAGAGATTGGGATCCTTAAAGCGTTGGGCGCTTCCCAATCTTCAATTCGAAAAATATTTCTACAGGCGGGAATCATATTAGGTTTTACCGGAACTTTTCTCGGAACCTTCTTTGGCATCTTTGCAGTATTCATCCTAGGTAAAACAGGGTGGATAAAATTGCCGCAAGATGTTTACTATATAGACACTCTCCCGGTAAAACTTTCCGGATTAGATATTTCCATTGTGCTGGCAGCTTCTATGATGATTACGGTTCTATCTAGTATTTACCCCGCAAGTCGAGCAGCCAAGGTCAATCCTGTAGAGGCGATCCGCTATGGATAACATAAAAATAGAATTGACCTCCAAAAGCACTCGAATGGGAGGTAAAATATTGGAAACAAAAAAAAGTTTACCAGAATTTTCTATTTCTGGATACAATATTCATAAGTGTTATAGAGAAGGTGAAAAAAAGCTAGAAGTATTAAAAGGGGTCAATTTTGAAATTAAAAGTGGGGAAATTATAGCGATTATGGGGCCTTCTGGCGCGGGAAAATCCACACTCCTCCATATTTTAGGCCTCATGGATGAACCTACCGAAGGGGATCTAACCGTTCTAGGGTGGACCGTAAAAAAAATGAATGAAACTGAAAAAGATAATCTTAGAAATAAATACATCGGATTTCTTTTTCAGTTTCATTATTTACTTCCCGATTTTACTCTCTTAGAAAATGCCGCGCTTCCTTTGAGGATTCAAGGTTTTAAAGATTCTCACGCGAAAGATTTAGCTTCTGAACTCTTAGAAGCGGTGGGCTTAAAAGAAAGAATGTCCCACTTCCCTTCCCAAGTTTCCGGAGGGGAACAGCAAAGAGCGGCTTTAGCTCGAGCCATGGTCCATAAACCCGCGCTTCTTATTTGTGATGAACCCACAGGAAATTTAGATCTTGAACGGGGGGAAGAGATCCGCGACCTCATTTGGAGAATCGCCAGGTCCAAAGGTTCTACCGTTTTGGTGGCCACTCATAACCCGGAGATTGCCAAAAATGCGGACCGAATCATTAAAATCGTAGATGGAAAAATAGTATAATTTTAAACTCATATGAAAATATATATAGATGGAAAATTTTATGATCGGGAAAACGCAAAAATCTCTGTATTTGACCATGGACTTCTCTATGGGGATGGGGTTTTTGAAGGAATTCGAGCTTACAATGGGAAAGTTTTTAAATTAACTGAACATCTTAAACGCTTATTCCATTCCGCGCGCGCTATTACCCTTCAAATTCCTCTAAAAATAGAGGAGTTAGAAATTGCAGTTCTCCAAACTTTAAAAGAGAACGAATTAAAAGATGCCTATATTCGCCTAGTTGTAACCAGAGGAGAAGGGGATTTGGGTTTAGACCCGCGAAAATGCCCAACTCCTTGTATCTTTATTATTGCCGGTAAAATCACTCTCTATCCCGATGAACTTTATGTAAAGGGACTTGATTTAGTGACTGTGGCCACTAAAAGAAATATATCGGAAGCGTTGAACCCCTGCATAAAATCTCTGAACTATTTAAATAATATCATGGCAAAGATAGAAGCAAATCGCGCCCACGCTCCGGAAGCGATTATGCTAAATAAAGATGGCTATGTGGCCGAATGTACGGGAGATAATATTTTTATAGTGATCAACCGCAAACTAATCACTCCTCCCTGCTGGGCAGGCGCTTTAGATGGAATTACACGCGGCACAGTCATGGATTTAGCCAAAAATCTAAAGATTGAAGTTCGCGAAGAGCTCTTTACTCCTTATAATATCTATACCGCCGATGAAGTTTTTCTCACTGGTACCGCTGCCGAAGTCATCCCCGTAACCAAAGTGGACGACCGCATCATTGGGGATGGCAAACCGGGCCCAATCACCAAAAACCTCATCCAAGAATTCCGCGCCCTAACCCAAAAAACCGGCACCCCTATATTGTGAACCTAGACAGAATTTGGTTTTCATGCTATACTTTTTCTGCCTGAATAATAAATAGGATAAAAATATGTCGAATAGGTTTACGGAAAGAGCACAAAGAGTCATCCTCATCGCTCAAGAAGAAGCGAAGAGGTTGAATCACGATTATGTGGGAACAGAACATATTCTCCTGGGCCTTATCGCGTTGGGGGAAGGTGTGGCTGCTCAAGTTCTTTCTAATTTAGGCGTCGATTTAAGAAGAGTTCGATCGGAAATTGAAAAAATTGTTGGCACAGGGGACAACGTCATGCTCCTGGGTGAAATTCCATTTACACCGCGCGCTAAGAAGGTTCTAGAACTCGCCGTAGAGGAAGCTCAAAGCATGGCCCACAATTATGTGGGAACAGAACATCTGCTTTTAGGTTTAATTCGAGAAGAAGAAGGGGTTGCGGCCAGAGTTTTAGAGAACCTAGGCTGCCGGTTAGATGTTGTTCGAGAAGAAGTCATCTCTCTGTTAGGTGAAACCCCTCGCCCACACGCGACCCAAGCTGCCAGAGGCGGCGCTCCTGTTAAATCAAAAACCCCTACCTTAGATGAATTTGGAAGAGATCTCACTCAACTCGCGCGCGAATCAAAATTAGATCCAGTCATAGGTCGGGAAGACGAAATTGAACGACTCATTCAAATTCTTTCCCGCAGAACTAAAAATAATCCCGTTTTAATTGGAGATCCTGGAGTAGGCAAAACAGCCATTGTGGAAGGGCTAGCTTCAAAAATATCCTCCAACGATGTCCCGGAAATTTTAGCCGGCAAAAGAGTCATGACTTTAGATTTAGCCGCGGTCGTGGCAGGCACAAAATATCGTGGAGAATTTGAACAACGGCTAAAGAACATTATGGAGGAGATCCGTAGAGCTAAAAATTCCATTATTCTTTTTGTAGATGAACTTCATACTGTGATTGGAGCCGGCGCGGCAGAAGGAGCTATAGATGCTTCTAATATGCTTAAACCTGCCCTAGCCCGCGGAGAACTCCAATGTATTGGAGCGACCACTCTGGATGAATATAGAAAATATATAGAACACGATGCTGCTTTAGAAAGACGCTTCCAGCCTATTAATGTAGATCCACCTTCTATAGAAGAAACCATCCAAATTTTAACTGGTTTAAAGGAACGGTACGAAACTCACCATAAGGTAAAATATTCAGACCCAGCCCTAATCGCCGCGGCAGAATTGTCCGAACGATACATTCCAGACCGTTTTCTTCCAGATAAAGCGATCGATTTAATTGATGAAGCGGGTTCCAGAGCCCGTATGCAATCCACCCAACTTCCTCCAGATTTAAAAGAAAAAGAAGGAACGATTGAGGTCCTCTCTAAGGAAAAAGATCAAGCGATCGCCTCCCAAGAGTATGAAAAGGCTGCCCGCTTAAGAGATAAAGAAAAAGAATTAAGAAAAGCTCTAGAAGAACTGAAGAAAAAATGGAGAGAAAAAAGAGAAAGCACTATTCCCTCTATTACGGAAGAAGATATTGCCACCGTCGTATCGAAGTGGACTGGAATCCCCGTGAATCGCTTAACAGAGAAGGAATCGGAAAGACTTCTCCATATGGAAGGGGAAATCCATAAAAGAATTATTGGTCAAAATGAAGCGGTATCCATTACAGCCCAAGCGATTAGAAGATCCCGCACAGGTTTAAAAAATCCTAAAAGGCCCATTGGCTCCTTTATTTTTCTGGGACCTTCTGGAGTCGGAAAAACGGAGTTGGCCCGAGCCTTAGCCGAATTTATGTTTGGGAATGAGGAAGCCCTAATCCGTATAGATATGTCTGAATATATGGAAAAATTTTCAGTTTCTCGCCTTATTGGTGCGCCTCCGGGCTATGTAGGTTTTGAAGAAGGTGGACAATTGACTGAAGAGGTTCGACGAAAACCTTACTCCGTAGTGTTGTTAGATGAAATTGAGAAAGCTCATCCAGATGTTTTTAACATACTGCTTCAAATTATGGATGATGGTCTTCTTACGGACAATTTAGGTCACAAAGTAAACTTCAAAAATACAGTTGTTATTATGACTTCTAATGTGGGAGCCAGACTCATTTCTCAAGGAAAGTCGCTTGGATTTGTGGCTCAAGACGATATGACCAAAGACTATACGGATATGAAAGATAGGGTGATGGAGGAAGTAAAGAAGGTTTTTAATCCAGAATTCTTAAACCGCTTAGATGAAACTATTGTTTTTCACCCTCTTTCTAGGGATAATGTAACGCATATTTTGGAGCTCATGCTTTCCAAAGTAGATGCTAAACTTAAAGACCAAGGGTTTAAACCAGATTTTACTCCAGCCGCCAAGGAGTTTATTTTAGAAAACGGTTTCGACCCCAAAAATGGGGCGCGACCGCTTGCCCGCACCATTCAACGCTTTGTAGAAGACCCCATGGCCGAAGAACTCCTCGCAAGAAAATTCACTTCCGGATCTGTGGAAAATCCAACTCTCATCCATATTGATTACGATAAAGATCTAAAGAAAATCACATTTTCTTCCGCTCCCCTCCCAAAAATAAAAAGTTAATAAATAATTAGGGACGGAGCCCTATTTGTTGGACAAATAGGGCTCCGTCCCTAATTATTTATTTTATATACTATCTTGATGAGGATAGGGAATTTTTTTAAATTTAAATTTTTTGCTTGGGGCATGGGAACAATTCTCTTGGGAGTTCTCCTTTTTGCGGCCTTCAAAACCCGCCAACTTTCAAAAACTGCTCAAGATAAAATAGAGAATCAATTTAATTCTACTTATCCTGAATATCATTTAAAGTGCGGCAACCTTTCCACAAATTATTTTAGTTTTGCGGCTCTAAGTGGAATTAAGATTACCGATTTAACCCATCCCGATCAACCAACTGTCTTAGATGTTCAAAAAATAAAACTCAATTTTTCTTTGGGTCAACTAGTTCGTAGATTTCTAAAAAAAGAAGATTTAACACCCTCCATTGAAAGTTTAGAGATCATTCAACCTTCTCTTAAATTAATTCGTAAAGATCATCTTTGGAGGGTTCCACATTCTAAAGGGGGGAATAAATTTTCTCCTTCTTTTAATATTCTTATTCAGAATGGTTCTCTTGAGATTGGCGATCCCGGGACATTATGGAATGAGTTTAAAGTGGAAGATATCCAGGGTTTCTTTAATCCAAATTCTTTATCTCCAAAAATTGAAGTTTCTGCTTTAATCCATAAAAAAGGAAACTTACGGCTTCTCTCCAGTTTAGAGGCCGGGGTTTTAACTTCCTCTCTCACCCTACAAACTCAAAATTCAAAATTGGAAGGAGGGGGAACTTTCAATTTTAGATCGCCCATGGTTCAAATGGATTGGAAAATCTTAGGTTCTGTAGATCTTCAAGAATTAGTTCCTGCAACCTCACTCCTGTCCATTCCCAAAGGAAAGGTTCAACTAACCGTACAAGCGTTGGGAGATTTCAAAAAACCAAATATTACTGGATCCTTAAAATCCATAGACACATCTCTAGAAAATAAACCGCTTAATTTAGCTGCTCAATTTAATTATGAATCTTCTCAATTTAATATAGATTCTCAAGCAAATATTGGAAAAAGTTGGGTTCGGGCCTTTGGAATGTTTAGTAAAGAGAAAAACTCTTGGAAAGTATCTTTGAAAGAGTTAACTCTTTCTTCACTTATAAAAAATAATCTACTGAAAGTCGAGGGAGTGTTAACCACCACTCTTACGGGTTCCAGAAATGGAGATATTTCTTTTTTTTCAGGTCCTTTAGAGATTTCAAATGCTTCTTTAAAGGATCATAAACTTGGAAATCTTCAAGGAAATATAAAATCGAATCCGCAATTTTTAAATCTTAATCTTGTCGATGACACTCTGAAGAATAAAATTGAACTGGTTCTGCGACATGAAGACACTTTAACTCATATTGAAAAGGGAAATCTTTTAATCGCGGATAAAGAAAACTTTAGTTTAAAGGCTGTCTTAGATAGAAAGTCTCAAAAAATGGAGGGGACACTGACGATGGAAGGCTCCCTCCATGGTTCTTTAACTTTTCTTCATAAAATGGGGAAAGATCCAACTGGAGAAGGCACTATGAATTTAAAAGAAGGGGCGTGGGGAAAGATTCAGTATGAAAATTGCGATCTAAACTATGCCTATGATCCAACCAAAATAGAATTAAGAAAATTCTTTATAAAACAAAAAGAAGGGAACCTTGCTCTGGAAGCTAAAACATTTAAAAAGAGTGAAAAAAATCCAATAGAAGCAAAAGCACGCCTTAAAAACTTCCAAATTCAAAATTCTAAACTTAATGGATCCTTCAATCTTTTTGGGGATTTATTGCTTTCCCCAAAAATAATTCTTAATACTAAACTAACTTCAGATGATTTTTCTATCAACCAATTTTCACCGGGGAAATTAGGGGGTCAAATTGAATATGAAAATAAAATCTTAAGTATTAAATCTTTG
>Ga0209515_10010382_pt1 | contig 10376 bp, 10 predicted proteins | sample Subgroupgradi54m_FD_187454 | JGI IMG/M metagenome (GOLD analysis project Ga0209515, IMG submission 187454) | Subsurface groundwater microbial communities from S. Glens Falls, New York, USA - GMW60B uncontaminated upgradient, 5.4 m (SPAdes)... ...
TCATAAGAAAGTTTGGCGTTGGAATAATTGGCGCCGGAAGCTGAAAGAGTGATGGTTTGGCCGGAGGCGAGATTTTGAGTGCCGGAAGTGAGAGTGAGAGAAGCGGTGGGGGGAGTGACGACAGGATGAACTAGGACGGATTGGGCTACCAGATCAGGGGCGTTGGTGGCTTTCGCGCGGAAAGATACATATTGATCAGCACCGGAAGTATTTGTAACCGTAACCGCAACCGAGCCGCTAAGTCCTGTCATCGCTTGGCCGGTGCCGTAAGGAATTGCTCCGCCATTAACCAAGACATTCGGACCGTAATCCCACTGAATAGATCCGGAAACAACTTCAGAAGGATAAGCTTGAACAACTGACCACGAAAGAGTAACTGTGCCGCCAGAGTTTATAGTGTTCGGCAATGCCGTAAAGGAATTAATTGTGGCGGCAAGAGCAGAGCTAAAAGCCTGTTTTTTAAGCAACTCCTGAACCTGCCGACTTAAAGACCTTAACTGAACCTGCAAAGACGATAAAAGCGAAGCCAATTGGACATCGTTGTCCACCATTCCTTGGGCTTGAACATTTATGTAAAAACTAAAGGATAAAACTAGCAGTAAAGAAACCGCTACAAAAACTTTGTATTTGGACATATTTTATTAAAAATTATTTTAAACTGATAATTACGAGCCGATTTAATTATACTACCCCCTACCTAAAAAGCAAAACTTAAAAGAGGGATGTTTGTTTGGAAATACTTTTTCTCTCCCCTTCTGCAAAAATTTTGATTTTGCCGTATTCACCGTCATAACCCGGCTCAATTTCAACTTTTCCTTCCCGCACTCGCATAATTCCTTCGGCAATTTCAGACAAAGTAGCCGCTTCCAAATCCGAACGCGGGGCCTCAAGTAAAATTTTAAACTCATTGCCAATTTTATTTATAAGATTATTATACTCTTCCCCCACTTTTTTGGAAGCAACGCCACTCAAACCCAAAGCATCGGCAATAATTTGATCCAAGGGTATTAAATTTTTAAACGGCGGACGGGGTTTGCTTGGCTTAAAACCAGCCGGCCGATCCGAGGCGGCCAAATCATCAATTCTAGCCATCACTCCTATAGTAACATTTTTACCGCACTTAGCGCACTTGCCGCCTGCTTTTTTGGTCTCCTCCGGAATTTGTGAATGTTTTTCATCCCGATGGCCATCATAATGATATCGTCCTTCCTCTGGAAAAAATTCAATAGTAAATTTAAAGTGGTTCGGGTCTTGGGTTTTTATGGCTTCAAAAATATTTCTATAAGACAATTCCTCTATGTCCAATACCGTTGCTTCCCGGCCGATGCGCGGCAGGGAATGCGCATCAGAACCTGAAACTATGGCCTTATTATCCAAAAAAGGAATTCGCCAATTCATACTCGGGTCGCTAGAAAGTCCTGTTTCCACCGCAAAAACCTGCGGCGTTAATTCCTCAAAACATTCTTCCAGAGAATTAAAACCGGATTTTGAACCAAAGACACCAAACCAAGGAGTCCAACAATGTGCGCAAATAAGATGCGCGTCGGGCGAAGAATCTTTTAAAATCCGCAAAAGTTTTTTAGAATCAAGCCCTAAAATCGGCCGGCCGTCTGATTTTAAATTACCAATAATAGAAAGTTGGGCATTTATTTTATCCGCCACTGCAAAAGAAGGGGCGTAAATCAGATTGTGAACTCTGCGCACCGCGCCGGCTTTAGAATAAATGCAGGAAACTTCGCCCGAGAGCAAAAATCTGGTTTCGCCGGCTCGGACCGAAACTGGTTTTTTTAACTTAAAAAGTCCGGGCTCGGCCGGCTCCAGTTTTTCTTTAAGTTCTTTCAGCCACAAAGGATGCGTGAAATCGCCCGTAGCCATAACTTTCATCCCTTTAATCGCCGCCCATTCAGCCAGTTTTTCCGGAACCATTTCTTTGGACACCGCTCTCGCGTATTTAGAATGAATTTCTAAATCAAAAATTACTTGCGTCATTAAATTTAAAAATTACCTAAAATAAAAATTCATAAATCTGATGAATAACGCCCGCTACTATTATAAAATAAATGCCCCAACTCCAAAAATGAGAAAAAATACCCCAAATTCTCCCTTCTTTTTTACGAAAAGACGTGTAAGAAGCAATAATGAGGGCGGAATCAATGCCCACCGCAATAGAACCAACTGCTACCATAAGCAAAGTAAAATCCTTTAAACCCAAAAAGTAAAGAAGCAGAGGCGCTAATGAACCAAAAAACCAAGCAATTTTTTTGGGCATTTTCAAGTCCAACTCCAGCAAAGCCTGAAAACTTGAACTTAAAATTAAAAGGGAAGTAAAAACCGCGAGAAACCCAATTAAACTGCCAATAAAAAGGACTCTTTGATCGCCCAGTGCCTTAGCCAAACCCTGTATAGCTTCCGGACTAACTTGATTTCCGGATACCCCTACCACCACCAAAGCAAATAAAAAATAAAGAACTACTGGCAATAAAGTGCCAAGAGTTATGGCGGCTCTAACCCGTCGTCGGTCTCTGCCCAAAAAAGCAATGAGGTCAGGAATAACCACTCCTCCGGAAAGAGCAAAAAGAAGCACGCCGTAAGGAAAAAAGATATTTTTGGGGACAAACCCCTGCAAATTCGTTAACTTAATTTGCGGTAAAAATAAAAACGAAAGGAAAAGTATCAAAATAACAAGCAGAGAGGTCGCAATACCATTAACCAAGGCCTCTTTTTTCAAAGAGAAAAAAGTGATTGCCCCTCCTCCTATTGCTAAAACAAAAGCCCAAAAAACTGCGGGGAGATTTAACCAAATTCCAAAAATATTATGCAAAAAAATCGAACCAAGGATCAAATAAACAACCAGTGTTCCAACTATTCCAAAAAAGGCCGAAAACCAGGCGAGTTTTGCCGCGGAGCTGCCAAGATATTTTTTAATGTATCCGGGAAGACGGTGTTTCTCGGTGGTATGCAAAACAATTTCTCCGTAAAGTAAGTGGAATAGCAAAACCACCCCGCCCAAAAATAAAAGTTCGACTGAACCTAAAATAAAACCGGTTTTGGTAAAAGAAAAAGGGATGGCAAACATCCCCACTCCGATTATCATCCCTGACAATATTAAAACGGCCCCAAGAAATTTCATATTTCTTTAAAACCACTAACCTTTTCTATAAACCACATCCCCTTCCTTCGCTTTTTCATTCAGCTTAATGGCAACTTCGTCTCCTTTCTTTGCTTTAGCAACACTTTCATGCTCAACCTGCAAAGACTCCGCGGTCTGCTCAAAATCAGAAACCTTGCCCTTCACCTGGATTGTATCACCGGCTTGCAGGCCCGCTTCCAGACGCACCACCCCCACTCCGATTTTATCATAATAATGGATAATTTTGCCGATTTGCTCTTCCATATTTTAAACTTCAACTATTTTCTCTTTTTTAATTAGCTCCATAACTTTTTCGACCAATTTTTTAGGATCTGAATCAAAAACTACTTTGCCTTTCCCGCGATGCGCTTTTTCTATAATATCTTTGAGTTCGTCCGCCACGCCGCCGGTGCCAGTTAAAACACCTATTGGTTTTTGATCCTCAAAAGCAATAGTGAACTCGTTTAAAGTCCCCATGCGTCCGCAGGTAATAAGCGTCGCGTCTGAAGAACGCACCAAAAGCAAATTTCTTCCCGAATAGCCAAAACCGGTGTAGATTATAATATCGTGATAGTCAATAGGGAGTTTATACTTTTTCACGTGCTCCAGTTCCGAAGACGCAGGGGAAAATCCAATGACAAATCCGCCGGCATCTTTAGCGCCAATCGCCGCCCACAAAGGCGCTCCCGTGGTAGCGCCAGTTACCAATACCGCATTTTGCAGTATTACCTGACGGGCAAGTTCTTTTGTTTTCGCTAACGCATCCGGCGCGCAATGTCCGGTTTCAGCCGCGCCCGATACGCAAATTTTATACTTCAGATGATTATGCGAAGTTGCTTTCATGCCAATGTTGTCTAAATTTGTGAGCGGAGCCCGATGCGTAGCGAAACAAATTTAGCTACAACATTGAGCATCCCCCACCTATTCTACTATTGATTCCAAACAACCACGAAAAAGGTGATTCTGAATTACCCTTATCATATCACTACTGACTCAATAGTAGAATAGGTGGGAGGGGTAAAGGTTTTGTTTCCAAAATTTGTTCGGCTAAGCCTCCAAATTTTGGACAAAGCCCTTTATAACTCAAAACTTTCGTAAAGCATAGGCGCGTCGGCCATAACCCCTAACCGATCCTTTACCTCCTGCATAAAATGGAGCGCCTGCGCTTCTTCGCCCTGAACCACAAAAACACGCTTAAGATAGTCGCGGTTGGAATCAACAAAAGAAAAAAGCTGTGGATTATCAGCGTGGGCCGACAAACCGTTGATTTTTCCAATTTTAGCTTCAACTAAAATATTTTCGCCAAAAATTTTTACCATTTTCTCTCCGTCCAAAAGTCTTCTCCCCAAAGAACCGGCGGCTTGATAACCGGTAATAAGTAATGTGCTACTGGGATCGGATAGGTAACGACGGGCATGATGCAAAATTCTGCCGCCGTTCATCATACCCGAACCCGCAATAATTACTTTAGGCGGAGAAACTGCGTTTATACTTTTTGACTCCTCAACGGTTAAAGTAAACGTAAGTTTTTTAAATTTAAAAAGATTGAGATGTTCGCTAAGCAAACTTATGATTTCTTCTTTATATTCCTTTAGGTGTTGTTCAAAAACATTGGTTATACGAATGGCCAGAGGCGAATCTACAAAAACCGGCATTTCGGGAATGCGTTTAAAAAGCAACATTTCATTCAGCAAAAAAAGCAGATCCTGCGTCCGCTCGGTGGCAAAAGCCGGTATAAGCAAGGTTCCTTTTCGAGCGGACGTATCCTCAAGAGCTCGTTCCAAACCAAGCACTCTCTCCTCCGGCGATTCGTGCGCTCTGCTACCATAAGTAGATTCAATTATTAAGTATTCTATATCCTTAAATCTTTCCGGCGGGCGCAAGAGAATGGAGGGCGTATTGCCCATATCTCCAGTAAATAATAGGTGCTTACCTTCCGCCCAAAGCTCTATAAAACTTGATCCCAAAATATGGCCGGCCTCGCTGAGCTTAAACTTTAAATCTTTAAATTCAACTGGCTTATGATAAGGAACATCTTCCCATTGGCCGAAAGTTTTTTCCAGATCTTCGCGAGTGTATAACTTTTGCTTTTGCCGCTCGGCCAAGGAAAGCGCATCTTCCAAAAGTAAAAAAGCAAGCTCACGGGTGGGAGCGGTTGAATAAATCTTGCCGGAAAAACCGCCTTGAATCAGTTTGGGAAGACGGCCGATATGATCAAGATGCGCGTGAGTTATAAACACCAAATCAAGACTAGCCGGATCAAATCGAAAAGGCTCAAAATTTAAATCCGCGCATTCGTCACAGCCCTGAAAAAGACCGCAGTCAACTAAAATTTTAGTTAGAGAAGTTTCTAAAAGATAACAAGCGCCGGTAACCTCTCGAGCGCCGCCATAAAATGAAAGCTTCATAAAAAATTAATAACTATATCTATCCACCTCTTTCTCTTGGGTGTCCTTTAGAATTACCACATCCCGAACATTGCGCAAAAATTCTTCTGACCTTTGCATCCAAATATACCATTCGCTGCCAAAAAAATCGGAGCGCGAACGAAAATCATTTACACAGCCGGCATAACTCAAGTGTTGATTTACATATTGAGAACAATCGGAATCAATTAATAAGTCCTGGGCCGGTTTTTTACAATAAGGCGTTGAATCTATTATTCTCAAACAGCGATCCGAAAGACTGATCAAATTTATGGTGTCCGGACGGGGACAAGAACTATAAATAGCTGGCGTAAAATTACTAAATTCTGAAAAATAACCGACGCAAAGATTGGCCCGAAAATCCATATTGCTATTTTGTCGGCCCGCGGTTATTATGGCTCTTTCCCGCGGCTTCAGAACTATCTGATCTTGAGGCAACTCCCCGGAAAGACCGGGCAATTCGTATCCTTTAGGAATTACAAATCTACCGCCCCTGGAGCTTTCCAAAATAAAACCGGTTATATTTATTTTTTCTTTTTCAGTTCGGTTTTCCAGAGTTATAGTTTCGTATTTTGGATCATCGCTATATCCGGAAGCATAATTTATGCCAACTTTGCCTTTGTAGAAGGAGGCCAAGACTACGCCCGGGGCACTTGGAGGGAAGCTATAAACCGCAGTCGGAGGAGATGAATAATATGATCCGCCCCCCGAGGCCATTAGATTGTTAGCCAGCGCCCTTGATTTGGGCCCGAAATATCCGCCAAGGGGCGTAATGCCGTTTATCTGCTGGAAACTCCTGACTGCCCCCATCGTCACCGTAAAATAATTGCCGGTTGAAACCGGATAATTAAAAAACCCTTGAGTTCGCAAAAAATCCTGCAACCTTACCACATCCGAATCTTGGCGCATACCGAAAAAAAGGTCGCGCGTAAAAATCTGGGCGTTTGCCGGCCAGGGTAAAAAGAGAAAGAGCAAAAGAATTAACCAAGATTTTTTCACATTTTTATTATAACTTATTATAACAAAAAAACAAGAGAGTCGTTACGCTCTCTTTCTTTTAGTTTGTTTTCTTGATTTTTGATCTCTTCTTAGTTTTGCTAGCGCTTCAGCGGGATTTTGATTCGGATTTCGTTCGATAAGATCTTCAAGATAACACTTCCGACAGGATCGGCAATAAATATAACGGTTGGAAACGCTCAATAACTTACGGCATTCTTGGTATTGGCACCGTTCTTTTGGATCTCCTTCAAACTTTTTTATCCCGCGCTCTTTCCCAAAGTTGCAAACCGCTTTTCTTTGGGCCAGACTAAGTTCTGTATTTCCTGCATTAAACACAGAAGGATCTGTTGCAGAAAACCCGGGAAGTTTTTCAAAAGACGGCTGAAGAATTTTCCGCAAAAACTTGTCCATCAGCCGATCCTTAGTTATTAAACACGCTATAGTTTATAGTAATAAATTTTTATAGAAAGTCAATCCGTTGCAATCTCCAGCAGAGGAATTTTTCATCATTAACAAACTACCACGATCGTAAAAATTTGTTAACGATCTATAAACGTAAAAACTGTGTCCAGCTAGACAAAGATGAGTGACCTTTAGCCGAGTCAACGTCCCCGAGAGGAATCGAACCTCTAGTCTCCTCCTTCGGAGGGAGGAATTTTGTCCGTTAAACTACGGGGACAAAATCAACTGCTTAATTTTTGCGGGGCTGAAGCTCGTTGAGCTTCAGCGGGAAATTTAGCAAGCCGGTGTAACCGTGCGAGCGTGAAGAATTTCCCCGGCTTTTGCCGACGGAGGCAAAAGTTTAGGCGAGGCCTGTCTCGAAGGGACGTGCCGAGCCGTTAAAAAATGCCCAGGGTTTCGCCGAGGAGGCGAAACAAAGTAAACCTAAATATATAAAATCATAATCCTTATAAAATTTTTTACAATTGAGAAGGGGACGCCCTGTGGCGCCCCCTTGTTGTGTTACTCGGGCTTCACCCGAAGCCCGTCGGGCCCGTAATGGGCCCGTTGAAGTCGCGGCCCATTCCAGGCCGACGGCTCCAACGCCTCTTCCGCCGCAGGCACGACCTGCGGCCTCACAAAGTCTCCGCCCTTTCGTTCGGGCGGAGGACCTTCGGCCCGGCGGTTTGGCCGCCGGAACGGGAGAGGCCTGATGAAATTCATAAATACCACCTTTCTTTGGCCACGTCCTTCCCGAACGCGACCGAGGTTAAAAAAAAGAACATTGGTTAGTAGGGCCCGGGAGGATTTGAACCTCCGTCCCGTCGGTTGTAACCGACGAAGCTCTAACCATTTGAGCTACGAGCCCCGTTAGAAATTTAGTAATAAGACAAATGAAAAATTCATCGGATTTTCTTAGAATCTACTAAGACAAAGGTCTAACTGTTCTAAATTCCTAACGGGGCCAGCCCAAATTATTTCTTGACCCCGTCACCAAAATTTGGACTGTTTCTTATGCCGCCCCGATTGAGCTGGCGGAATAAGGCTGGTGAAGTATAGCGTATGTTCTCTCTTGACAAAGGGAAACAAGCGCGGCTGTCCAAATTTGGTGCGGGGTTGACCGCCCGGATCGGAGACTCATGCGAGGGAAACACTACTTTTCTTACTTGTGAGTGTCCTCCATTTGAGTCCCCGATCCGGGTAGTTAAGTATCTTATTAAATTATTAAACAGCAAATATTTAAAAAATTCAACCGCACCCTTAAACTCGGGGTTCTTAACCCGATTTTAACCGGCCAGCTCGCCAAGGAGGGAAGGGAGCCTTAGGGTCTGTTGCCAAATACCATTTCTACTGCAATTTCAGAATTTCGGTCAAAATCACCTCAAAACTTTTTGGCTTATCTTACAGATAGGCCTCAAAATTTGTTCAGCGATTTTGGAGACGGGGCGTCCTGCTGCGGAGCGCTTAGCGCTCCTTGCAGGAACGCCTCGCGTCTGGACTCGAAATTCTGAAATTTCGTCACGAAAGCGTATTTAGCAACAGACCCTTAGAGAACCCCGAATTTAAGAATACGATAATTTTTATTTACCAGTCAATTCTATCTTTTATTATACACCTAAATATAACAAAAGTCAATAGCCGCTTTCGGCGGCTTTCCCAAAGATAGTAGTTACCAGTTACCAATTTTAAGTGTGCCTATCCGCCACCACCGACGCCCCGAATGCGTAGGGCTTTATTACCGGTTCAAAATTATAACCTTTTATCATCCCTACCACGCCGTCAATCAATTCTTTAGTCGGTCCGTTTTTCCCCACGTCAACATGAACTTCATTGCCGTCCCAGAAAAATTCGTCGCCCAAAACTTTCTGCAACCTCGCCCTTACCTCTTGCGCCAGGGTGATAGAATTTATCGCTTCCTGCCAAATGCGCTCGCGAAGCGATCTGAATTTTCTCTCTTCTGATTTGGTCCAGAAATGAATAGCCCCGTTCCCCACTCTCCAAATCGTTACTGCCGTAACTAAGGACACTGGACTAGAAGCTTCCGAATCCGTGCCAATGATAATTTTATAAAACCTCTTCGGTTCTTTTTTAACAAAATTCACTATCTCATCCATCACCTCATCCAGACGTATTTTTCCAAGAGTCTGGCTGTAAAATATTATTTCGTTGGTGGACATTTAAGATAAAAATTAAGTTTGGCGCGGCCGAGGCATATAGTCGTCCAGACAATAGGAAGATGAAGTTTGCTCGGTTTCTGCCGTAGGCAGAAAAACTTCGTCTTCCTCTTAGCGAGGCCGCCGCCGGAGCGGCCGATGCGGGTCTGGAGACTATATGCCGAGGGAACCGCGCCAAACTAAAACAAAGATTTCTGAAAATCCTGCGGCACAGAATAATAGTCTCCGGTCAGCTCTGCTTTCAGAATACGACTAATTCTAAAATTTCTCAATCCCCCCCTAAGATGGCAAAAAGCTTCCACTTCTTCATTTTTTATTTTATAGATATCAACCAGGCGTCCTTTTTTAAATCCGAGTCCATCGCTATTCTCCGACGACACATATTCAATCGCCAGCCGCCTTCGACTATGAAAAGCCTCCTCCAGAATCTGCAAAATCGGTTTTTCAACAACCCTTCCCCAATTTACCGGAATAGAATGAGTTTTACCGTCTGCGTAAGATTCAAAAAGAACGTGGCCCTGCTTTTTCCCATATTCATATAAATCGCGGGTAATTTTTACGTCATCCAGACAATATTTTTTAAGATCCTCCATTCTGCCGTCTTTAAACCACTGCAAAGCTTCCAGGCCATGGCCGGATTTTCCAACCCCCAAAGTAGCTTTAGCTAAACCGCCTAGACCGACCCGATGTCCTAAAAATTTTACCGCGTCTTCAAACATATCAGTTACGGCAACTTTACCGAAAGAAAATTTTTTTAAATAGGGTTCAATAACCGGCAAATCAAAATGTTTAAGGTTAAAACCAATTATCTGCTCGGTATTTTCCAAAATTTTTTCCAACTCCGCAAGTTCGTGCTCCTCATAGGCAAAAAAGGAGTTTTGGGCATAAGAATAAACGCCGGCAACCGAAATCCCCAGTTCCCGAATATGATTTTCCCCGCCGACCTCGGCAAAAGATTTTTTGGTTTCAACATCGACGACGATAGTATCACTCATAATAAAACCAAGCTTAACAAATTTTTAGGTAAAAAACAAGCCCAGTAATACAACTTTGGCAACGTTCGTTTTCTTGTCCCGACTGAAGTCGGGACAGCCAAAGTTGATCTACTGGACAAGAAAAGGCGGGGCTAATTTACTTCTTTCACGTAATGATCAAAAAACTGCAACGCTCTTTCAGCGGCGAGTCTCCAACCATCGCTAAATTCAT
>Ga0209515_10010383_pt1 | contig 10375 bp, 10 predicted proteins | sample Subgroupgradi54m_FD_187454 | JGI IMG/M metagenome (GOLD analysis project Ga0209515, IMG submission 187454) | Subsurface groundwater microbial communities from S. Glens Falls, New York, USA - GMW60B uncontaminated upgradient, 5.4 m (SPAdes)... ...
GTCTCCGGGGCATCGCGCACCTCCTGCTGGCTGTTCTACCACCCCGGGACTCTCCTTGGCAATGGCCCAGTTTTCGGGGGGAAGGTCAAGGCAATCCTCACTACAAAGGGAAAGGCAGCTCAAGGAAAGCTATATTTTGTCATTGAGACCAAGTCAACCACTAAGGAACGAGAGCGAAGGGGTACTGAGAACGATAAGATTAACTGTGCCAAGAGACACTTCGAGGTTATCCAGGTGCAATCCAAGGACGTGGCGGATTATTCAGAATTTGAAACGCTAATCAGGTAGGTCTTTTTAACCTTTAGAAACCGGAGGCGGCCCAAATAGTACAGCCTAGCTGATCTGGGCGGGCACATTTGGAGCGCTTCATACGACCCTCGAGGGTCAGTTCACCAAGCTGCCAGGCCATGATACACTGATGAGGATTGGAGGGGATTTGGCGATGGGTATTCCTGAACTCGTGGCGAACAAGCGAAACGACATCCTTCGCATTGCGGCCAAGCATGGCGTGCAACGGATCCGGGTCTTTGGGTCCGTGGCCCGCGGTGAAGCAGGCCCGCAGAGCGACGTGGATTTTTTGATCGACGTTGGTCCGCAGCACAGCGCATTTTTCCCCGGCGGGCTGGTGGCAGACCTGGAAGCGCTCTTGGGACGACACGTCGATGTGGTGGAACCGGAAGGGTTATACGAACCGCTCAGAGAGGTCGTGCTGAAAGAAGCCGTGCCGTTATGAAGGACGATGCCGTCTATCTGCGGCATGTCCAAGAATGCATCGCCCGGATTGAGCAGTACACGGAGGCAGGGCGCTCCGCGTTTATGGCTTCCACACTCGTTCAAGACGGTGTCATCCGCAATCTGCAAACACTCGGCCAATCAGCCCTGCAGCTCTCCGACGCGCTGAAATCGGCGCATCCCGAAGTGGACTGGAAAAGCATCGTGGGAAATCGTCGAGCGGGACCTGCCCGATCTCAAAGCGAAGACGACTGCAATTCAGGATTCGCTGCCGTCCTAGCCGAACGTGAAACCTACTCGGAGCCAACCAAAATCGTCCCGCCTCGCTGATCTGGGCCGGCACAGTTGGAACGCCTCCAGATATCTTATCGGAATTTCCTGCTGGCGAAGCTTGCGGCCCCGTGAAGCAGCTGTGGCAAGGGGAGCACCTCGACGTCGACATACTTGTCTTTGAGCGCATAGGGGCGGTCGACGTCGTGCGCCACGAGCAGATTTCTTCCCCTCGGATGCAACCGGCGGAACGCTCGGAGGTTGGTCGTCTCAAAGTGTGACGCCGACCATTTGCACTCGATGGCCGTCGGTGGTCCGCGACGATCGACCAGGACAAAATCGACCTCATGGCCTTGCTTATCGCGCCAGTAGCGGATGTCCCTGGCTTGCAGCTGGCCGTGCAGTTCGTTCAGGACGAAGTGCTCCCAGAGGAGGCCGAGATCTTCTTGCCGCAACTCCTGCCACCCCCGATGGTAGCAAACAAACCCCGTGTCAAACCCATAGACCTTGGGTGCGGCGACGATTTCGGTGGGCCGATGTGTGCTGAACGGACGAATGATGTGGGCCACGAACGTGGCTTCAAGGACGCGCAGATAATTCGTGATGGTTTGCCGGCTGACCTCGCACTCAGTCGTAAATTTATTGGCCTCAAAAATCCCGCCGCTGCGGGCCATGAGGAGTTCGGCGAACTTCTGGAAGGCATAGCGACGCTCCAGCCGGAAGAGCTCCTGAATGTCCTTGGCCCAGTACGCATCCATCCACTCTTGGAAATCCCGCTCGGGGAGCGTGTGAGCAAGAAAGAAGGGTGGGAGCCCACCGTGGAGCAGGCGGTGCGGCAGCGCTTCGCGGTGGAAGTCCGCGAGGTCCGCGAGGAGCATCGGCGTCAGCCAGAGCTCGGCTTTGCGTCCGGTGAGCGTGTCGCGAAACTTGCGGGACGCCCCCAAGGTTGAAGACCCGGTGGCCAGTACCTGGAGTTTCGGATAATGATCCGCCGCAATTTTGAGCAACTCGGCGGGCGCGCGCAAGCGATGGATTTCATCCAAGACGATTCGCTTCCCGCTGACGCCCGACAGAAATGCTTCAGGGTCGTCGAGCATCCGCCGGACGCGGGGGAGTTCGCAATCGAAATACTCCACTCCATCCAGACTCTGCGAAAGCGAGGTTTTCCCGGTACGCCGCACGCCGGAGAGCCAAATTACCGAGCGGCGAGTCCAGGCCTCTTCGAGAGCGTTGAGCCAATGGTGGCGCTTGACCAGGTTTGCCATGCGCAACTATAATAGCACATAGTTATACCAAATGCAAACGCACTTGCGGATGGCAATAATGTCGGAGCCGGGGGAAACCCGGGGCGGAAATCCGGAGGGAAATCCGGAGGCGTTCCTCGGAAATCCGGAGGCGTTCCTCGTGGTACCGCCTAGTTGATCTGGGCTGGCACATTTGGGACGCCTCCCGTTTTTCTGAAATCAGTCACGTGTCCCCCAGGATTCCAGGGTCATTGAACTTCCCGGGATGAGTCAGGCATACTTGAGTCGAAGCCGAAATAGGAGTTGACGCAGTTCCGATTTTTGATCAGAATACAAGGTGTTGCATCCCTGCGAGACCTCGTGTTTCGCAGCCCCCGGGTCCCTGTGGATCCGGGTTTTTTATGCCTGGCCATAGTATAATGAGCCGTCATGATCACAGGACGAGTTGCCTTCTTCATCGACGGCTTCAATCTGTACCACGCCCTCCATCACGCCCCGCCGCCGTACGGTCGGACGCAATTCCGGAAGTACAAGTGGTTTGACCTCGCCAAGCTCTGCACGATCCTCATTCCACACAAGTGCACCACCACCAAGATCTATTACTTCACGACCTATCCGACGTGGGACACCAAAAAGGTCAACAGGCACCAGACGTATGTGCGAGCGCTTCAGACCACGCCGATCGACATCGTGCTGGGCAGGTTTAAAAGGAAAGACGTGACCTGTCCGTTGTGCAAGAAAATCTTCCAGACGCAAATCGAGAAGCAGACGGATGTGAACATCGCCATCAAATTGGTTCGGGCCGGATTAGACGATATCTTTGATACGGCTGTCATTATTTCAGGAGATACGGATCTGATCCCGGCCGTCCAGGAGGTGCAGCGCCTCTTTCCGACCAAGCAGATCGGGTTCGTGTTCCCTATGGGGAGAGTCTCGAATGAAATCAGGCAGATCGCCAATTTCACCATGCGATTGAGCGAGCGGCATGTCAGCACGTGCCAATTCCCAGATACGATTCAACTTAGCGGTGGCGTCACGCTTGAGAGGCCCGATCACTGGCGTTAACTGGCGCATCATTAGGAACGCCTGGCGTCCATCATGCGGAGGGTGTCGAGAGCACATGCACCCATGTCGAGTGAGCTAAATCCCACGCAGACCACCGCGCGGACACCCGCGCCGCCGAGGGCACATGACGCGGCGTTGGCGGAGTATGCGACGCTGAAGGCGCGGGTGCGCGAGGCGCTGATTGTGGGGCAGCAGCGGATTGAGGCGGCGAAAGTCATCACCTATTGGCGCACGGGGTGGTACATTCAGACGCACATCGCGCTGCACACCACCCGCGCCGAGCGCTACGGCATGCGGGTGATCGAGCGGTTGGCGCGCGATCTCGACATGGACGAATCGGTGCTGCTCCGCTGCCTCCATTTCGCGCAGCGGCTGCCAGACCTCTTCAACTCCACAGAGATTCCTGCCGCGCGGCAGGAATCTTTCCCATCTACAGGTCTGATGGATGGCCGCGGGCGGCCCCTGCTGACGTGGACCCACTACCGTACGCTGATCGCCGTCTCCAATCCGCGTCAGCGGGAGACGCTCCTGCAGCAAGCCGCGCGGCAGGAGTGGCCGGTGGCGGAGTTGGAAGCGCGCATCCGGCGCGAGGCGGCGCGCAGCAACACAGACGGAACCCAGCCACCCCGCCTGCTGACACCTCTTCGCGGCACGCCGGGGCTGTTCCAAATCAAGGAGCTGTTGGGTGTGCGCTACTGGGACCTGGGATTTGAATCCTACCGCGCGCTCACCACGGCGCAAGCGCAGCGGCTGAAGGCCGGCGACGTGGTGCGGCTGGTTGAGAAAAAGGGGGACGGTTCTCTGTTGTCCCAAACGGAACTCATGAGAACCGTCCCCGGTCTTTCCGCGCAGCTCTACACCTACGAGGCCCGCGTCGTGCGCGTGGTCGACGGCGATACGCTGTGGCTGCTGATTCGGCTTTGCGGCGCGGACTGGCGGAAGGAAAAGCTGCGGCTGCGCGGGATGGATTGCCCGGAGCTGGGCACACCCGCCGGGGACGCGGCCAAACGCTACGTGCAAGCGCAGGTGGCGCGCGCAGCGCGCGTGGTGATCACGACCACCAAGCCGGACAAGTGGGACCGCTATCTCTCGGATGTGTTTTTGATCACCGCAACGGGTGAGGAAGTTTTCCTCAACAACCGGCTGCTGGACACCGGCCACGCGCGGCTCTACGACGCCAACTCGCCCAAGGATTGGGAGGGGGCGTGAGCAACATCCCCGATTTCCAGTGCAATTTTCGGCTCCGCAGCCATGACCTATGGGCCGAGGGAGCTGCTTTGACTTTGGGCAACGGATTTGGTATCGTGAAGATCATGAATCGACGCTGGTGGTGTGCCATGCTCTGCCTCGCGCTTGTCAGCAGCGCCCCCGTGTCAGAGGCGGCGTTTGTGTGGTCGCCGCAGACCGGCTGGATCGGACCCGGCGGGGCGGTCAAAGACAGCCCGGAAGAGCAGCTCGACTACGCGAAGGGGTTTTTCGATAAGGGCGATTACCATCGCGCGCGTGTGGAGTTCAAAAAACTCCTCACCCACTACAAAAAATCCCACGAAGCGCCCGACGCCCAATATTACCTGGGCCGCTCCTACGAAGAAGACCGCGACTACTACAAGGCCTTTCAGGAATACCGCCGGACGCTCGAAACCTATCCCTCGACCTCGCGTTTTGAAGAAATCTTGGAGCGCATGTACCAGATCGGCAACTATTTTCTCAGCGGCAAGAAGCGCAAACTCTTGGGGACCGCCGCGCTGCTGCCGGCGCGCGACAAGGCCGCGGAGATTTTTCAAGTCCTCGTGGAGGACGGGCCGTTCAGCCAGTACGGGGAATTGGCGCAGTATAAACTGGGAATCGCGTACCTGTCGCTCGGCGAATATGAGCAAGCGGTGAGCGCGTTTGAGCAGCTCATCGATCGGTATCCGAAATCAACACTGGTGGATGATGCGCGCTTCCAGCTCGCGCAAGCCAGTCTGAAAGGTTCTTTCAAAGCCGGCTACGACCCGCATTCCATCGATCAGGCCATCGGCGAGTTGCAGAGTTTTGTGTCGGAGTATTCCAAGAGCGACTTGGCCCCGGAAGCCGTGGCGCACCTGCAGACCTTGCGCGAGCGGCGCGCCGCCGATGAATTTCAGGTGGCGCAGTTCTATGAGCGCCGCCGCCATCCGGAGTCCGCCGTCTTGTACTATCAAGAAATCATCAATCGGTACGCGGATACGACGTGGGCGCCGAAAGCCATCAGTCGCATCCAAATCCTCCAACCGCCTGCTCCATGAGCCGGCAAGCGGCTCGTCAGCAACACGTGGTTTTTCTCTTATTGCCTGCCGCGTGCGGCGTGCTCCTAACGAGCTGCGGCTATACCACGCGGCCGGGACTCGCCAGCTATCTTAAGACCGTCTACGTCAAATCCTTCGCCAACAAGATTGATCTCACCTCGTTGCCCACCGATCGCGAACATTTTCCGGTGTATCGGCATGGGTTGGAAACCAACGTGACGACCGCAGTGATCAATCGCTTCCAATTCACCGGGTTGTTGCGGCCGTCCCGATCCGACACGGCGGATGCTCGGGTGGAAGGGGAAGTGCTGGAATTTCGCCGGGATGCGCTGCGCTATAATGCCTCCCAGCAGGTGGAGGAGTGGCGCTTAAGCGTGGTGGCGAACGTCCGGTTCTATGATCTCCATACCAATACGCTGGCCTGGGAAGAAGACCGGTTGATCGGCGATACGACGTATTTTGAGCTCGGGGCCAATGCCGAATCCGAGACCACGGCGCTGGATCGGGCGGTCAACGATCTGGCCCGCCGCGTCGTCGAGCGGACCGTGGAGAACTGGTGATGGCGCAGCCACTCGCGGCCACCTCAGGCGCGCTCTATCTCTTTGTGGGACCGGATCGAGCCCGCAAACGCGAACGCCTGGCGATTCTCATTCAGGAACTGGGGGTGGATGTGTTAGACCAGCAGATTCTTCCGGCCCAGGCCTGGTCCGCCCGCGCATTGGCGGGCACGATTCGCCAGCAGCCCATTGCCAGTCCCACGCGCCTGGTGGTCATCGAGGACGCCGAGCAATTGGACGCGGCCTGTCTTGCGCTGTTCGCGGACATCGCGTGGCGTGACCAGCCCACGTGTGTGGTGTTGTGTGCGGATGGCCTGCTGCAGGCCAGCCCGTCGCTGGCCGCACTTGCCGCGGAGGCCAGCGTGGAATCGTTTGACTGGTTGCCGGTTGCCGACGCGCAGCGATGGATCACCGGGTATGTGGCGCGTCTGCGCAAAACCATCACGCCGGAAGCCGTGCGGGCGCTGACGCACACCGTTGGCACCGATACGATGGCCTTGCGCGGGGTTCTCGATCAGCTCCTGATGTGGGTCGGCGCTCGTCCGCAAATCACCGCGGCGGATCTGGAGACCTTTGTGACGCCCGCCGCGCCTGCCACCAATACGTTTGCTTTGGTCAACGCGCTTGCTCAGCGCGACATGGCCGCCGCCGTGCAGGCGTTTCACGAACAGCTCGCATCCGGGAAGGATGCCTTAGAAGTCCTCGGGTTGATGATTTGGCAGGTTCAGCGCTGGCTGCTGGTGTCGCAGTTGCTGCAAGCCGGATGCGCTGACTCGCGGATTGAGCAGGTGACGGGGATTAAAGCGTGGCAGCTGGGGCGCTTGCGCAGCGAACTGGCCGGCCGTCCGCCGGAGCACTTACGTCAGGTACTCCGGCAGTGCTGGGAATTGGATGTGGCGGCCAAACGCGGACAAATTCCACTAGTGGGTGTTGCGGTGGAAATGCTGGTGGTGCGGATGTGCCTGAGCGAACCACAAGCCGTCTCTCAGACGGCCCGGCGAGCTAATTCGCCTGCGCTTTCGCCAGTTGGTGCATGAGGCGCGACTTGATCCGGGACGCGGTATTGTGATGAAGAACCCGCTTGGTGGCCGCCTGGTCGAATTTGCGCATGACCGTCGGCAATAGTTTCACCGCTTCCTCGCGCTTGCGCAGCGTGAGCAACTGAAGAAACTGCTTCTTGAGTGTTTTCAACTCGGACTTGAGGTCTTTGTTGCGCACCGCCCGTTTGTGCGACTTGCTGATTTGTCGTAAGGCCCCGTGTTTAATGGGCATTGCCGGACTCCTTCCTGAAGGTTCACCAACGAGGCATCGAGGGTAACACGAAGCTGCGTGCCTGTCAATTCTCCTAAATGGCCACTCGCGTTTCGCCCGACACTTCCACCCGCTCGATTGCGCGCTCGACTGGTAAGATTTCCCTGGCGACCGCCGTCAGCCGCATCCTCGGGTTCATCCGGGATCTATTGATCGCCCGGCTCTTCGGCACGGGTGTGCAAGCGCAGGCGTTTGTGGTGGCGTTTCGGCTGCCGAATCTCTTCCGAGATTTGGTCGCCGAAGGCGCGATGACCACCGCGGTCGTCCCGGTCTTAAGCGCCTACCGGGCGACAAAATCGCAGGAGGAATTTTGGCAATTGGCGCAAGCCTCCGCGGTGCGCGTGCTGGTGATCGTGACGGGACTTGGGATCCTCGGGGTCATCGGCGCGCCGTGGCTGGTGCGGCTCATCGCGCCGGGGTTTGTCAGCGATCCGGCTAAATTCGCGCTCACCGTGCAGCTGACGCGCTGGTGTTTTCCCTTCATTACGTTGGTGGGGTTGTGGGCGTTTTTCTGCGGGTTACTCAACAGTTTGAACCATTTTACGATCGCCGCGCTAGGGCCGGCCGTCCTCAACCTCTTGATGATCGCAGGGTGTGTGTGGCTGGTCCCGCGTATGGATCCGCCGGTGCTGGGGATCATCTGGGCGGTGCTGGTCGGCGGCGTGATGCAATTGGTGATGCAAGTACCGCAAGTGTTCCGCTTGGGATTTCGATGGCGATGGCGTTGGCGCCATGACGGCTCCAGCCAGATGATTCGCTTGTTGGCGCCGCGGTTGGTGGGTGCGGCCGTGTATCAAGTGGAACTACTGGTGATGACCATCCTCGCGTCGATCGGCGCGCTGGCCGGCGAGGGGGCCGTGGCCGCGCTGTATTTTGCGAACCGCTTGGTGCAGCTGCCGCTGGCGCTGTTTGCGACGGCTTCGGCGCAAGCCAGTTTGCCGGTGCTCTCGGAGCGGGCGGCGATGAATGATCTGGCGCTGTTTCGCTCGACCACCTTGAGGGTGCTGCGGATGGTCATGTTTGAGAGTCTGCCCGCCGCGGTCGGACTCATCGTGATGGCCGGACCCATCGTCCAGGCGTGTTTCCAGCGCGGGGCGTTTACTGCCGAGGCCACGCGCATGACCGCACAGACCCTGCAGTTCTCGGCGATCGGTTTGCTGGCCTACGCGGCTGGCCGCGTGTTGGCCGGCGCGTTTTACGCCCTGCATGATACCCGCACGCCGGTGCGATTCGCCGCGCAGGCCCTGGCGGTCAACGTCGTGTTGGCGCTCGTCCTGGTGCATCCTTTGCGCGTCGGCGGGTTGGCGTTGGCCACCGCGCTCTCCAGCAGTCTGAACGCGTGGTGGCTGCTGCGCACCTTGGAAGCGCGCATCGACCGGCCCCTGCTGGCTCCTTTGGCCCGAGCGTTCCTGCGCATGGCCGCTGCCGCGCTGATCATGGGGCTTGGGTGCTGGTTGGCCTGGCGGGGGTGTCGCGGCCACCTGCCCTCGGTCGTCGGATTGAGCTTGGTCATCGTCGGTGGTATCATCCTCTATGGTGTGAGTTGTCTTGCGTTGCGCGTCGAGGAAGTGACGATCGTCAGACGATGGCTGTCCAAAATTCTCCAGCCCCAACCCTCCTCAACTACGTAAAAACCCTGCCGGATCAGCCCGGCGTTTATCGGTTTGCCGATGCCCGCGGCACGGTGCTCTACATCGGCAAAGCGCTCAGTTTGCGCAAGCGCGTCGCCTCCTATTTCCATGACTCGGCGGGCTTATCGCCCCGCATCGCGCGTCTCATCCCGCAGATTACGTCGGTCGACGTGACCGTGACGGCCTCCGAAGCCGAAGCGCTGCTGTTGGAATCGCAGCTCATCAAGCAGCACAAACCCAAATATAATGTCGCCTTCCGCGATGATAAAACGTATCCGCTGCTGAAGCTCACGCACGAGCCGTTTCCGCGATTGCTCGTGACCCGCCGCAAAAAACCCGACGGCGCCCGCTATTTCGGGCCGTATGCCGATGCCGGGCTGCTGCGGCAGGCGTTGCAGTTCTTGCGCCGCGTGTTTCCGCTGCGCACCTGCCGCACGTTTCCCAAGACGCCATGTTTGGAATATCACCTGGGCCAGTGCTTGGCGCCGTGCGTCGGCTATATCAACGCCGCCGGCTATCAACGGATCGTGGACGATCTCATCGCGTTTCTGGACGGCAAGCGCGATCATTTGCTGCGCGATCTGGCCCGGCGGATGACGCAGGCTTCTCGCGATCGGCGGTTCGAAGAAGCCGCGCGCATCCGTGATCAAATCGAAGCGCTGACCTCCGTCATCGTGGCCAAAGAAAAATCCGCCTACACCGGCCCCCTGGAGCAATTGCAATTAGCGTTGAAGCTGCCGGTGCTGCCGCGGCGCATCGAGGCGTTTGATATTTCCAATATTTACGGCGCGTATGCGGTGGGCTCGATGGTGACGTTTGTCGACGGCAAGCCTCGCAAGGCCGACTACCGCCACTTTCGGATTGAAACGGTGCAGGGCATCGATGATTACCAGATGATGCGCGAGGTGATCCGTCGCCGGTATGGCGGTTCGCTGTCCCATCAATTGCCCTGGCCGGAGTTGGTGCTGGTTGACGGCGGCAAGGGCCAGCTGCACGCCGCCCTCGAAGAGCTCAACGCGCTCAAACGTCTTGCGCCGGTCGTGGGGTTGGCTAAGCGATTTGAGCATCTGTTCGTGCCGGATCAGTCGGACCCGATCATCTTGTTGCCCACGTCGCCGGTGCTGCATTTGATGCAGCGCATCCGCGATGAAGCGCATCGGTTTGCGGTGACGTACCACCGGCGGTTGCGCGGCAAAAGCGTGGCGCAATCGGCGTTGGACGCCATCCGGGGCATCGGTCCCAAGCGCAAAGCGGCTTTGCTGTCGCGGTTTGGATCGGTGGATCGCTTGCGCCGCGCC
>Ga0209515_10010385_pt1 | contig 10373 bp, 7 predicted proteins | sample Subgroupgradi54m_FD_187454 | JGI IMG/M metagenome (GOLD analysis project Ga0209515, IMG submission 187454) | Subsurface groundwater microbial communities from S. Glens Falls, New York, USA - GMW60B uncontaminated upgradient, 5.4 m (SPAdes)... ...
AGAAAGACCAGCCAGAGCCGAGCGAGCCATGCTTCTCACGCCGGGAGAAGGCCTGTGCGACGGACTGGAGGCTTCACGAATGCTACGACCACTTCGCGGCGCATGCGCGTGTCTAGTGCTGCGGAGCTGATCCCCGGGGATGGCGGAGGCAAGTAACGACGATTTGCCGGTAGCGTCCGCACGCGCCGCTCCTGGAGCCTCAGCCCGCACAATTCGGCAACTGCCGACACGATCATGGAGTTACGGATGTAAGTACCACGAACAGTATTTTCGCCAACTACGTATACTGCTTTACCGCCCGGCGAGAGTACTCGGGCCACTTCGCGCACGGCGCGACCCATGTCCACGATGTAGCGCATGAGCACCGCTTGGTCCTTTGCCGCTAGCCGAGGCCGCAAATCCAAATCATGCAAGATGTTACGGATGTCCTGATCGTCCTGAGCCGCGCCCTTGCTTGACTCGGCCCCCACGCTTTCGCCCCGGACGCGGCGAAGCTCAGGGATGCTGTAACCCATCCATACGAGCGAGAACTTGCTGCACCGCATGTAGTCAATTGCGTTCAGGTACGGCGGTGAAGTCAGCACCAAATCGGCTGACGCATCGCTCAGCGGGAGACTTCGGGCGTCGCCCAAATGGATGCACGGTGAGGGCCCTCGGCCTCCACTATTCTTACCCACACAGTTCTCCACCACACGGTCCACAGCCGCCAGGAACTTGCGAAAAGGCTTAATTGGCGCTCGGTCAAAAGATTTGTGAGGCCGGCTGTGGGACAGGTCCATCGCAAGTGATGCGCCCGACTGCTTGGTAATGATGAGCCGAGAGAAGGCGCACCATAGCACGTTGCGCGTCACGTCATCTCGTACGCGGTCGATTGCGGTCGCGAGCGATGTGAGTTGCCGGCGAGCGTAGCCGTCGAACCAGTAGACCACGAATCGCCGCGTTTCCTGGTCTGCATTCCAAGGATACGCGTCTCTCTGCGATAACGTGGCGAAGATATCTCGGGCACGAGCAAGTACCACCCTTGCCTTGTGCCGCACCTTTTCCGCGTCACTAGCCGTCGTCCAGACCGTCGAGATAAGAACTGCAAGAGGGTCGATGTCGACTCCAATTGCCTTATGGCCCTTCAAACGCGCGAGTGCAATGACGGTTCCCGACCCCATCATCGGGTCGAGTACCCGAAGCGGCTTCTTTGCCTCTGATATCAGTTCTAGAGCGATCCCCGGCGCCATGCGAGCGGGGAACGGGTGGACCGACTCACGTCCGAGCGTTTCGTAAATTGTTTTGCGGTGCAATCGGATCATCGATCAGTTCTGCTCATCAGATAAGTAGTCCTTAGCGGCGGCATCAAGGGCAGCCATCACATTGGCCACGCTCGTGTCGAGCTCTACTGTTTCGGGACTCGCATAGATAGCGCCCGGAGCCATCTGGGCCATGGCTTTGCAGAGCTCGATTAGCGGCTCGTCAGTCTCATAACGAATTGGCGGCGTTCGATGGGCCAGTTCCACTCTCAGCTCTCCATATTTAACAAACATCTTATCGTACTGCTTGTGTAACTCCAGGATCGTTTCAACAATCGCCTTGTACGGAGGCTTTACCACGCTTGTCGCCCGAATGGATTCAATCCATTTATGGCTGTCCTCAGGCAAACGGCACTCGAACAACTCCCGCAACTTCTGCAGGCCGACCTGCTTCACCGGTCGCAGGCGCACAAGATCAGCCAAATCGTCGATTGTGATGAGCGTGATAGTTTTCCGTTCTCCTTTGCCCGTATCTTCTAGCGCCTGCGTTTTTACTCGGTCATCTTCGATTTGCTTCGCCAAGGATGATGCGTTCCCTTTCGAGGTAGCAAAATCGCGACCAACGACAAGAGCGTGTTGACATTTGTACTCATCGCGGTGCTGAATGATAGTTGCTACCTTCACCGTCCCTGCGGCAACCGTGCCCTTGTCCTGCACCTTACTTTTTGCATCTAGGCTTGCCACATAGCGACGAGGTGTACCACCTTTGCCGGCTGGTAGAATTGCCTTGGCAACACCGTCTGGCTTGCCTTTGCCGCCAAGTGGTGTGACCTCGAATCCAAGGCTCGTAAAAGCGGCACAGAGCTTTTTTTCGAGAGCATCGGGATTGTTCCTTGCATTCTTGAGAGCGATCGAGACGGCAAGGGCGCTTTCTCGGCCTGATTCATTGGCAAGATTACGCAGCAACTGATCGCGCAACGAAAGGAACGCTTCAACGTGTTCCCGCTTCACCCCTATCGCATAGAGATGCGCTTCGGCCAACACTTCGGCCATGGCAAGAAGTTGAAGCGGCTGACCCGCACCTTTACTGTTAAATTCATCGTGGAAGGTCGCAACAAACGGGTGCCAAGCATTTATTCGCAGCAGCCCTGAGCTGGTGTCGTACTGGGCAATGCCCTCCTCCTGAGAGCCGCTGAAGTCCACAGTCAGCCCGCTGATGAACTGGTCTGCGTCAGCCGCCCGTTTCTCAAGGGAAACCAGAAACGCAGCTCCTTCCGCTGCAGACTTGTGCTTCGGTACAACTAAGTAGCGTGATCGTTCCTTGCCCTCGACAACCGCTCGCGCTAGCTCGATGATCGGTCCTCGCGTGAGGCTCGTGGGGCTCGCTGCCAGCTTCCGCGCCAACTTCGCTCCCGGCACCTCTTCTGCGTCGTGTGTGTCTATCGTGGGCCGTACGTAGTTGAAAATGGCCCGAAGTACGTTCTGCGCTGCCTCGAGGACTGGCCCTTCCCTGATTGCTTCGCGGTTTGATCGAAGCTCCCGGTCTAAGCTGTCCATGTTTACAACCAGTCGAAACCGCCCGAACGTGCCATGCCGGAGTTCATCCGGCGAGATACCGAAATGCCCATCAAGCACGTTCACCAGCCGACCAACGACATATACGAAGAAACCGGTGCTACGTCCGATTTCATCCGATTTTCCGGTCAAAAGATCTTTGTAGGCCTCTGCATACCCCGTGATGCGACCTATCTCAGGCACGTCCAGCCCATACCTGTTTTCGCTGGTCTTGTCGACGTTCGTATCTTCATATGGCGTCACATCCTTTGGTCCCGGCCTCGGCAGGGCAACGATGTCTTTGCCTATAATCCATTTCTTCAGAAGCCCCTTGCCCTGCTTGCTCGAAACTAGCTTGGTACCGTTTAACCAAATTCTGAAATCAGGCCGCAGCGGCAAAGCTGAGCTCAGCACCCATTTGAGGAAGTCCGGCTTGACCTCGTGGACCTTCTGCTTGAGCGAAGACATGACAGCGATGGTCCATGAAGGCGGCGCGCCTTTGCCGAACAAAGCCATCCCGGTCGATTTGAAATCGAGGGTGGCGGTCCACTGTTCAAGGGCAGCCTTAGCCTGCTCTTCAGTCAATTCGCGTAGGGGGATCCTTATTGGGGCCGTGGGCTCGACCTCCCTTTCGACCCGTTTATCAATGGCTCCGAAGTTCATCGACGTCGAGTAGTACTTTCCTTGCCGTTTGCTGATGTGCGTAAGGCGCTCAGCCAAAACGTATGTCGCCAGTTTACCGATGCCGAATTGACCTATTTGCTGACGCCTCCGGGGGAGAACTGGTAAACGCCGCTTGTTGCTGATCCCGATAAGCCAGTGTTGCTTGAGCCCTTCAGCGTCCATACCTTCGCCGTCATCAATGACGGCGATCGTAGCGTTTTGTTCGTGCAGATTGGCCGACAGTAGCACCTGAACCCGCAGAGCGCCGGCGTCAAACGAGTTGGCCACCAACTCCTCAATCGCTTTGTTCGGGCTGGCGTACAGATTTTGCGAAAAGAGTTCGATGATCTTGTAGCTCAGTCGGACGCCGATGTTGTCGGTGGGCTTGCCAATGGTCGCAAAGGTGGGTTCGTTCGCCATGGAGCCACTATTATTGCATCGGTGGCACCGCATTGCACTGGAACTGTGTGTGAACACTTGCTCGATGCTAATTCGGCGCGTTTGCGCCTACGCCCGTCCGGGAAGGATGCTACGACTAGGACCTGAAGTATGCCGCAATGCTAGGGTGCATTCGGGAAGCCCGCTAACGCGGGCCTCCCGTTTTCGTTTATCTTGTTAGCGTCCTAATTTGATAGCTGGTCGGGAGGCGCGATTCCAGTGGGAGGCGCCTGCGGCTCAGGCCCTAATGGAGGAACATCATGACACCGGACAATGCTATCGGAGCGGGAGGAGTGGCACCCAACCGCATGTCCTACACGGAGGAATTCAAGTCACGAGTGGATTTGATGAAAGCCTTTTGTGAGACCGCGAAGACCTATATTCAGATCAGTTCCGCTGCGCTGGCTCTTCCGATGCTGTTCAGCCGGGCAGTGCTGGGCAAAGAGGCAGCCGAAAGGGGAATTCGGGCCGTCGGCGTACCATGCAGCCTAGTCTTGGCTTGGATTTCATTTCTACTGGCCATTGGATTCGGGCTGGCGTACCAGTGGCTTGCGATCCGGCTGACGTGGGACGAACTTCACAGAGCCCAGATCACCGACCAGAATATTGCCCAGCCAGGATTTCGAACCACGTGGTGGGTGCCACAGCTCCGGTGGCTGAACCGGTCCTTCCTATACGGTTGCATGCTCGGATTCTTTTACCTGGGTGCCATTCTTTTTGTAGTGTTCGCCGCCCACGCATTGCGAAAATAGGCCACTACCCTCTGTCCCCGCGAGTCGACAAGAATGAGAAAGCCACCGAATATAGTCATACACATAAATTTCCTTCCAGACGTCTTGTTGTTTGAACCGCGCAGAATCTGGACGGCTCTAAATACAGCGGCTGCGAATGGCAAAATCAGCAGCACGGAAGCGCAAGACCTCTCTCTCCGTCTTGGAGAGACGGCCATCTTTCTCGGCCAGAGAGACTACATTTTGCGCACATCTGTACGAGTATTAAGGAACTCGCTGGCGTCGCTTACTGAAAAGATTCCTGATCTCTCGAAAATTCCGGAACTTGACCGCGATGGGTTCCGTTACCGAGTGCTAAATGGACAGGAACTCTTTAAGGATCGAGATATTGTGCTCTTGGCGGTTGATTCGTTGCTGTTCGAGCTCCGCGCCTATTTAGATCTGTTGGCCACTTTCGTTTACGAGATTCTCAGAGGCATTGGGAAAGCTCCACAGAAGCAAGAGACCCTCGCCTCAGGGGAATTGGTCACCATTTTAGATGGAAAGAGCAAGCTGCGGCCCAACGCTTTTTTGAAGTTTCTGTGTGACAGGCTCTCCGTGGAAACGAGCTGGTATGAATTCTTGTCACGCCACAGAAATTTCTTCACGCATGAGGGTGCACCGTATATTGCGATAGAACCAATAGCGATCATTCCTCAGGGGCTTGAGTTCATCATCATGCGGAAAAATATCCACAACTTTTCACAGGCCGATCCGGGAGATTACTTTCGCTTGTCGGAGTTCACAGAGGTTTTGGAAAAGCTTAGGAAACTCACGGGTGAAACTCAGCGGTATCTGGTCGACAAGTTGGAACGTTAAGATTGGTCAACAGCAAAGAGAGGTCATCGTTCCTAGCTCCTCTCCACCGCGCGAGCCAGCATTCCTCTCGGCACCCTAATCTCCAGTGACAAGGAAGTTCGAGCGGCCTGTCTCGCTCCCCCTCGCTGTGACTCCGGTTCCCTCGGTAAACCGATAGAAATTGTTTCGGTGCATTGTCTCCGTTCCCGCCCTTTCCATTGGGCACGGCTTCGGGAGAATTCCCACGCCCGGCAGCTTCGCGCCGTCTGCTTTTCCGTCTCCTCCCAAGAAATCTTCTGATACCTCGTCGAAGATTTGCTTGTGCCCCTCCCGAAAAGCCGTCGCTCGCTTTGGGAGTGGTCTCCTCTCGTCCTTTAGTGCCCCAAGAAAAAGGGGCGAAAAAGGAGAAACAAAATGTACCTGAATTCGATTCAAATCATCGGCTTCGTCGGGAAGGACCCGGAGCGACGCCAAGTTCGCGGCAATGGCGCGGCGTACGCCGTTCTCTCAGTTGCCACTCAACGCTCGTGGAAGAACGCGCAGGACGAGTGGCAGTCGAAGACCGACTGGCATCGCGTCGTATTGTGGGCCAATCGCGCCGCATTCGCCGAGCGCTTGCACGCCGGCGATCACGTCCTGGTCGGCGGCATGCTTGTCAGCAGCACCTACGAGCGCGAGATCGGCAAAGGCAAGAAGGCCTCGACGTTGAAACTCACGTCGTGGTCAATTCGCGCCAATGTCGTGCGCAAGCTAAACCGGGCCGGGAAGGAACGGGAAGCGTTTTCCGTCGCCCCCGACGACCGCCCAGCCGCCGCTACGGTAGAATCTTCCACGGAAGCTCCCTTTTAGGGAGCTTCCGCTTCACCAAGGTGTTCGGCTGCGCCGAAGCCCGTTTCTGTTTCCCTTTTCGGTAATGGCCGGATATATTCTCCACGGACCACCAGGAGTCAGCCCAGTAATGGCGAAACGAGGTAGCAAAGACCAGAAGAAGCCTAACAACGGGGCCAACCTTGGCTTCGAGCAACAGCTTTGGCAAATGGCGGACAAGCTGCGCGGCAACATGGACGCGGCGGACTACAAGAACGTCGTCCTCGGCCTCGTTTTCCTCAAGTACATCTCGGACGCTTTCCAGGAACGATACGAGACGCTAAAGAAAGAGCCGCACGCGGACCCCGAAGATCGCGACGAATACTCCGCCGAAAATGTCTTTTGGGTGCCGAAAGCAGCCCGCTGGCCCAAGCTCCAAGCCAGCGCCAAACAATCCACCATAGGCAAGCTGCTGGATGAAGCCATGCTCGCCATCGAGAAAGAGAATCCTTCGCTCAAGGGGGTGCTGCCGAAGGACTATGCGCGCGAGTCTCTCGATAAACATCGCTTGGGAGAACTCATTGACCTCATCGGCACCATTGGCCTGGGCGACAAGGAAAGCCGCTCCAAGGACATCCTGGGCCGCGTCTATGAGTATTTCCTCGGCCAGTTTGCCGCTGCGGAAGGCAAAAAGGGCGGGCAATTCTACACCGCTCAATCGGTTGTCAAACTACTGGTGGAAATGATCGAGCCGTACAAGGGCCGCGTTTTTGACCCGTGCTGCGGTTCGGGGGGCATGTTCGTTCAGAGCGAGAAGTTTGCTGAAGCTCATGGTGGACGGCGCACGGACCTGAGCATCTACGGACAGGAATCCAACCAGACCACTTGGCGGCTCTGCAAGATGAACCTCGCCATCCGGGGGATTGAGTCAAACATCGCCTGGAACAGCGAAGGCTCTTTCCACAACGACGCGCACAAAGACCTCAAGGCCGACTTCATCCTTGCCAACCCGCCGTTCAACGACAGCGATTGGGGCGGCGAGCGTCTTCGCGAAGACGTGCGTTGGAAATACGGTGTGCCGCCAGCCGGAAACGCAAACTTTGCCTGGGTGCAGCATTTCATCCACCACCTCGCGCCTAACGGTATCGCGGGCTTCGTCCTGGCGAATGGTTCGATGTCCTCGAATCAGTCCGGCGAGGGCGAAATCCGCAAAGCAATCATCGAGGCGGACCATGTGAATTGCATGATCGCCCTGCCGGGACAGCTTTTCTATACGACGCCGATTCCTGTTTGCCTCTGGTTTGTCACGCGGAATAAGGCGAACGGCAGATTTCGAGACCGGCGGCGGCAAACGCTTTTCATTGATGCCCGCAAGATGGGTCACTTGGTGGACCGCACCCATCGCGAACTTTCCGAGGAAGAGATCGCTCGGCTCGGTCGCACGTATCACGCTTGGCGGGGCGAAAAAGAAGCAGGCAAGTATGAGGACTTGCCGGGTTTCTGCAAGAGCACTACAAGGGAGGAAATCGCCGCTCACGGCTACATCCTCACGCCGGGCCGCTACGTCGGGGCTGAGGAATTGGAAGACGACGGTGAGGTGTTTGAAGACAAGATGAAGCGGCTCACGGCCAAGCTTGAAGAGCAGTTTGTCGAAAGTATGCGGCTTGAGAAAGTGATTCGCCAGAACCTGAGGTCCGTCGCAAAGTGAACTCGCTTAGACTCGGGGATGTAACGGAGAAGATCGGCAGCGGCGCAACGCCGAGGGGTGGAGAGCAAGTTTATCGAGACGCTGGTGTGGCCTTAATCCGTAGCCAAAACGTGTACAACGATGGGTTTAACCGCGAGGGACTGGCATTCATCGGAGATGGACATGCGGAAGAGCTGTCCCATGTAGAGGTCAAGGCCGGCGATGTGTTATTGAACATCACGGGGGACTCGGTAGCGCGTGTTTGTCAGGCTCCAGAGGACACACTACCAGCTCGGGTCAATCAGCACGTTGCTATTATCCGCCCCCGTCAGAACGTTCTGGATGCCCTTTTTTTCCGTTACTTCCTCGCCTCCCCAATGATGCAGCAGCACATGCTAGCGCTTGCTTCTGCTGGAGCGACACGCAATGCGCTTACGAAGGGGATGATCGAGAACTTTCGTGTACCTGCTTTTCCAGTGACAGAGCAGCGGGCGATTGCGCACATCCTCGGCACGCTGGACGACAAGATCGAGTTGAACCGGCGGATGAACGAGACGCTCGAAGCTATGGCCCGCGCCATCTTTAAGTCTTGGTTTGTGGACTTCGATCCCGTCCGCGCCAAAGCCGAAGGCCGCCAGCCCTTCGGCATGGATGCCGAAACCGCCGGACTCTTTTCAAGCTCCGTGCAGGATTCTCTGCTGGGGAAGATTCCGAAAGGCTGGAAGGTTACGCCATTGCCCGAGGCTATCCACATCAATCCGTCGCGCTCATTGGCGCGAGGGCATGAGGCAACTTACCTGGACATGCAGAACGTGCCCACACGAGGCCATCGCCCTGTGGGCTGGATTCGGAGGCCTTTTGTGTCGGGCTCCCGGTTCACGAACGGCGACACGCTGATTGCCCGTATCACGCCGTGCCTTGAAAACGGCAAAACGGCCTATGTTGATTTCCTGAAGGACGGGGAAGTCGGCTGGGGATCAACCGAGTTTATCGTGTTGAGGCCTAAGAACCCGCTACCGCCAGAGTACGGCTACTGCCTCGCGCGCGACGAAGAGTTTCGCGCTCACGCCATTCAGAGTATGACTGGCTCCAGTGGCCGCCAGCGTGTGCCGACGGATTGTTTCGCTCAGTATTTTGTCGCGCTACCGCCCGAACCTATTGCACGGCGCTTCGGGCAGGCGGTCCACCCGCTCTTTGCCAGGGTAAAAGCAAACAGCGAAGAATGTGCAACGCTCACAGCCATCCGCGACGCGCTGCTGCCCAAGCTCATCTCCGGCGAAATTCGCGTTAAGGCCTCCGAATGACAGTCGCATTCACCGAATCCACCGTCGAAGAGGCCGCCCTCGAAATCCTTGAGGGCCTCGGCTACACGATTCTGTACGGTCCCGACATCGCGCCGGGCGAGCTTTTCGCGGAGCGGGCAGAGTACTCGGATGTATTGCTCCTCGGACGGCTGAAACAATCTCTCGCCAAGATCAATCCGAAGATTCCCGCCGTGGCTATCAAAGATGCTATCCGCAAGCTGTTAAGCGTGGCAGGGTCAAATCTGGAAGAAAGCAACCGGCGGTTTCACCAATTCCTGACGGATGGGATAAACGTCGAGTATCGGGCGGAAGGCCGGATCGTTCACGACCAGGTAAGACTCTTCGACTTTGATAAGCCAGAGAACAACGATTGGGCTGCCGTGAATCAATTCACGGTCATCGAAAACAAGATCAACCGCCGCCCGGACATCGTGACCTTTGTGAACGGGATTCCGTTGGCCGTATTCGAACTCAAGAATATGGCCGATGAGAATGCGACGACCCGCGACGCGTTCAATCAGTTCCAGACTTACAAGAAAGACATTCCCAGCCTGTTCCCCTACAACGAGGTCCTGGTCATCTCCGATGGGATCGAAGCGCGGGTCGGAACGCTGACTTCCGGCTGGGAACGCTTCATGCCTTGGCGCACGATTGTGGGAGACCGGATCGAGCCGAAAGGGTCATTGGAACTGGAAGTATTGACTCGCGGCATTTTCGAGAAACGGCGCTTCCTCGACCTGGTGCGAAATTTCGTGGTCTTTGAGGATTCAGGCAGTGCTCTCACCAAGAAGATCGCGGGCTACCACCAATTCCATGCGGTCAATAAGGCCGTGGAATGTACGCTCGATGCGGCATCTCCAAAAGGGGACCGGCGGGTTGGAGTGGTCTGGCACACCCAGGGCAGCGGAAAGAGCCTGACAATGGTTTTCTATGCAGGAAAGATCATCCAGCATCCGGGAATGTCCAATCCGACGCTGGTTGTTTTGACTGATCGCAACGACCTGGACGACCAACTCTTCGGCACCTTTTCGGCGTGCAAGAAACTTCTGCGACAGACTCCCGAACACGCGGCAAGCCGCGACCACCTCCAGGAATTGCTTCACGTCTCATCGGG
>Ga0209515_10010386_pt1 | contig 10373 bp, 12 predicted proteins | sample Subgroupgradi54m_FD_187454 | JGI IMG/M metagenome (GOLD analysis project Ga0209515, IMG submission 187454) | Subsurface groundwater microbial communities from S. Glens Falls, New York, USA - GMW60B uncontaminated upgradient, 5.4 m (SPAdes)... ...
TTGTGTACCAAAAAGAAATACCGGAGTATCTCCGGTATTACAACACTGAGAGGCCGCATATGGGACTTGGGATGAAAACGCCGACAGATATCATTAAAACTATTCCAAGGTATTGATTAGAGAACGTCACCATTAACTGTGTGATCTATGTCTCTTCCTTTTCTATCTTCCTATCCGCTAAATCAATTATCTCGGAGTGAAACTCCGCGTCAAACCATTCCCAGAACATTTTCTTTGTGATAGGTTTCGGCCACCACTCTTCATTCGTGCACCAACCCCAAAGCTCGTATTCAAAAATGTTTCGCCAGAATTTTTCAATTTCCTTGCGGGCTTGAATCTCATTATCGACGTCCCGGATGAGGTATGCGGAGCACTCGCCATTTCTTCGCTCCTCCAATGTGATTCCTGACCTCCTATCGGGAAGATTATTTTCCCAGTCTATGAAGGGCTGTTTTGGTTTGATAATGGCGATACCGCGATTAATATGATGCATGAGTCCATAATTTCAAAGACCATGCTATGGGTCAATCCCTTCTTCTTTCGTAAGCATTATCACTTGTCACCCATTTGCTGAAGTTCGGCAATTCCTTATCGGATCTTTTTTGAACTTTCTTCTCCTTTCCTCCCAGCACCCTCCCCAATATCTCCTGATGCTTGTCCTTGGATCGTTCCTTGTTAACTGCGGCATAGATTAAAAAACTCTCCCCGATTTGGGGGGAGTTTTTTATAGTATATACAATTTCGGAGACTCATGCACCAAAACGCTCGTGTATCGCTTCAGTGCTTTTTACCCTCGGATTCGCGACAATCCGTGGGGAACAAGAAAACCCCTTACCTATCTCACTTCCTTCCATGGGGACACCCTGTCTGGGGAGCTTGATTAGCGCTTCGCCCACTGTGGCGCTCTTCGTGCTTTCTTGAGACCGAACTTTTTGCGTTCTTTTGCGCGAGGATCGCGTTTGAGGAACATAGCTCGTTTGAGCCGCTTGCGGAAATCCGGATTGAATTTCACCAAGCATCGTGCAAGTCCGTGGCGCACTGCTTCGGCTTGCGCATGAGTTCCGCCTCCGTTTGTTTTTACTGATACGCGGAATCGTCCAAAAAGCTTCATCTTCTGGAGCGCTTCTTCTGCGATCTTTTGCTGATCAAGAGTTTTGAAAAAGTCTATGTGCAATTTGCCGTTGACCGTAAAATCTCCCGCCTTGGTAAACAAACGCACGCGGGCAACTGCGGTTTTGCGCCGTCCGACACCCTCGAAATAGCGGTCGGGCTTTTTGCCTTTACCGTCTCCTTCGTCTTCGGGGAAATTCAATTCCGGCATATCTATTGCCGCTTCGTCAGCCAATACATCCTCTGTTTTCTCTTTAGATTCCTCTACGGATTTCTTGACGACTTTTTTTACTTCCTCTTTTTTTTCAGTTGTATCTTTTGTTTTTGGCATAATTTGGGGAAGTTTATAGTTGATAGTGAGTAGTTGATAGAGGAGAATCTTTTGAATTTCTCTACAAACTACAAACTACCAGCTACTGACTATTTGTTCACGTCTTTCTTGATAAGCACGAGATTTTTGATAAATTTTGCCCGCAGACGATTCTTTGGAAGCATACCCATGACTGCACGGCGCAATGCCAGGCGAGAATCTCGTTTCATCAAATCTTCCAATGTTTCCGCACGCTGACCTCCATGAAATCCCGTGTGATGCAAATATACTTTGCCGTCTCCGATCATTTTCTTTCCGCTTGCCTTGATGCCATCGGTATTAAATACCGTCACTTCATGGTCAGCCAACTTGGAAGGATCGAACTGTGCGGTATTTTTTCCGCGCAGCAAAACTGCTACCTCTGAAGCAAGGCGGCCAAGAATCTTATTTTGTGCATCAATCTGGTATTTCATGGTTTCCTCTCACGGGACGCCTGCTAGCAGTCATCCTATGGATAATATCGTTATTTTACAAGCTCAATGATTGCCATTTCTGCCCCGTCACCCGTTCGTCGAACAAGTTTAGTAATGCGAGTATATCCTCCCGGACGACTGGCATATGTAACGCCATGCGCAATGATATGCTTGACTACGCCGTCACAAAAAGTCGCGGCAAGAATACGTCGATTTGCAAGCGTGGGATTTTTTCCACGCGTGATCCATTTCTCGATCTGCGGGCGCACTTCCTTTGCTTTTGCCTGCGTTGTTTTTATTTTGCCCAAGCTAAAAAATGAAGAGGCCAAACTCTTCATCAAAGCCCGACGTTGGCCTGATTTGCGGCCAAATATTCTGCCTTTTCCTTGATGCTTCATATAAATAAGTTAGTAGTGAGTAGTTTGTAGTGAGTAGAAAAAATATCTTCTACTCTAAGACTACAAACTACTAACTACTAACTACTAACTATTTTTTACTGTTTCAAGGTAATTCCGAAATTGCCGAGCGCTTTCTTGATCTCCTGAATGCCTTTATCTCCAAGGCCTTCGATCTCTCGAAGCGTTTCCTCGCGCTTGCGTGCGATACCACCTACGGTCTTAATGCCTGCTTCGCGCAGAACATTAAGCGTGCGGCTTGAAACTTTCAAGGTGTCAAGTTTTATTTTAAATACTTCCTCTTCTTCACCTCCTTCATGCTCCTCGAGCGTCTCTTCTTTTTCTTTTGTCAAATGAGCCGAACGAGATACGGCCGGCATTGCCATCTCGAATCCCGTCGCTAATTCTGCGAACTGATCCACAAGAATCTCGGCAGCTTTGCCGAATGCTTCGCGAGGAGTAATAGAACCGTCGGTCTCGATATCAATGCGAAGACGGTTGTAATCGGTTTTATCAGCCACACGCATATCTTCTACGGTGTAGTTTACTGCGCGTACCGGAGAAAATGATGCATCGAGCGCGATCGTTCCGATCTCTACTTTTTCTTTCGTGCGTCCTTCAGTCGGAAAAAATCCCCGTCCGGACTCAACTACTGCTTCCATTATCAAGCTTGAGCGCTTTGAGGTAAGAGTCGCAATATACGCGTCGCTGGTAACAATCTCCACTTGAGACGGCATCTCAAAGTCCTTGCCGTGTACCTGGCGCTCGCCTTTGGCTGAAAGTTTGATGGTGAACGGGCCCGGTTCATGGAGTTTGAAGCGCATCTGCTTCAGGTTCAAAATAAGATCAACCACATCTTCCATGACGTTCTCTATCGTTGAAAATTCATGACCAACGCCCTCGATCTTCACCGAGGTCATTACTGCCCCCTCAAGAGAGGACAAGAGTACGCGGCGCAAGCTATTGCCGATAGTCTGGCCATAGCCGGGATAGAGTCCCTCGATCTCAAAGACCGTGCGATTTCCTTCTTCGGTCACCACCTTTGGTTTTGATGGAAGTGGAATCATGATAAAAAGAAAGTCTTAATAAATAATTATCGAGAATAAAATTCTTTGATCTTGGTGATGTCGACGGTAAACTGGACATCCTCTGCTTCCGGCTCTCCGATAATAGTGCCCGTCTTCTTTGCCTTATCAAGAGACATCCATCGAGGAGCCTCAACCGATTTGAGCTTCTCATCAATACCCTTACATACGCTCTCGATGGCACGGGGCTTGATGCCGATAACACTGCCTTTCTTCACCTGAAGTGACGGAATGGAGGCGGTTTTTCCGTTTATCGTGATATGACCATGGGTCACAATTTGACGTGCCATGCGGCGTGAATCAGCAAAACCAAGGCGATATACGACATTATCAAGCCGTCGCTCCAAAAACTTCAGTACGTTAAGAGCAAAATTTCCTTTTTTTGCTTCAGCAATAGTAATGTACCTCTTTATGTCCTTATCGTCAAGACCATAGATGTATCGGACTTTCTGCTTTTCGCGGAAGAGCTGACCGAATTCAGATGGCTCTCGTCGGCGTGCCTTGCCGTGCATACCCGGAGCAGAGCTGCGGCGTAGCATAGCGCATTTCGGACCAGCACAACGATCCCCCTTAATAAAGAGTTTTTCACCGAGCCTGCGTTCAACTTTTTCTAAAACTTTTGCCATTGATTATATTTAAATCTTTAAATTTTTAAATTTTTAAATTTTTTCTAGAGCATGTCTCAAAACCCTCTTTCGTCACGAGACTTCAGTATTTCGAGCGAAACCCATGAAGTGTGAGGAAAGCGTATGCAGTGCATACGACGACGAATACTGAATGGGTTGCAGCCGAAATAATGAAGTCGCAGTAGAATATGGGGTTTTGAGACATGCTCTATACGCGTCTTACTTTTTTAGACCGCGGTCCATTATGAGGCTGCGGGGTTACGTCTTTGATAGAAACGATATTAAGTCCGTGGTTGGCAAGCGCGCGGACTGCTGAATCGCGGCCTGAACCTACGCCATTTACACGCACGGAAATTTCCTGAACACCTGTTTTGCGGATCTTCTCAACTACCACTTCCGCTACGCGAGCTGCGGCAAACGGGGTTGCTTTCTTAGCGCCCGAAAAGCCAAGCGATCCGGCAGAGGACTGCGCCAATACATTACCCTTGTCATCCGATATGGTGATAATGGTGTTGTTATAGGTAGCCTGCACATGGGCAATGCCGCGCGACAATTTTCCGCGTGCGCGCGCACCTTCAGACGGGGTCGTCAAAGCAGCTCCGGCTTGGGCCTTTGATCCTTCTTTCTTTTCTTCTTCAGGTTTTATTACTCGTTTCTTTCCCACGTTGTTATATTTAAACTTTTTATTTTTCCGCCTTTGACGGATCCGCCTACGGCGGAAAACAACCTCTTAGGTCTACGTCGGGCTTGATGATGTCTTTCTTCCCGATCCCATGGTCTTTCGTGTGTTGCCTCGGCGAGTACGGGAGTTTGTCTTCGTTCGCTGTCCATGTACCGGAAGTCCTCGCATATGGCGAACTCCCCGATACGTATTGAGCTCGCGGAGACGCTTGATGTTGGTCATGATCTCTCGGCGCAGATCTCCTTCGATCTTATACGACTTCTCAATCACTTCACGAAGACGATTCACTTCAGCCTGTGTCAGGTCTTTTGCGCGCTTATTTAGATCTACCTGAACCTGCTTCAAAATCTTTCGAGCTTGCGTCAAACCGATTCCGTATATATACGGAAGTGAAAATTCAATCTTTTTATTATCGGGAATGTTGATACCGGCAAGTCGCATGGTTTTTTATATTAATTAACCTTGTCTTTGTTTATGTTTAGGGTTTGAGCGACAAATACAAAATATCCGACGATTGCGTCGGACCAGCTTGCACTTTGCACACATGGGTTTTACCGAAGCTCGTACTTTCATTTTAGTCTTCTTACAATTCTTCCCTTTGTATCGTCATAAGGGGTCATTTCGACCTGAACCCTATCACCGGGAAGTACTTTAATATAATGAAGGCGCATTTTACCTGACAAATGACCAAGAATTTCCCGGCCATCGTCGAGCTTTACCTTAAAAAGAGTGCTCGGTAAGCTCTCAAGCACCTCACCTTCAATAATATTGTTTTCCTGCTTCATATCAAACTATTGTTTAGACTAGCAAAATAAGGGTTTAGTTGTCAACCCTCTGCCCTACAAATTAATTCCTATATCCTTCTTTAGAGCCTGTTCAATAACTCTCTTTCGTTGCGAAATTTCTTAATTTCGAGCGAAAACCATGAAGGTTGAGGAGGGTTACTGGAGAGTAACCTGACGAAACCTGAATGGTTTGCAGCCGAAATTAAGAAATTGCAGCCGAATATGGAGTTATTGAACAGGCTCTTACATATCTTCGCTTTCGACTTGAGACATAAATGCCTCAATGTCCATGGCTCCCTGATCTCCCTTGCCTCGTTTGCGCACCGCAACTTTTTGGGCTTCCACCTCCCGTCCTCCGATTATCAAAAGATAGGGAATTTTCTGAAGTTCCGCCTCACGAATCTTCTTTCCAATCGTCTCATTGCGGTCATCAATGGTTGCGCGGATATTCCGGCCCAAAAGATCTTTATAAATCCCATTGGCATATCCCGCCACCGTCTCATTGAGAGTAAGCACCGATACCTGCACCGGAGCAAGCCACAGAGGAAAGGCTCCCGCAAAATGTTCTATAAGAATAGAAAGATAGCGTTCAATCGATCCCATGATGGCGGCATGGATCATCACAATCCGCTCGCGCTCGCCTTTTTCATTGATACAGCTAAGATCAAAACGCTCCGGCAAATTCATATCAAGCTGAATGGTCGCCACCTGCCATTCGCGGCCAAGAGAGTCTTTGGCTATAAAGTCGACCTTAGGTCCATAAAATGCCGCCTCTCCGATTGCTTCGTATGCGGTTACTCCTTTATCTTTGATAATCGCGCGAAGCTGGGCCTCGGCCTTTTTCCAAATAGCAGGCGTACCAAGGTACTTTTTGGGCTCTTTGGGATCGCTCAACGAAAGACGGACTGCCAATTCAAATCCGGCTTTTCCATAGAATTCAGTGATAATATCCCAAATTTTAAAGATTTCTTCCTGTACTTGAGAATGGCGGGCAAACACATGCGCATCGTCCTGTGTAATGGCACGCACGCGGGAAAGGCCTGACAGTTCACCTGACTGCTCATCTCGGTATACTTTCGTGGTGGATGCATAACGCTGCGGAAGCTCGCGATAGCTAAACTGCTTGCGATTATATATCTGGGTATGATGAGGACAGTTCATCGGCTTCATAGCAAACACATGCCCCTCGCGCGTGGTGATCTGAAAAAGCTCGTCTTTAAATTTCTCCCAATGTCCGCTCACCTCATACAGATCTTTTTTCGTGATATGAGGAATGTCTACTTGCTCATAGCCGGCGGCTTTACGCAAACGCCATACATACGAATCAAGGATATTGCGCACAATCGTTCCTTTGGGCGTCCACAGCGGCAAACCGCTGCCGACAAGTTCCGAGAACGTAAACAGATCAAGCTCAACTCCAAGCCGCTTATGGTCACGCCGTTTTGCTTCTTCCAAAAATGCCAAATGAGCCGCCAACTCTTCTTTAGTCTCAAATGCAATGCCATAGATGCGCGTCAGCTGGGCATTTTTCTCATCTCCGCGCCAATAGGCACCCGCAACCTTGGTGAGTTTAAATGCCTCGGGATTTATTTCAGATGTATTTTTGATGTGGCCGCCGCGGCACAGATCGGTAAATTCGCCCGTGTGATAAGCGGTAAGCTGTTTTTTTTCTTTAGAAAATTCTTTTATCAAATCAAGCTTGAACGGCTGGAGTTTAAAAAGTGAACGCGCTTTTTGAGATGTGATTTTTTCGCCTTTAAAGACAAGATTCTGCGCGATAAATCCGCGCATGGTTTTTTCAAATTCCATAAGCTCGGTATCGGAGAGCGCACGTGGAAGTTTGATATCATAATAAAATCCATACTCAACCACCGGCCCCACGCCCAATTGAGCCTTGGGAAATTTCTTCAATACCGCCATGGCAAGCAAATGCGCCAACGAATGGCGTATATTTTCTATCTTTGAGTCATCTTGACTTTTATTCATAAACTTGATAAATCATTAAAGGGATGTGAACATTTTACTATTCTCACGCCATATACACCATGCATGAATGAGGAGAAGAATCATAAAAACATTCGTTCTTTGCGATACCGATGGCACCATCGAATATCCATATGCGGCTGTCGTTGAAGAAACTATCGAAAATGCCGCACGATTACTAAACGCTGAAATCGTAACGCATTATCCTGAAACTGAAGAAGCATACGAAACCGTGGTTATACGAATACGAAAAACAGACGTACCATCATTGGGAATTGCACCTTTGATGGATATGCTACGATCTTGCAACCCATCCGATCTCTATATTCGTGATCTTGTCCTCAACCATGTCCCTCTCGTTTCTTCCAAACCTCTATCATAACAGGAACGAATCAAGCCGAGCGAACACACATCCTCGGCTTTTTATATTTCCTACTTTCTGTTCATCAGCGCATTTTTAAGCGTCACTTCATCAGCATATTCCAATTCCGCCCCCAAGGAAAGCCCCCGTCCAAGACGAGAAAGCGTGAACAGACTCGTCTTTTCTTTCAACGGCGCAAACGTACGTTCTATATATACCGCCGTCATATCCCCTTCCGTAGTCGGATTTGTTCCCAAAATCAACTCCACGGATTTTTGTTGATTTAAAAGTATAGCCACGCGATTATACATATCGCGTATGTGCAATTTCTTGGGGGAGTCGGAATCAAGCGGAGAGATAACGCCCCCAAGCACGTGGTAAAGTCCCTGATATACGCCAGTGCGTTCTAAATTTTGCAAATCGGATTCTTTTTCCACTACGGTAATGGTTCCCGCATTGCGGCGATCGTCGTGGCACAACACGCACTGCGTTATATTTTCCTGCACATTTTTTTCCATTGTGCGGTAGCACTGGCTGCATGTCGCAATGTTTGCCTGCATCTCGCGCAAGCTCGAGCTCAACTCTTCCACAAATCCGCTTCCGTCTTTCATCATATAAAAAGCAAATCGAGCCGCTTGCCGCGGCCCCACGCCCGGAAGCCTGGTAAGCAGATCAATTACACGCTGTACGGATTTTGGATACATAATTATCTTTCTACATCATACCCCACTCTTATATTACTCCCCTCCGGTTTGATTTTGCGAATCGTCATGGAGCGAATCTCAGAGAGATCGGCGACAGGGGTTCCGCCGCAAGGCATAGAGAATCCGTCATGGATTACAATGCGCGCTCGGGTTTCTTTTTCTTCCGGGAAGTCGGGTGTGTAGCGGCAGACTTTCTGCATCTCTTCCTTGGTCATAAACATAATTTCAGTCCTACCGCCTTTTGTAATATATTCATTACAAAGTCTCTCGATATCTGATTTTAATTTTTCTTTATCAATGCCCTCAAGACTTCCCTCATATTCGTCATATGGGCCATTGGGAAAATGATATCCTTTCCCCGGCTTCCATGGGAGATTGAGATCTGCGATCGCTTTATCTACCAGATGCCCCGCCGAATGAATACGGGCATTAAGCATCCTGCGAGCTTTATCCACATGGCATACCACCGAATCTCCGACACGAAGGGTCCCTTTGCCAATGTGCTTTACTTGCGCATCAATGAATCTGACTTCTTCCACGATAAATTCTCCAGCTGGCGAATCTATCACACCCATATCGAAAGGCTGTCCACCGCCTTGGGGATAGAAAATCGTCTGGTCGAGAATCGCGACATCGCGGTCGTTTTCCCGCATTACCTCCACAATAGTTGCCGGAGATTCAAGACGGCTAAATTCTTCAAGATAGAGAAGTTTTGTTTTAGACATGATTACAGACTCCACTCCGCAGGTGCAGGATTTTCCAAATGCTTTTCCATTGAACGAAAAGTTGTACTCTGTTCGTGAAAGTAGAGATCAGCAGATCCCGTTGGGCCGTTGCGATGCTTTTCCACCAAAATGCTTGCAATATTTTTCTTATCCGAATCTTCTTTCACTTTATCCTCGCGATAGATAAACATAACCACATCGGCATCTTGTTCAATGCTTCCTGATTCGCGCAAATCAGAGAGTTTTGGCTTTGCCGCAGGGCCTCGCATTTCAATGCCTCTAGAGAGCTGTGAAAGCGCAAGCACGGGAACATTAAGCTCCTTTGCCATGCCTTTTAAGTTGCGCGAAATTTCGGAAACCTCCTGCACGCGATTATCGCTCCAGCCGTGTCCCTTAATCAGCTGAAGATAATCAATAATCACTAGACCCAAATCATGCTCCGCCTGCAGTCGCCGCGCTTTAGCGCGGAGCTCCATAGTCGTGGGCGATGACGAATCATCAATAAAAATTTGCGCGCCCGATAACACACTCATGGCATTACTAATACGGATATAATCATTGTCTGGACCTTCCTTATGCAATTTCCCCGTCCGAAGCCTCCATGAATCCACACCCGCTTCAGATGCAATTAAACGATCAACTAATTGATCCCGAGACATTTCAAGACTGAATACGCCCACCGCCTTTTTTTCATCAACCGCAACATTCCGCGCGATATTCAAAGCAAGCGACGTTTTACCAAGACTTGGCCGCGCCGCAAGTATAATCAAATCAGATCGCTGTAATCCTGACAAAATATTATCCAAATCTTTAAAACCCGTTCGCACACCACGCAATGTTCCGTCATCTATCCTATCAATCCGTTCCCCTGCCGCTTTCAAGGCATCGCGAACATGGAAAAAATCCTGCTTCAATGAATCTTTAGCAATACCGAAAATCCTCTGCTCCGCTTCATCAATAAGACCCTCAACTTCTTCCGATTCGCGATATCCCAATTGCGCGATATAGTGAGACGCGTCGATCAAATCGCGCAACAAACGTTTTTTCCTGACAATAGTAGCGTAGTGCGCCACATTGCTTGCAGTAGGAACGGTATTTACCAAAGACGTCACATAAGACGACCCACCTATGTCT
>Ga0209515_10010387_pt1 | contig 10372 bp, 13 predicted proteins | sample Subgroupgradi54m_FD_187454 | JGI IMG/M metagenome (GOLD analysis project Ga0209515, IMG submission 187454) | Subsurface groundwater microbial communities from S. Glens Falls, New York, USA - GMW60B uncontaminated upgradient, 5.4 m (SPAdes)... ...
AAATTCACAATTTGATATAAAATAAAACCAATGATTCCCGTTCTTCCCACAACTACCAATGACGATTGAGGGTAAAAGATGTGTATTAAAACGGATGCACTTATTGCGAGTAGGATATTGGTAAGCGGTCCTGCAAGAGAAACTAACGCAAGATCTTTGCGGCCATCTTTTAAATTAAACGCATCAATCGGCACAGGTTTTGCTCCTCCGAAAATAACCGGAGAGCCGGATAATATTAGTAATAACGGGAAAACAATACTCATGAACGGATCAACATGGTTTAGCGGATTCAAAGTCAGCCTACCCAAAACTTTGGCTGTAGGATCACCCAGCCGATAGGCGATATATCCATGGGCTATTTCATGAAGAATAGCGGAATAAACTAATATAAATATAGTTATTACAATCAAAAAAAGCTCCATAATAATTAAAGTATTGAGATAGACACTATAATATGATATCATAATCCCCTATGGGAATGAAGTGCGCGAATTGCGGCAAAGGCATAATGTACGGACACAACGTGTCTCATTCCAAACGCAGGACAAAACGAACCTTTAAGCCAAATCTTCACGTCGCGAGAATACTCATAAACGGAACTCATCGTAAACTTCGTCTCTGCACCAAATGCCTGCGGATGTTCAAAAGTGTTTCCCAAGAATCTTCCAAAAAATCCTCAATCGCAGCGGCCTAAACGGGCAAGACCTTTTTTAATTGTTCTTTAAGTTGTGGATAGCCATTTAGAAAATCTTTTATCGTCGTTGGTTTTTTTCCTTCAACTTGTAACATACTACCGGGTAACAACATAACTCTTCTTTCTTTTGCTTGCCCTTCCGAAGCCGGAAGGCGAAGGAGGGTCCAAACTGTCGGCCAGGGATAGTATGCGCGAATCATGCGCTCAAGCGTGGCAATATCAGGTGGATTGTTTCTGTCAATATAGCCATCATTTTTTTTCATATACTTTGTGTAGGTTGCTTTTAATTCATCTTGTTTTATTGTATGCACGTTTCCTGCTATATATGCTTTTATAGCAGGAACAATAATTTCTCCTCCTAATTTATTTAATTCTGATAAAAGAGAATCTGTTGTTTCGTTAGTCTTCAAGACGTATTCTTTTTGAACCAACACATCGCCGGCATCAACGCGTTCAACCATTTTAATAATTGTTACTCCAGATGTTTTTTCATTATGCAAAATTGCATATGGCGCAGGAGCAGGCCCTCGATATTTAGGTAAAAGGGAATGATGAACATTCAATGGAGCATATTTAGGCAAGACAAGTAGCTTAGAGGGCAGAATTAAACCATAATCCTCAACGACAAAAAAGTCAGGCTGTATTGCCATAATTTGATCAATAGTCTCTTGATCTAATTTTTTGGCCTCTAAAACAGGGATATTATTTTGTAATGCAAATTCCTGCACTTTACTATTTGGCAAAGTTACAACTTGGGTAATACCGAGATGTTCATGAAGAATTCTTGCTCCAATGACAGAATATTTAGAATTGCCAAAAAAAATAATTTTCATTAAATTTCTATCTTTTCAAATACATTCTCACCCTTTTCATTCTTTACGGACTTAAAAAGTTCGCCTTTTTGCTCAAGCACTCTTTTTGGAAAAAGAATACCTTGCAGGTGATCATATTCATGCTGGATAATTGTAGCGATAAATCCTTTAAATTTCTTTTTATGCGTCTTGCTCTCTTCATCCTGATAAGAAAGAATGATTTCGGGATATCTCTTTACTTTCCCCCAAGTACTATAAAGCGAAAGGCATCCTTCGAGCGCAATTTCATTATTTCCCACGTTATCCTTTACTCCGGTAGCGCTCGCGGCAGCAGGCGATATTTGGCCTATGAATTTTTCAATAACCGGGTTTATAAAAACAAGAGTGGGGGAACGGGGCGTTTGTTTTACAAGAAACAACTTTAGTGATTTGCCCACTTGCGGCGCAGCAAGCCCAACCCCTTCCGGATCGTGCGCGCTGATAAGTACCTCTTCCATATCTTTGATAAGCCGGCGCATTGATTTATCTATATCTATGATTGTTTTGGTAGGAGCCGAAAGGACTGTATTTGTCGCTTGAATAATCTTAATCATAAAACTCGCCACTAATTATAAACTAAAGAGCTTTAAAAATCATCTACGGGGAATCTCATAAATATAAATCTCATTTTTTAGGTCTTGCGCAACTATCGGCAAGTCAATTTTATACACAAAAGTAACAATGCGCGTCCCGGGCGCAAGCTCTTGCAGTAATTTAGGTTTCAATTTAGCAAGCGTTTTGGGGATAAGATACATAAATACTACAGTTGCGTCTGTTATATCCGCTTTAAAGAAATTCATCCATTTGATTTTTACTTTTATTTTCTGTCCATTTATTAGAGCTAATACATTGGATATAAAGATACGCAGAGGATCTATCTCGACACCTATAGCTTTTGCCCCAAATTCTTTTGCAGCAGTAATAAGAAGCGTCGCATCGCCTGAGCCAAGATCATACACAATATCATTTTTGCCAATTTTGGCAAATTTACAAATAAGCTGACTGCGTTTTTTATTGGTCCGCCACCAAGGTGACCAAGGGCTATCCGGCGGCCACATCATAGACAGAAGTATTAGGAGAAGCGAAAGAGTAATAAAAATGACAATTATTGCAGGCATAGCGATTTATCGCCGGAGCAGGTTTGCAACCTGGTCCGGAACATTCCGGAGCAAGTTATAAACTTGCTCCGGCTGACATGATAGCGCGTAAGTTTATATGATAAAAACTATTTTTCCTAAAATGCTCTTTTTTTCTATCATACCAAATTTTCGGCTGTCAAGACTATCCTGCAGGTTATCTCCTTGCACAAAATATTGCATTCCTTCAATTTTCTTTATCCTTTTTATTAGAATGCTTTTACTATGCGCCTTACAACAAGCGATAATATCGCCGATTTTTGGAGAAGTGAACAAATAAGGAAGAATACTCACTAAAACCGAGTCACCTTCTTTCAATGCCGGCTTCATGCTGTGGCCTGAAATAGTAAAACGGGAAAGAAGTAGCATTTTTAGGGTGATTATCTATTTTGGCACTACCAACTCTCCGGCTGTAGGATATGAAGAAGCTACGCGAACCGTCTCACGTTTTTTGCTTTTCCAGAAAATCTCCGCGAATTGGTGAACCTTTGAGAGCAGTTCTAGGGACGCATCTATATTTATTTCTTGTTTTGCCTTCGATGCCAGTTTCATAATATTGAAAACTAATTCATGCATATTTTTGTTGTCTTTGAGCATTTCCGGTTTGAAGTAGTCGCCCCATATAACTATAATTTCATGCTTGACAATTTCCGCGTGTTCCTCTTTCACTTTAGTTAAGCGCGCAATTTGATGAATAATTTTCTTTCTTTCTTCAAACGGAGCATTATCGCTGCTTGCCTGCAAATCATTTATCATGATGGTCATACGGATCACGCTGTGGCCTGCGATTTGCGCGGGATAGGGATCGTAAATACCGCACGGGATATCACAGTGCGTGTAAGCTTTCTGTGTTGGAAGAAATCTTGAAGTTATCCTAAGGATTTTATGTATCACCAGAAAAATAATACTATTTTATAAGACAAAAATCAAGATAGGAAAAAGTAAGAACTTGACTTCGCATTGCCGTTTCTATATGCTGTGCTTAATTACAAAACTATATGCCATTTCTAATTATTTTATTGGTCATTGCAATAATTCTATTTTTTTTAAGTGTCAGGGTTGTCAAAGAATATGATAGAGGAGTCATCTTTTTTCTTGGAAAATATAAAGCTGTCCGCGGACCGGGACTCATTCTCCTGATTCCTATTCTTGAACAAATGATGGGAGTGACGCTGCGGACAGTGACGATGGGAATTCCCTCGCAAAAAATTATCACCAAAGACAATGTCTCAATAGATATCGCGGCAGTTGCGTATTATCACATTGTCGATCCGAAAAAATCAGTCCTCGCGATCCAAAATGTCTACGAAGCAGTCAATCAGATCAGCCAGACAACAGTCCGAAATGTCGTCGGACAATTTGTCCTTGACCAACTACTTTCAAAAACAGCAGACATTAATACCAAAATTAAAAATGTCATTGACGATCATACCGAACCTTGGGGAGTAGAAGTCACCGCGGTTGAGATAAAAGATATTACCTTGCCCGAGAATATGCAGAGGGCAATGGCCAAAGAAGCAGAAGCCGAAAGGGAACGCCGCGCCAAAATCGTCGCCGCGGAAGGAGAATTTCAAGCCGCGGTAAAGCTCGGAGCAGCCGCGGATCTGATTTCCAAACACCCCGTCGCCCTGCAATTACGTACCTTGCAAACTATGGCGGAAATTGCCACCGAAAAAAACTCCACAATCATCTTCCCCGCTCAATTTATGTCAACAGTGCAGGAAGCAATACGAACCATCACCGCGGATTCCAAAAATAAATAGACTATAAATGTTTACCTGCTAATTGATTCGCAAGCTTATCGGCACGAGTATTATTCACGTCTCCGGAATGTCCCAGAACTTTCTCAAAGTAAACAGTCAGCTTATTTTGCTTTATAACGCCCTCAATCTTTTGAAAAATCTCCCGATTTTGTTTAATTTGGTAAGCAGGTTTTTTAAAATTATTAATAGTAATTTGACTATCCGAATATATTTTTATTTTTTTGTAATTATTTGCAACAGCCCACTCAAGCGCCCGCAAAATCGCCAACCCCTCGGCAACATTATTTGTTTGTTTCGCCCCCGGCACCAACCCGGCCTTTTCAATTTTACCCGCCTGCCCTGCTTGTCCTGAGTCTTGTCGAAGGAAGCTTGTCGAATGGGACACAAAAGCCCAAGCAGCTCTCGCGTTATGCCGTCCATTAAAAACACAAGCCCCATCCGTCCATATCTCCACATCATACCTTTCTTGCTTGCCCCGCCGTAGCTTTAGCGAAGGAGGGTCATTCCCGCGAAGGCGGGAATCCATCTCTTTATCAAATAGACTGGCTGATAGTTCATTAATAACCTTAAACTTATCATCATGATAAATCTTCTGACAATTAGGACAAAAATAATACGCGGTATAATAATAAACCTGCTTCAACTGCGACGCCTTTCTCTTCGTCTCCCGCCGAATCAACTCCCCTCCGCACGTTCTGCATTTAGGCTGTTCTGTCATAATAAAGCTATTATACCACCACCGGTAAATTTCAGACTAACATCATTACTATTAAAAATCTCAAAGGACTACTTTACCATCTTGATTTCAAAATGCCAATTAGTTAATATCAATTATGATAAACACTTTCAAAAGAACGATTCATATTAGAAAAGACTTGCGTAACTCAAGCGAAGCAATGAAGCAAATTGACAGCTTTCGCCAAAGCGTGGCAAATAAAAACATTAATCTGAAAAAGCTATTAGAAGTAAGTAAAGCAGATCAGAGAAATTATTAAAAAAAGTCCCGGACACACTTGCTGTGGATTTAACAAGGTATGCAATATAACAATCTGATGATCTTTCACTTGTCTGATTTACAACATCTCTCAGCTTAATAATCCCTTTTATTTCACTTGGACTGTCCACACCACAAGAAATGCAGAGAAAAAATTGTTTATCTTATCAATATAGTTGAAAAAAATTTCTTTCATAAATTTTGTTTGCTACTATATTATGACCTGGTATTAAAAATAGTGCGTTAAAGAAGTAAGATATTGGTAATAAGAGGAGTTCTAGTACCCGGTAAATATTTCCATTTTGATGTTCTGCACGGGAACACCCGCGTCTCTTATTTCTTTAAAAACACCCGGAACAAATTGCGGCGGACCTGTAACAAAATACAAATTTTGCGAAAACTCAGGAAAATGATCTTTTATAAATTGCGCGTCTACTTTTCCTTTTTCTCCTGTCCACCCGGGATCATCTGTCATCGTCGCAATTAATTTAAATCTCTCGGTTTCTTTAGCGTATCCTTGCAATTCTTCCAGATACGGAGTAGATTCGCTGTTTTCATTTGAATAGACAAGTGTCATGTTGTAAGGCCATGAATTTTCGTGGCAGTAGCGAATTATCCCCATAATCGGTGAGATTCCTATCCCGCCCGCGACAAAAACCAAAGGCTGATTTTTGTCCTCAGGCAGATTGATCCGCCCATTGATCTCGCTAATCTCAACCTCCGTCCCGATTGTAATCTCCGCGAGTGACTTTTTAAAAGCAGATACCCCCATTTTCGTTGTTACTGAAAAAGAGCTTTTATCAGACGGACTGGTACTAAATCCCAAAAACCTGTTGTTTCCCCGATTATCATTGTATGGCGGATTAATAAGAGTTACAGTACAAAATTGCCCCGCCTTAAAATTCAAATCCTGTCCTTCTGTATCAAATGATATTGCCATTACTCCCTTGGCAATTTCTTGTCTGCCTTTTATTCTTACTGTCATAATTTAATGATATAACTTTGTTTAACCTCTTGCAATTTTTTTAAAAACTTCATATACTTTATAAAATGGATGATCAATCTAACCAAGCCAACAAGCAACTAACTGAAGATAAAATAATCCAAGTCGGTAAATATAAAATAAAAATATTGCGAGATACTTGCATAGGAGCGGCGTCTTGTTTGGCAGTTTCTCCGCTGACCTTTGAACTGGATAGCAACCATAAATCAACGGTCAAGGGGGACAGTACCGATATCGTTGACAATATCCTCCTCGCGGCCCAATCCTGTCCTACCAAAGCAATCGTCATCACTGACGCCGAGACCGGAGAACAAATCTGGCCCGCATAATGAAAAAATACCTCATTGAATTCATCGGAGCCTTTTTCTTGGTTTTGACAATTGCCCTCACCGGAAATCCTATACCAATTGGTTTTGTACTCGCGGCATTAGTCTACATGGGCGGATATATATCAGGCGGCCATTATAATCCTGCAGTAACACTTGCTATGTTACTCACCAAAAATATTAAACTTCCTACCGCTCTTATTTATATGCTCGTACAACTCGCGGGCGGAATCGTCGCTGCGCTTGTATATTCTTATGTTCACGCTGGTAAATTTATTCCGGCAATGGCTACCAATGCCACAATGTCTCAAGCAATACTTTTGGAAACGCTATTCACATTTCTTCTCTGCAGCGTCGTTCTCCATGTCGCCGTGGCCAAAGAAACAAAAGGCAACAGTTATTTCGGTCTCGCGATAGGCCTGACGGTCATGGTTGGAGCATTCGCCGCCGGCCCAATCTCAGGCGGCGCGTTCAATCCGGCAGTTGGAGTTGGCCCGCTTTTGGCCGACATTAGCAATATTAGCGCCCATACAAGTAGTTTACTACTTTATCTCATCGGCCCCTTCCTCGGCTCCATCATCGCGGCATTTATTTATAAGTTAAAATAAAAAACCTCAAAAAATACTTGACTTGAGTCTTTCAAATATAGTAAAGTCCCAACAGAAGTTTAAATGATTATTATGCATAATCTGCAAGAGAAAGCCAAATTAGTCCGTAAATGGTGTTTAATTTCCACCACTGAGGCCGGATCAGGCCACCCCACTTCTTGTTTGTCGGCGGCTGATTTGACAACAGTTCTTTTTGACAAATATTTCACCTACGATCTTAAAAACCCTCTCAATCTTTACAACGACAGGCTTATCTTTTCCAAAGGCCATGCCGCCCCACTCCTTTACACATTATTTGCTGTGGCAGGCGCATATCCTCTCGAAGACTTACTTACTCTTCGTAAATTCGGCAGCGTATTCGAAGGTCATCCGACACCCAAGTTTGCCTTTGCCGAAGCCGCGACCGGATCGCTTGGTCAGGGCTTATCTATCGGCGCCGGCATGAGTCTGGTAGCCAAAAAAGATAAATTAACTTTCAAAACCTACGTCCTTTTAGGCGACGGAGAATTGGCGGAAGGGCAAATTTGGGAGGCCGCCAATTTTGCGGGTTACCATAAACTCGATAATCTTATAGCGATTGCGGATATCAACCGCCTCGGCCAAAGCCAGGCTACAATGTTTGGCCACCACCTGGAAGAATACATCAATCGTTTTACCGCCTTTGGATTTGAGGCAATTGTTATTGACGGACATAATTTATTCGAAGTCGATAAAGCTTTCAAACTTGCTGCAAATAATAACACCGGCAAACCCTTTGTGATTATAGCGCGAACCTTCAAAGGTCACGGAGTTTCATTTATTGAAAACAAAGACAATTGGCATGGAAAACCCTTGAAGAAAGAAGATCTTGAAAAAGCCTTAGCAGAACTAGGAAATGTAAATGACAAACTAAAATTCAATCTCAAAAAACCAATCAAATCTGTCATTGCGAGACCCAGTTCAGCTGGGCGAAGCAATCCCGTCAGGAAACAGAACAACTTTCAATATTCAAAGACAGTACAATACGCGACTCGTGAAGTCTATGGACAGACACTTGCCAAATTAGGAGATTCCAACAAGAATATTTACGCTCTTGACGCCGAAGTAAAAAATTCTACCTACAGTGAATATTTTCTCAAAGCTCATCCTGACCGTTTTATCGAATGCTTTATCGCGGAACAGAATATGGTGGGCGTCGCGGTTGGGCTGCAACGCCTTGGCAAAATCCCTTTTGTATCGAGCTTTTCAGCGTTTTTCACCCGGGCGGTTGATCAAATCCGTATGGCCGCGATCGGCAACGCGAATCTCAAGATTGTCGGCTCTCACGCCGGCGTTTCAATCGGTGAAGACGGCCCCTCGCAAATGGCTCTGGAGGATTTAGCAATTTTTGGTGCGATCCCCGGCTCAATTATTTTCCACCCCGCGGATGCGGTGACAACAGCCAAAATCATGCCGCTCATAGCAAATCACGATGGAATTGTTTATCTGCGCACTCTTCGGCCAAAAACCGACATTTTGTATTCTGATAATGATAAATTCTCAATAGGTGGTTCACAGATTCTCCGTAAATCAAGCAAAGACATTTTAACAGTAGTCGCCGCCGGCATTACTGTTTTTGAATCATTAAAAGCCTACGAAGAACTCAAAAAACAGGGGATATATATTCGTGTAGTAGATTGCTACTGTATCAAGCCAATCGATTCCGCCACCTTAAAACGAAGCTTAAAAGAAACAAAACATAAAATCATGATTACTGTTGAGGACCATTATGAGCATGGTGGACTGGGCGATTTTGTTTTGTCTGCTCTTTCCAGCACTGGCGCACATGTTGGAAAAATGGCCGTTACGAGAATCTCCCAATCTGGAACTTTTCAGGAAAACTTAGATGCCGCCCGTATCAGCGCCAAACACATTGTCGCCAAAGTAAAAAAGCTGCTAAAATAAATTAGCATGCTAACAAAATTTATTAAGTTGTGTCTAATTTTTATAGTTATCGGCGGCGGCTTAATTCTCTACAAACAGCCAAGTGTAAGAGATCAAATTTTTGCCCGCATCCCCAAATCTATACCCAATCTACCGCAAGTCAAAGGCATAAGCACTGATAAGTTTGGCAGCATTTCAGGTCAACTAAAATCCGAACTGGATAAAAGCGTAAACCAAGCTCAAAAACAACTATACAATATAAAACTCGGCGACGTTCTCAAATTCCTCAATCGCACCCAAAAAATCACGACAGATTTCCGCGGTTTTCAGGAATACATAAAAGATCAAGTTGCAAATTTCGGTAAGAAATTTTGAGTTTTAACTCACATTTCGCTACAATAAACACACTATGGAAGATAAAGAAGATATAAAAAACAGAGCGCGAAAACTTATTGAAAAAGTCCAGATTGACGAGAAGCGCAAGAAAATCCGCGAACTTGAGGCGGAGAGCATGCGCCCAGGTTTCTGGAATGATTCGCGAGACGCAGCCCAAAAAATGAAAGAGTTAGCTGCTCTGCAGAAAGAAGTCGAAGAAATAGAGCTGTTACAGTTATGGGTAGAAGAAGGGGATTATAAAGAAGCGGAAAAACTTCTCGATAAAATGGAAGTACTTCTCTATTTTTCCTCGCCCTATGACAAATCCAACGTCATCCTCTCAATCCATGCCGGACAAGGAGGTACAGAGGCCATGGACTGGGCGGAAATGCTTTTCCGCATGTACACTCGCTTCTGCGAGAAAAAAGGGTGGAAATATGAGATCGTCGAGCAAACACCAGGCGATGAAGCAGGTCTAAAAAGTATTACGATAGAAATTGCCGGGAGTTACGCCTATGGATATCTCAAACATGAGGCAGGTGTTCACCGCCTTGTCCGTCAATCTCCCTTCAACGCTGACAGCCTGCGCCAAACCTCTTTCGCCCTCGTCGAAGTCCTGCCGGATATAGAACAAAACGCCGATATCCAGATCAAAGACGACGATATAGAATTCGAGGCATTTCGAAGCGGCGGTCACGGCGGGCAAAACGTCAACAAAGT
>Ga0209515_10010388_pt1 | contig 10371 bp, 9 predicted proteins | sample Subgroupgradi54m_FD_187454 | JGI IMG/M metagenome (GOLD analysis project Ga0209515, IMG submission 187454) | Subsurface groundwater microbial communities from S. Glens Falls, New York, USA - GMW60B uncontaminated upgradient, 5.4 m (SPAdes)... ...
CGATCGCCCTCGCGGCGATAACCCGCCGATCGGCCAGGCGGTGCCGCGCGAATCGCGCCCGGCGCCGGCACGCGGGCGTCCGGAGACACAGCGCGGGGGCTACGGCGGGGGCTACGGCGGCCGGAACATCTACGTCGCACCGCCGGTCTACAACTATTACTACTACCCGCGCCGGTACTACCCGTACGGCTACGGCGCATTCGGCCTCGGCTACTTCTATTACGACCCGTACACGTGGTATCCGCCCAGCTACTACGGCAGCTACTACGGGAGTGGCTACGGCGGCGGGTATTACGGCGGCTATGACAACGGCTACTACGACATCGGTGAGGTGCGGCTCGACGTGTCGCCCAAATTCGCGGATGTCTACGTCGACGGATATTACGCGGGACGCGTAGACGACTTCGACGGAATATTCCAGGCCTTGAAGCTCGAATCAGGCGCGCATCACATCCAGATTGTCGCGCCCGGCTACGCGCCGCTCGACTTCGACGTGCGGGTCGACCCGGGGCAGAAGATCACGTATCGCGGCGTGCTGCCACCTTACCGGCCGTGAAGAGAACATAGATCGGCAGTCCCGCCGCAATGATCAACGCGCCCGCGCCGGTCGGGCCGGGCGCGCGATACAAGCCATTCGCCAGGATCAGGACGCTGGCGATCGCGTAGATCGCCGGCGCGATCGGATAGCCCCACGCGCGGAACGGCCGGTCCGCGTCGGGCTCCCGTCTTCGCAGGACGAACAGCGCCATCACCGCCACCCCTGAAAACAACACGATCGCGAAACCGGTGTAGTTGACGAGCGCATCGGCCGTCGCCGTCAGGACGAGCAGCGAGCTCCAGATCGCCTGAGCGACGATCGCCGCGGCCGGCGTGCCGTAGCGCGGGTGCACGACGCCCGCGCGGTTGAAGAACAGACCGTCGCGCGCCATCGCGTAGTAGACGCGCGGCCCGGCGAACGTCATCGCGCTGATGCTCGCCGCGAGGCTGACGATCGACACCACGCCCATGATGCTGCCGGCCGCGCCACCCAGCAGCCGATCCGCGATGACGTCGAGCACGCTGCCTCGAATCGTCGCAAGCTCGCGGGCCGGAATGACGTACAGGTACAGCGCGTTCAGCAGCAGATAGATCGCAATGACGGCGCCGGTTCCCAGTGCCAGCGCGCGCGGGACGTTGCGCCCCGGGTCTCGCACTTCCTCGGCAACGTACGCCGCGGCGTTCCATCCGGAGTACGTGAACATCACGGGGATCAGCGCGAGCAGCCAGCCGGCCGGCGCCACGGGCGCCGACTCGCGGAGGTGCGCGAACGAGCCGGCTCCAAACGAGAAGCCGACGGCGATGAAGAAGACGAGCGCCATCACCTTGAGGCTCGCGAGAAGGTTGCCCACCACGCGGCCGGGCCCGACGCCGCGCCGATGCAGCCACGCCATTGCCGCGATGATCGCCACCGCGGTGATCGTCTGCGCCGACAACGTCAGCTCGACGATGCCGGGGACGATCGGCACGACGAGCCATGGCGCCCGGCCAGCCACGCCCGGCGCAAAACGTCCGAGATAGAACACCATCACCGTCGCGCTCGTCGCGATGGCGCCGGAGAAGCCCGCGACAAACGACGTCCATCCGGTGAGAAACGCGGCAGGCGGGCCGAAGGCCTCGCGCAAGTACACGTACTCGCCGCCGGCACGCGGCCGCAGCGCGGCAAGCTCCGCGTAGGCCATCGCGCCTGCAAACGCGAGCGCGCCGCCGGCCACCCACGTCGACAGGAACAGCGCCGCGCCGGGCACCAGCGCGGCGATTTGAGGCGGCGTGAAGAGAATGCCGCCGCCGATGACGTTGGAGACGATGATGGCCGCGGCGTCGAGCGGACCGAGGCGCCGCTCGAGTGCGGGGGGAGACGGCACTACTGCGTCAGCAGTTGACGATCGATCTGGTACTCGCCGAGCTTCTGCCAGGTTCGCGAGCCATGCTTGCCGAAGATCTCGACCTTGGCATCGACGAACCGTTTGTTCTGCAGCATCTGCAGACGGGATTCCGTACCCATGTATCCGAGGGTCGATCGAAGGACGAGCGAGCCGCCCCTCTGCCCCGGCTGGATGCCCCGCCGATCGATGGCGGCGACGAAATGCTCGCCCCACGCCTCCGGCTCGCCGACGCGCCGGAACACCGCGTTGATCTGGACGTTCTCGACCGGCTCGCTGGAGGTGTTCTGCAGCTTGAGGGAGATGCTGGGAACCAGCTTGTTCTTGCCCTGGACGATGCCCGTATCGTACCAACCGGTGTGGACGTCGGTGATCGTCAGGACCTTCTCGACGTCGAAGTTATGGCCGCAGCTGGAGAGTAGGAGTGCGGCCGCGAGCGCCAGAACCAGACGTGTCATACCCCAATTGTATTCAGAATTGCTTGATTTCGACGTGCTTCCGCGCCTCCTCCAGTGTCATGCGGCCGGTGCGAAACGCCGCCAGGTCCGTGCCCCTGATGCGGAACACGACGCTGCTGATGTTCGACGTGTCCCCCGGCACGAGGCGATCGGGCCGCACGTTGTCGCGGGCCGCCACCGTGAGCCACTCGTTGTCGGCAATCGGGAGCGGACCGCTGTTCTCGATCATCGCGTCGACGATCGCGGCACTCACCTCGCGCGTGTACGTCCCGTTTGGATCCTCGACGATCGCGAGATCCACGACCGGCGCGGGAGGCGCCAGCGTCGTCTGCGCGTTCACGGCCCCCGCACCGACCGTCTGCGGCCGCGCCGCTGCATCCGAAGGCACCGGTCCGACGGGGCCGACCTGGAGCTCGAGCCGGCGGAGCGCGGTCTGGAGCGACGCGCGCGTCCTCGGATCCTGTACGGTCGCGATGTACGCCTTGAGCTGATTGACCGCGGTGGCCGCGCCAAGGCCGTTCTCATCCAACATCTGCCGCAGCGTATACGCCATCGTCCGGCGGAACTGCGGCACTTCCACGTCGAAGAAGACGCCGTAGCCCTCGAGGCGGAAGCCGCGTGCCGACGGCGCGCCGGTCAGCATCAAGGCGTCGGGCGGCATCACCGCGCGCACCTGGCGCATCAGGCTGTCGGCGCCGTTGGCGACCGCGCTTTCGAGCACGCTCTCCATCATCGAAATTTTCTGGCGTGCCTTGACCTGGTCGGCTTCAGGCGGAGGCGCCTGCGCGAACGCGGCGGGCGCGATGCCGATGACGATGATGCCAACAAGACAAGCTCTCACGATGACTCTCCTTCGCCCTGCGTTATTGCCCGCGCTGCGAGACGCGCATCAGGTAATTCAGCATCTGGCGCTGCTGTTCCACTTCGACGCCAGTCGTTCCGTCCATCTGGCCCATGGCGCGCTCGATGCGCGTCAGGTCGACGCGGCGCTGCGCGTCGAAGTCGCGCACGACTTCCGCCGTGCGCAGCGCGAGCTCGCGCTGCTGCCGCTGCTCGCTGTCCTGGATCATCGCGCGCACGCGCTCGAGCATCTGCGCGTCGCCGGCACTCGCCGTCGCGGGACTGGTCCCGGTTGTGGTCGCGGTGCGCATCTGCGACATCTCCGCGCGGAGACGCCGCTCGAGCGCCGACAAATCACCCGGCGTCACCGCCGCCGTGTTCGTCCCGGCCAGCATGCCGCTGGCCGGCTGCGGGCCCGCTGTCGCGCCCGGCGCGTCCGTGCCGCGCAGCGCGCCGAGCGTGACACCGGTCGCGAAGATCGCCGCGGCGGCGGCCGCCTGCGCCCACGCCGGCATCGGCTGCTGCCACCAGCGCGACGGTTTCAGGATATTGGATCGCGGCGCATCGGAGACCACTCGAAATCCGAGCTGCGCGTCGGGCGGGCTCCAGGCTCCAAGGAGCTCGCGCGTGGCACCAAGGGATGTGAGCTCCTCCGCGCAGGTGCCGCACACGGCGACGTGCGCGCTGATGGCGCGGCGCTCGTGCGGCTCGCATTCGTCGTAGAGATACGACACGAGCGCGCCGTGGTCTCCGCAGGTATAGGTCTGACTCATGATCGTTTCACCAGTTGCGGCGTCATCTGCCCGTTCTTTTCCAGGTGCCGGCGAAGCACCGTCAAGCCCTGATAGAGGCGCGTCTTCACCGTGCTGAGCGGACATCCCTGCATCTCGGCGATCTCCTGGAACGTCATCCCGTGGTACTCCTTCAGGATGATCGCCGTCCGCTGTTCCTCGGGCAGCAGCGCCATCGCGTCTTCCACCACCGCGCTCAGCTCGCGGCGCGACACGAGATCCTCGATCGATTCCACCGGACCGCGCTCCGCGGCGAGGTCGCCCGGATCGACGCCCTCCGGCATCTGCATCACCGGCGCGCGGCGCTGACGGCGGATCCAGTCGCGGCACAGATTCAGCGCGATGCGGTAGAGCCACGAGGAGAACTTCGCCTGGCCCTTGAACCCGGGCAGCGCGCGGAATGCCCGGAGGAAGGTCTCCTGGCAGACGTCGCGCGCATCTTCCTCGCGGCCGATGACGCGATACGCGAGGGCATAGATCGGCCGTTCCCATCGAAGGATGAGCTGATTGAAGCTCTCGGCATCGCCGCCCATCGATCGGGCGACGAGCTCGTCGTCGCTCAACGTCATGTCTGGAGCCGGGGGCCCTCCGGTCCGGTCAGGGGATAAGACGGCAACAGCCGCCGGTCGGCCGTAACCTTCATGATACGACGCAAATCTTCGCCTCATCGGCGCTTGGCGCGTTGCACGGAAGAGGCGCTTATCTCGGCCCGCTGCATGACATTGGCGGACAGGGTGGTAAAATACGGGGGTCTTGGCGCTCAATTTCCCCACGGATGAAGTGTTTCTCACGACCGAGGAGGTCCTCGAGTACCTGCAGGTCAATCTTCGTACGGTCTACCGTCTGATCAAGGCGGGAAAAATTCCTGCCGTCCGTGTGGGTCGCCAGTGGCGGTTCCGGAAGCGCGACATCGACGCCTGGTTGGACAGCCAGCGGCCGCGCGGCGATCGACCGGCGGCGTCGCCCGCCGCGCCGGTGCGCAATACGCGCCAGCGCGTGCTCGTGGTCGATGACGAAGCCAGCATTCGCGACCTGCTGTCGAAGACGCTCGCGCTGGCGGAATACGACGTCGATACCGCGCCGGACGGGACGACCGCGCTCGATCGCATGCGCGCCTTTTCGTACGATCTGCTGATCGCCGATCTCAAGATGCCGGGCATGGACGGCCTCACGCTGATCCGGCAGGCAAAGCGACTCAAAGCCGACCTCCCCATCATCATCATCACCGGCTTCTCCACCGAGTCGAGCGCGATCGAAGCGGTGAACCTGGGCGTGGCCGGGTACCTCACCAAACCGTTCCGCGTACCGCAGGTGCTGGCCGCCGCCTCGAAGGCGCTCGGCGTACCGGCGGCGTGATCCAGCTTTCCGACCTCAGCAAATCGTTCGGCGACCGCACCCTGATCGACCACGTGACGTGGCAGATCTCGGACGGCGAGCGCGTCGGCCTCTGCGGCCCGAACGGCGCGGGCAAGACCACCCTGCTCAAGATACTCGCCGGCCTCGACGAGGCGGACTCGGGCGCCGTCGTCAAGCCCGTCGATCTCACGATCGGGTACCTGCCGCAGGACGGCCTGACGCACGCCGGCCGGAGCCTCTTCGAGGAAGCCTGCAGCGCCTTTCAGCCGCTGCTCGACATGAAGGCGGAGATGCACGAGATCGAGCATCGACTGGGCGACGAGTCGATTCCGCAGGACGCCCACGACGCGATGCTCGCCCGGTACAGCGAGCTGCAGGATCGCTTTCGCCACGCCGACGGCTACAGCATGGACCTGCGCATCGCGACGGTCCTCCGCGGTCTCGGGTTCACGCCCGAGGATGGCGCGCGTCCGGCGGAAACATTTTCCGGCGGCTGGCAGATGCGGATCGCGCTGGCGAAGCTGCTGCTGGGCCGGCCGAATCTGCTGCTGCTCGACGAGCCGACGAACCATCTCGATCTCGACGCGCGCAACTGGCTCGAGGAGTATCTCGGCGCGTATCCGTTCGCCGTCATCCTCGTCTCGCACGACCGCTACTTCCTCGACGCCGTCGTCACACGCATCACCGACCTGAACCTGCGCAAGCTGACCGACTACGTCGGCAACTACAGCAAGTACGTCGCGCAGCGCGACGCGATGCTCGACCGCCTCCGCCAGGCCAAGAAGGAGCAGGACGAGGAAGTCGCGCGCGTGAAGATGTTCGTCGATCGGTTCCGCTACCAGGCGACCAAGGCGGCGCAGGTGCAGAGCCGCATCAAGCTGCTCGACAAGGTCGTGCCGATCGAGGTGCCCCCGGAGCGGAAGCGGATCCACTTCACATTCCCCGTCTGCGCGAAGAGCGGCCGGACGGTCCTCGAGCTGAAACACGTGCGCAAGGCGTACGGGCCGCTCACCGTCTTCAAGGACCTCTCGCTGCACATCGAGCGCGGCGATCGCATCGCGCTCGTCGGCCCCAACGGCTCGGGCAAGTCGACGCTGATGCGGATGCTCTCGGCCGAAGAATCTCCCGACAGCGGCACGCGCACCGAGGGGCACCAGGTCGTCATCGAGTATTTCGCGCAGGACGAAGCGGCGCGCCTCGAGCCCGCGCTCACGGTGTACGAGACGCTCGCCACGGGCTCTCCAACCGGCATGGTTCCCGCCATCCGCAACATCCTCGGCGGGTTTCTGTTCTCCGGAGACGATGTCTACAAGAAGGCCGGCGTGCTGTCGGGAGGCGAGCGCACGCGGCTGGCGGTGGCGCGCATGCTGCTGCGCCCGTCGAACACGCTGCTGCTCGACGAGCCGACCAACCACCTCGATCTCGATTCGAAGGACGTGCTGCTCGACGCGCTCGAGGACTACGGCGGCACGCTGATCATCGTGTCGCACGACCGCTACTTCGTCGAGAAACTCGCGACGAAGATCATCGAGGTCGGCCACGGAGAGGCGGTCGTCTATCCCGGGACCTACTCTGAATTCCTCTGGAGCAAGGAACACCAGGAAAATCCCAAACCCCAAATCCCAACTCCCAAACCCCAAAAGAGCCCCAAGTCGCAGCAGACGAGTCCCGGATCCCGCTTGCCCGCCGACCTGTCCGACGAAGCGCGGAGCGCGAAGGCGGAAGCTCAAGGAGCGAAGGCGGGAATCCCGAATCGCGAGTCCCGGGAAGAGCGCAAGCGGCAGGAGGGGGATCGGAAGAAGCGGCAGCGGACAACCGACGCGCTCCAGAAGCGGATCGCCGACCTCGAGTCGCGTATAGCCGAGCGCGAAGCCGAGGTCAAGGAACTGGAGGCAGCCATGGCCACGCCGGGCTTTTACGACAACCTCGAATCGGCCAAGCCGGTCACCGATCGGCACCAGGCGCTCATGTGGGAGGTCGGGGATCTGATTGCCCAGTGGGAGGCTCTGCAGGAACACGCGGCCGGGCAGCCCTCCGAAACGTAACTCCGAAACGTAACCGCAGAGCTTTTTCAGCTACGGTTTCTGCAGTACGCTTACAGAATCGTAATGCAGACCTCTCACCTTGAGGGCACGGACGCTCTCACTTGCCCAGATTTTCGCGGATTTCCCGTTGTCTAGCTCGGGCATGTCGTTTGCCCCTCCGGCCACCCGGGAGCCCTTCGCTTCCCGTCGCCGATGACCAGCTCGCGCCGCTCTCTTCCCCGTCGCGGCCGTGCCGCAGGAACGGACCGCCCGGTGTCTGCAGGCGGGCGCCGGGCCGGCAGGGCGCCGGTTGAGGGCGCGTCTCGAACGGGGGACGCGTTCTTCCGGCACATCGTGTCGGGGATGCGGAACGGCGTGCTGGCGATCACGCGCGCCGGAACGCTGGCGCTGTTGAACGACGAGGGGTACCGGATCTTCGGCGTGGAGCCGCGGGCCGACGACCTGGGGAAGCCGCTCGCGGAGGTGTTGCGCGCGCATCCCGACGTCGTGGTCCAGCTGCTGTCGGCGTTCGAGCTGCACATGCTGCCGAACCGCGCGGAGATGCGGCTGCGGCCGTCGGGCAAGGTCCTCGGCTATACGTTCGCGATGGTGCACGACGACGTCGGCGGCGTGGCCGGTGTGGCGATGTTCTTCAAGGACCTCACGCGCGTCGAGCAGATCGAAGAGCGGGAACGGCTGCGCGACCGGCTCGCGGCGGTCGGCGAGATGGCCGCGGCGATCGCGCACGAGGTGAAGAACCCGCTGGCCGGGATTGAAGTGATGGCCGGGCTGCTGCGCAGAAAGGTTCCGGACATCCCGGACGCGCAGGCGGTGCTGACCGACATCATCAAGGAAGCGAAGATGGCCAACGCGATCGTGCAGGAAGTGCTCGAGTTCGTCCGGCCGATCCGGCTGCAGGTCGAACGCACGGGAATCACGGAGGCGCTTCATTCGGCGGTGCAGCTGGCGGACACGAAGGCGGCGCGCGGCTCGATCACGGTGCAGGTCGACGTGCCGGAGGGTCTGCCGCCGATCCAGGCCGACAACCATCAGCTGACGCAGTTGTTCACGAACCTGCTGATCAACGCGTACGAGGCGATGGACGGCAAGGGCCGCGTGGCGATCGCCGCAGGCTCGGTCCTGCAGGACGACGGAGCGGAAGGGCGCGAGGCGGTGCGGGTGGAAATGACCGACAACGGTCCGGGGATACCGCCAGATGTCGCCAACCGCGTATTCGACCCGTTTTTCACGACCAAGCCCCAGGGATCGGGCCTTGGGCTCGCGATCGTCAGGAAGATCGTGGATGCGCACGATGGGCAGATCGATCTGCTGGCCGCACCCGGTGGCGGCACGCTGATTCGGGTGACGCTGCCGGTCAGTACGTCAGTGAACTGAATAGATTCGAGGAACAGATATGGGCCGCATTCTCGTCGCAGACGATCACGATTCACTCCGCCGCGCGCTGGCGCAGGCGATTGCCGAGGCCGGCCACGACGTGGAGGAAGCGCCGAACGGCAACGCGGCCATCGAGAAGCTCCACGAGGGCTTCTTCGACGTCGTCGTCAGCGACCTGAAGATGGGCGGCAGCACCGGCCTCGAGGTGCTGAAGACGGCGAAGACCCTGCATCCCTCGACGGCGGTCATCCTGATGACCGCGTTCGGCTCCGTGTCTACCGCGGTCGAAGCGATCAAATCGGGCGCGTTCGACTACGTGCAGAAGCCGTTCGAGATCGAGGAGATGGAAGTCAAGATCGAGAAGGCGCTCGAGATGCGCCGGATGCAGCACCAGATCGATTACCTGCGCCACGCGCAGGGCGATATCTACGACTTCGAGCGGATCATCGGGTCGAGCGGCGCGCTCGAAAAGGTCCTGACGGTCGTGCGCAAGGTGGCCAAGAGCAACACCACCGTGCTCGTGCGCGGCGAGACGGGCACCGGCAAGGAGCTGATTGCCGGCGCGATCCACCACAACTCGCACCGGGCGGCGCGGAACTTCATCAAGGTCAACTGCGCGGCGCTTCAGGAGAACCTCCTCGAATCGGAACTCTTCGGCCACGAGAAGGGCGCGTTCACCGGCGCCGACAAGCAGCGCATCGGCCGCTTCGAGCAGGCCGACGGCGGCACGCTGTTCCTCGATGAAATCGGCGACATGAGCGCGAACACGCAGGCCAAGATCCTGCGCGTGCTGCAGGAGCACGAGTTCGAGCGCCTCGGCGGCACCCGCACCTTGCGCGTCGACGTGCGGCTGATCGCGGCCACCAACCGCGACCTCTCGTCGATGGTCGAGGCCGGCACGTTCCGCGAGGACCTCTATTACCGCCTGAACGTCGTGACGATCGAAATGCCCCCGCTGCGCGAGCGCAAGGAAGACGTGGCGGCGCTCGCCGGCTTCTTCATCCGCCGCTTTGCGGGCGAGTTGAAGAAGAAGTCGGACGGCCTCGACCCCGACGCGTTGAAGCTGTTGATGCGCTACAACTGGCCGGGCAACATCCGTGAGCTCGAAAACGCGATCGAGCGCGCGATGCTGCTGGCGGAGAAGTCGCACATTTCCGTCGATGACCTGCGGCTGGGCGACACCGGCATGACCGGCTCGTCGCGCGAAGGATCGTCGATCGTCAAGATTCCGCCGACCGGCATTCCGCTCGAGGAAGTCGAGCGGCTGGCGATCGTCGAGGCGCTGAAGATGTCGAACTGGGTGCAGAAGGACGCCGCGGAGCTGCTGTCGATCAGCCCGCGCGTGATGAACTACAAGATCAAGACGCTCGGCATCGACTTCCCGCGCGGCCGCCGCGCGGCGCTGCAGCACCACGAGCCGTCCGCGCCGGCGCTGGTGTAACCCGCGAGCTATTCGAACACCCGCTCCACCGGCACAACCACGACGTCTTCCGGCTTCACATTGATGCGGTAGGCCCGAATGACCTTGTCCTCGTCCATCAGCGCCGGCGGCTTGGGCGAGTTGTAGGCAATCGGCGACGCCGTGTTC
>Ga0209515_10010390_pt1 | contig 10368 bp, 17 predicted proteins | sample Subgroupgradi54m_FD_187454 | JGI IMG/M metagenome (GOLD analysis project Ga0209515, IMG submission 187454) | Subsurface groundwater microbial communities from S. Glens Falls, New York, USA - GMW60B uncontaminated upgradient, 5.4 m (SPAdes)... ...
TCAGATTCAACCACAGAAACGAGCAGCTCTACCCGCTGCTCGTACGCGTAATACGCCAATTTGCTCCGAAAAAGCCCTAATCACCAAAAGAGTTGTTAGTGATGACGCGAGGAAGGCACAGCGGCGGGCACAACGCAGCGTATGAAATAACTGGGAAGGCAACGGGCAATTACAGGAAAGCCAACTTGGATAAGGTCATCCATTTGGCACAAGAGGTGTCGCAACTTGCCAACCAGCACATTGCAAGCGCCTCGCGCGCTCAATCTATTTCACAGCTTTCAAGAGAACTAAAAACCACAAGTGAATTTGCCGCCAGGCCTCAGTTGAACAAAATAACGCAATATCAACTTGAGGAACTTCTGCGGCACTTGAGAGCCAATAAATTGCTCACTGGCCACGTGGGGCGCGCGGGCATAGGAGACGCGGCAGAAACACTGCTAAGAAGGCACGCAGACTCTAAGGGAAAACTCAAGGTTGCCGCACTGGCGCGGGAAATCGGAATGTCGAGTTCGAGCGCACATCAATTTGCCCATTTTTTCAGGCAAAAGCACGGGCTTGCGACAGGATGGCAGGCGCTTGCGGCGCATTTTGCAAAAACTCCTGCGCCACAAGCCAAAAAGTGACTGCACCGGCAATAAAAACCATTTTATAAAGCATTCCCGCCGAAAATAGGAGTGTGGGAACATGGTTTCAGCCAGGCTAATGTCAATAATTGCAATTGCGGCGTTTGTAGTGCTGCTTTTTGTCGCGTTTTCAAAGCCAGCGCAAGCACAGACGCGCGAGCAGGCAGTAAAGTTCGCCCTCGATGACCTCAAGTCCGACCCCCAGATTGCAGCAGGCGAAAGGCTGTTCCAAATATTCTCCGCAGACTACTCCAACCAAACCGGCGAGTGGACTGCGGTTGCAAAAATCACCTTGAGCCCGCACTCGCAGTGCCCCACCGTGCTGATAAGGACTTATCAGCTGCTCCCAATACGCCATGGCCTAGACAAGGTAGTAACGCAAAACTGCCAAACCGGTTCGCCAATTGCGTTTGAAGAGGAGGCAATCATTGCAAGCCGGGTGGCGCTGCAGCCGGGCTTCATTGCAAGGGGGTACGCGTGCGGCTACCGCCTGCCGCTTGACTTGCAGGCCGCGCGCGCCTACTGCGAAAGCGCGGATGTGGAAGGCATCAAAGCTCTTGCTGCGGACGCGCCTGGCGCAAAGTGGGCTGCGGAGTGGCGCAGCGGCGAAGAAAAGAAGCTGCTGGTAATGGACGAATTGGGCAAAGTGCTCAAAACACAGTAGTGCTGATAAATTGCAAGCTTAGCGGCTTGTTAAAAAAAAGGCTATTTCTCAGATGAGCAGAATCAGTATGCCCAGAACTAAAAGAATTATGCCCACCCATATTGCCCCGCCTAAAAGCACGCCAAGGACTGTGAAGGCGGCAATGCTCGATAGCAGGTCCGGGGCGTAGTGGAAAAATCCATAGTACCAAGTTGCAAGCAACAATACTGCGCCTGCAACCAAGGACATTACTCCAGAAGCATTTAAGGCCATTTTTACCAGTCTCTATAACGAAGCCCCGGTTTTAAAGCCTTCCTCCCACAAAAAAGTTTTATGAAAATCATTTCCTACGATGAAGCCGAGGCACGCCTAAAGCTGGTGCCGCAGTCGCTCGAAGACCTATGGTACGTTTCAAGGGTAGCGGAGCCCAACGACGAAGCGGAAGGCCGCTCGTGGAGGAGATTCAAGAGCCAGGGGACGGAGCGCGCTTCCTCGGGAGAGAAAAAGCCCGTCACAGTGCGCCTAAAACTCGATGCAGTTGAGTTTGCGCAAAACTCCAACAAACTCAGGCTTACTGGGCCAATCCTTTCAGGCCACCCGGAAGAGTTCGTCCAGCTAGGCGAATTCCACACGCTTGATGTTGAAATAGGCGAGCCGCTCATCCTCTACAAGAAGCTATCGCCGCTGCACAAGAAGCTCCTCAACGAGGCAAAGGCGAGAAGCAAGCACTTCAAGACAGTGATAGTTGCAATAGACGACGAAAAGTGCATCATGGGGTTGCTTGAGACCACTGGCCTCAAAGTGGTTTTTGAGGCAGGCAACTTTGCAAGCAAGCGCGACCCCGACTCGTACGAATCCCTCACAAAAAAATTCTACTCCGAAATAATAACCGGGGTAAAGACGCACGAATGCAAGTACCTCATTGTAGCCGGCCCCGGCTTTGAGAGGGAGAACTTCGTCAAATACCTAAAGGACAAATCACCGGATCTTTTCAACAAAGCCTCAATGGAACACGCCAGCAGCGCCGAAAAAACCGCCATACTCGAGCTGCTAAAGAAGGGCTTGCTTGAAAAAATCATCGGCAGGCAGAAGCTAGCGCAAGAATTTGAGCTGCTCGAGAAGCTGAAGGCCTCGCTTGGAAGGAACGACGGCATGGCCTGCTACGGGGAGAAGGACGTCCACGAAGCAATTGAGATGAACGCGGTTGAAAAGCTGCTTGTTGTGGATGAAGTGGTGCGCAAGCACAAGAAAGTATCCGATTTGATGCAACGCGCAGACGAGAAAGGTGCGGAAATAGTCATTTTCGACTCCCACGACGACGCGGGAAAGGAAATGGAGGACTTCAAAATAGCCGGCCTGCTTAGGTTTAAGACGAAATACGAGTGAGAAGACTTTTGGAAGAATTGTTGCTTAAAAAATAGCTTAACTCGAGAAGGGAAAAGCCGGCGATTTATTGGAGAGAAAACTGATTTTGTTCGCGTGCCACAAAGGGGGCACCAGTGGAATTGCTGCAGGCTATTTCAGGAAGTTCGCAGAAAAAGCAGCACCAGGCGCTTACAACGTCGAGCACATGGCCCTGGACTTTGAAGGAAGTTACGCCAACCCGTTCGACGAGCAGAAGCTTCTCAATGCGGATCACATAGTGTGCTTTTACGACTACCATTTGCGCGACATTGGCGAAAAACTAAAAAAAGCGGGCACTGGTGCAAAAATGCATTACTACCCCCAACTAGTCTACCGAGGAAAGCCCGACAAGGGCTGGAATGAGCAGCTTTTGGAAGAAATAGCCAAAAGCTAGCTGCAAGTTACCGTGACGTTTGCGACAAGCGTAGTCGAGTTGGAGACATTTATTTTCACTGCCGAAGCGGTTTTTTGCACGCCCAGAGTTTTGGAAACTGAAACGTCTGACGCTATTTTTGCGTTTCGTGAGTTGGACGACACCTTGTAAGAAAAAGTGCCGGTAAGTGAAGTATTGCAAGAGCTAACCGTAAGCGATGGGATTGCCAGATTGGAGTAATTTACAAACAGCGCGCCGTAAGAGAGCTTGCCGGAAGAGTTTGCCAAATACTGTGGGGCGAGGCGCCAGATTGTTTCGTTGAGGCCCGAAGAATTGCTTGCAGAGCAGCCGCAGGTTTGGTACGCAGAGTCAAGCAACGCGTCGGTAAGGGCGGCGTCAAAGAAAGGCTGCGCATCAGAATGCAGTTGTGAAACCAATCTGCCTTCAGTTGCCACAAGCGAAGCGTGCTGCAGAGAAGCCGCCGAGAGGGCGGCGGAGATGGCGAAAGCTATTGCCAGCGAAGCGAGCACGGCGGCAATCGTTGAAGCGAAACCTTTTTTCATAGAATTCAACCCAATATCAAACTATTTACAAACACTCACGGCTTCACCCAAGCCGAATGCACGTATGAACTGCCAGTGTCCTGCGAGTTTGCGTACGTTGCATTAGCGCTGGAGTTTGCAAAAGAACAGCTGGTGGGAGTGGGGCAGTTGAAGAAATTAGGGTATTGGTAGTAGGTTGCCGAAATCCACCTCCCTTCAGTTGAAGGCGCGCTTTCAACCAACGAGTTGCCGGTAAGCGAGCTGAAATTGCCGGTAGTGAGATTTTTTCCAGACAGGTACTTGAGAAGCAAATAGTCCCGCCCAAGGATAGATAAATCGTCCAAACCTGAAGCGTCCGAGGCGTTTTGTGAAAGCACGACTGGCAGCGAAAGCATTAGTGCCACAAAGGCGAGCGCGAAAAGCGCATCCAGTGAAAGTGCTAGTCCCTTGAAACGCAAGCCCTCACGCTCAAAACACAGGTGTTGTCAGTTGAAGAAGTGCAGTTTACCAGCCTGCGCGTGCCCAAAACGTCCCCCGATGGGCAAGAAATGCTGGAGCAGTTGCTGGTGCCGTTGCTGTAGGCGAGGCAGTACTTGGAATAACTCAAATTGAAGGGCCGCGCCAAGACTACCGCCTCGGAAACCTCTTCGGATGAACTTGCAGACAAGTCCGATTGCTTTGCAACCCCCCTTTGGATTGCCTCGCTTACGTGAAGCGACACGCCCAGCACCAAAATGATTACTGCCACTGCGACAAGCAAGTCTGCCGTGAAAAGCTGCCCGCGCGAAAAGTTACGAAACTTCATTTTCAGCACCTTCCCTTTGAAACCGAAACTACTCCATTCGAGCCTGCAATGCAAATCCAATCGCCTACAGTGCCGTTGGTGCACGCAGAAGAAAGCGAAACAGTCACAGGGCATACTGCAATTGCACTGGCGTATGCGGGCTCTCCTGCAACGGTAACGTTGATGGTTGTGGAACTAGAGGCAAAAATCGCAATTCCAAGCCGCTGGCCGGCGCGAGAAACGCAGGGGAGTTGCAACGATGCGCTAACCTGGTAGGCGCAAGCCGCGCTCGCTGCTTTTGCAACGCTTGCTGCCACGGCACCCACTTGGGTAGTTGCGCTCACCTGCCCAAAGTCGCTTGAAAACACTCCAGCGTAGTTTACAAACCACAAAAACAGCACCGTGAACAGCAGCATTGCAAAGAAAAGCTCTATGGATAGTTGCCCTCGCTTCAATAGACTCGCCCTTGTTGCAAATAACTCAGTCGGGCTTAAAATAGCAACGGGGGATTGGGGTTAGCCGCCCCGAATGAAGGAAAGCAGGTAGTGCGAAGCTCCAGAGTAGTAGAGCAGCGTGGGCAAAAGAAGGGCACCAGTAAGGTAGGCGTGCCGCAGGCCCGCAAGCGGCGGCACCAACCCAATTAGGCAAGCTACAACTGCAATAGCCAAGCCAAGCGCGCCACCGGAGGCAAAAATCCCGATTATCGCAGCGGCCAAAACTAGAAGGGAAACTTTTTTGTGCGGCAGGCTTGAAAAGCGCAGCGCAATTGGACGCGCAAAAAATAGTGCAACCGAAAGGGCTGTGAAACCCGCAGCCCCAACTGCAAGCAAGACAATCCAAGGGTCGCTAAAACCCCCTAGCGCCTGCGAAACAGCGGCTGCAACGCCGGAACGCGCCTTTCCAATGGAAAAAACGCTTTCCACGTCAAACACGGCCTTTGAAGCGGAAACCGCCGTGCTCAGCGCAAGAAAGTTGAGGGGAGAAGACTCGCCAATGAAAAGGAACGCCGCTGATGAAACAACTGCAGGGCTCACTGCGGGCACAAAAGTGCTTGCAGCACCCAACAAAACGCCAGTTGCAACGTGTGAATTGCTCACTGAAACTTGCGCTGACGGAAGCTGGACTGGGGGAGGCGAAGCCGAAAAGGAAAGCAAAAGAAGAGGCAAGCCAAACAAGCCAGTAAGCAGCGGAAGCAGAGGGTCGGCGATGAAAGAAAATGAAAGGATGATGAAACCGAAAATTCCTGAAAGAAGGAACACCCCTGCACCTGCCGCAATCTTGCGCAAGTTTTTTTCAGAGAAAAAGAAGAGCGCCACTGCCACAAGCAATGCGGGGAGGGTGAACTGCTCGAAAAAAGGGTATGAAAAAGACGCGAAGAAAAAGAAGGCGGGTGCAAATGCCAGGGCAATGAGAAGGCCGCCAAAAATTGCGTAAAGCATTGCGTGCAGCGCCTCAAGCCCCCTCCCCCGCAAGGCAAGCGAATGCGCCGGAAGCACTGAAACTCCCTGGGCCGCCGAAGGGAGGCCGAAAAAAACTGCAGGGAAGCATGAAAAAACGAGGTGAACCGCGCCAAGCGAGGCAAAGAAAACTCCAGCTTGCAGGGGGTTTGCAAAAAACGAGTTGAAGGCGATTACAATCGAGTTTGGATGCGCGAAAGGAAAAATTCCAGCTGCACCGGCAGCGGCTCCTGCAAAGAGCGCAAACAAAAGCGAAATGGGGTCCAACAAATCAGCCTAAAACACTTATTGAATTCTGCTCAAGCACCTGCAGGTAGGGAAACTGCGAGGAGCTTTTGACAACCCCGATTGCCGCAGCACTATCACCGGACTTGAGCTTGTCAACAATGCCACTCTCTTGAAGCGCCATGCTCACATCGGCGCTTGCGCGCACCTGCACGCACCCTACGCTGCACAATGAGAAAGAAAGGCCGCCTGCCCTCAATGAAACCCCAGATGGCTTTCCGGAAACTTCTACAAGCCTGCCGACTTTCTGCATGGAAACTTCAGAAGGGGAGAGGGATTCCGGCTGCATTCGGCCCGCCATTACTGCAAAAGCCGCAGTGCCAATGACTGCAAAGACAATTGAAAACAAAAGCAGCTGGTTGGTTGAAAACACGCAAGTCACTCCACACACGCGCTTGAAATCCTCGGTGGCGAGAACAACCCCGATTGAAAAGAAAGCCTCACTTTGGCGCCCTCTGGAAACGGGCGGTTGCTTTCAAAAACCTGCACTCCTGAAAGGGAATGCCACATGCTTGGAAAAACATCCACCAGCATTAGGCTGCCTTTGCTCCCTACAACCACGCCGTTGCCAGACTTATTGTAAACAACCAGCCTAAATGCCAGCAAAAGCGCCGAAAACGCCAGGGCCGCAAAAGGCAAAAGCGTGAAAGAAAAACTGCCGGAAAGAAATCTAGCCGCAATGAAAAACACGGAAAGCAAGTAGAAAATAACGCAGGCAAATAACGCGCGGAAGTCTGCGCCGAGTGTTTTCCAGTGGAAAGCGAGCGCTGCAGCGCAAAGCAACGTTGACGCAAGCAGCGCCGCAAGCGCGCCTGCAAAGATTCCTGCAGCAATAGAAGCAAGCAATGAAGAAAACAGCAGCAGCTGGAAAAAAAGCAAGCTGTGCTTTACAGGATGGTGTTTTCGCTCGGAGGAAGGTTCTTTCATTTAGCTCACGCAATAAGAGTAATACAAGGCCGGAACGCAAGAACTAGCGCCTTCGGGCGGGTGGCTTGGCGAAAAAGTTGCCGAAATTTTTTGCAGCGCGCTTACCCGCATTGCATCGGTGTCGCTTATTTTTGCGCCGCGGTAGTAGACGTTCGGCGCAATGGTGACTTTCGTGCCAGAAATCGAATAGCCAACTGAAGAGAGCAGCAGCGAGCCGTTGCGCGACGCTTCCTGCAGGATGCCAATCCGAGAGGCCGCAAGGGCAGTGCTTATTTCAGACTCGCCAAAAAGAGGAAGCAGGACGCCCGCAACTATTGAAACAACTACTGCTACAACGAGCACGAACTCTATTCCAGCCTGCCCACGCCTAGGGCAAAAAACAAAACGCATCACGACACCTTGCTGCAAGTTAATGCAATCACATTGTCTGAATTTTTAACAGTCACCCTATACCAGCCGCCGGCTGCAACCGAAGGGGGGCATGAAGAGGCGAGGGTTACATTGGGAGTGTAAAGCGGCCTGCTTGCAACGCGGCCGGAAAGCTGCGGGTCGGGGTCGCATTCAAGCGCAGGGTTGGCGGCGTCAGTGGTGTTGAGGAAAAAGCACACGCTTGCAGACGGGACGAATATTTCGCCGATTAGCTGCGAGGCGTTGCCGTGAAGGTAGGCGGAATTGACCCAAGTTGCAAGCGAGTCTGCGGCGACTTTCGAAAGCGCGGCGTTGTCGAGCGCCTCGGTTTCCTTAAGCTGCGCCTCTGCAGTGTTAAGAAGCACCGCCGCCAAGGCAAGCAGGAAAGAGACTACAAAAAGGAACTCAATGCTAAGCTGCCCGCGCGACAAACGAGTTTTCAAGTTATAACCACGCAACCAGCCAGAAGCCGAGCGCCAACGCAGGCGCAAAAGGGATCGACTGCTTTACAACAAATTGTTTTACTCCAGCGCCCTTTAACTTGACTATCTCGGCCTTTGAAAGCCCCCGCGCGCGAAGGCACGAAACCATCTCGCCTTTTGGGGGGAACGCTTTCGCAAGCGCAGGCGCGCCGCTTCGCAGCGCAATTGAAAGCAACTGGCCAGGCGAAGGCGGCATCCAATAGGAAATGCGGCCACCCTTCAAATAAACGCTTTGGGCGGGAATGTCGCCTTCAACCAACTTGCCGATGGCAACGGCCTGGCGCAACACATTGCACGAGACTATGCCAAAAGACCTTGTCAAAAACGAGATGAAAAAAACAATTGCAAACGAAATTGCAAAACTGCGCGCAGCGTCAAAGGCAAGCGCGGGTGAAAAAATCAGCGAATACGCCAAATAGATTGCAGTTGAGGCTGCCGCGCCGGCCAAAGAAGGGCGCACCGAATTTTTGGCAACTGCAAAAAACTCCCCTTTTAATGAAAGCATTTTTTTGAAATGCACAACTGCAAGCACCGGCAGCGTAAGCACGGCAGATATGAGGAAAACTGCAAGAATCAATTCAAACTGGAGCGGTTTTATTGCCGGAAGGAAGGCCATCAAGGCAGTGAAGAACTTAGCATCACCGCCGGCCCAAACGCCTAGCTTGTAAAGCAAGTAAGCAAACGCAAAGCAAGCTGCAGCAAATAATGCAAACGGAATGGAAACCCCACCCGCTAATGCCACTGATAGCGAAGCTAAAAGGAACGCAGTGAGATTAAGTAAATTCGGGATGCGGCGCTCGCGCAAGTCATAGATTGAAGCGGCAATGCAGAAAAACGCCGCAAGAACTGCCGCGGCAACCTGGATTGAAATCATTTTACCGAAAAAAGTTACTCAAGCTTACCTAATAAGCATTGAAATCGTGGCATTGCGCTCAAGCCTTGTGCGCAAAATGACTATGTCGGAGAGGCTCTTTAGCTCCAATGCGACGCCAACCCCGACCAAGATTATCGCAAGGCTCACTGCAATCAGCAAGAGGTATTCAGTTGCAGCCTGCCCACGCTCTTCGGAAAGCAGCCGCAAAAAGTTTTTTGTAAAATCCAATTTTAACACCGCGCTTAAACGCGCTCAAATCCCATAGCACGAGCCGTTTGCGCCAGTGCAGTTGAGCTTCACCACTTGCCGCCAGTTGCCAATGCTTTGGTTTAGCTGCTCGTTTGCCGAAGGCAGCACGGAGGTCTTTAGAAGCACTATCACTAGCACGGCCACAAGCATGATCCCTGCAAGCAGCAGAACGTATTCAAAAGCGCCTTGCGCGCGGTCGTCCATTTTGAGAAAAACACCAGCCGGCCCCCATTCGCATGGCGGGCGCTAACTGGCTAGATTAGGCCGAGCGCTTATTAATTGTTTTTTAAAAAGAGGGAAATAAAGAAATAAAGAAAAAAAAAGAAAAAAAAGCAATTTGGGAACTCAAGCAAAACCTGCAAGCCAACTTACTTGTTGGAGAGCTTGTTCTTCTTAATGTATACCCAGACTTTCTTGGTCATTTCGCTCGGCGTGAGGGGGGTGGTGCCGAATACGTCGGAAACCGAATCTCCCTTTACGCTTGCAAAACTTATGGTGTATCCACCAAACGGTTTCTTTACTGCCATTTCACATCAACTCCATTGGGGAAGCTGTTTAGACGCATAACGTCGCAAAACCCCAATACTGTAAACGCCAGCCTTTTTAAAAAGCTTTCCCCCTCTACGAGGGAAAAATGCGTTTTCTAGAGGCAAAAACTGCCGAAAATGGCAAAAACTCGGCCAAAATTAGGCTCAACCCCCCGGCGAGGCGCTCCGGCTGGGACCCCCCTTGTTGGCGCTTGCCCACGGGCAGCTGCTCAAGAAAAGAGTGCTGTGGCAGCAAATGGAACAACAGCGCCGGCCGCAAAGCACAGGGTAAGGGCCAGTGGCTACAAAAAACCTAATTAAAATAAAATGAGGGTGATTAACTAGCTTTTTATTTTCAAAACCTGCATCCAGGGGACCTGCTCAACTGTCCCGTCGAGGTTTACAAAGAACATTTCAGAGCAGTTGAAGTACTTGTTGAGCTTCTTCCAGTTGGCAGTCATGTTTTTTGCGTGGCTCACTACTGTTCCGCGCAGGGAAGTTGGGAAGGCTATCCCAACCCAGTCTGAGAAGCCGATGCGGTCGCTCAAAAACATTACTTCGCCTAGTGCTTCTGCAAAGTTTGCAAACTCGCCGCCCTTGCCCCTAACTATTACATACATCTTTTTCTTTAGTCTCTCATGGCGGAAGACAATTTGGCATTCTATTGCGCTGCAGTTGACTGCGAGTTTTTTCCAAGGGCCCTTGGCTGACAGGTTGGTTGCAAGGGGCTCGCCGACTTCCAAGTAGTCTTCGAGTTTCTTGTCGCGCTTGAACGATGCCATCCATTTTT
>Ga0209515_10010391_pt1 | contig 10368 bp, 7 predicted proteins | sample Subgroupgradi54m_FD_187454 | JGI IMG/M metagenome (GOLD analysis project Ga0209515, IMG submission 187454) | Subsurface groundwater microbial communities from S. Glens Falls, New York, USA - GMW60B uncontaminated upgradient, 5.4 m (SPAdes)... ...
GAGCAGGATGCTCCCGCCACTTTTATACCCTCGCCTGAAATTTGTCCCACACCCGACCGGCCCGTGGGATCGCGCGCAAGCTTGCCGTTGGCGGAAGTATTATTCTTGTTGGACCGGATGAATGGCCCCGACTCCTCCGCCGACTACCAGCCGATGCTCTGGCTGCGCGGCTATGCCGTTTACGCCGCCCATTTCCTCGTGCTCTTTTTTGTCGGGACACTGGTCGTCACGACGCTGTTGATGCTGTTCCGGGTGGAAGGCTGGTTTTTCCAGTGGCTGCCGTTCACCAGCCCGGCGGTGCTCCAAGGCCAGGTCTGGCGGATCTTCAGCTACGGGCTCGTCAACCCACCCAGCCTGCAGTTCGTCATCGATATGCTCATGTTCGTGTGGTTTGGCCGCGAGGTGGAACGGTTTTTCGGTCGCCGTGCTTTTCTGTGGTTCTACGCCGGTATCTACCTGGTGACCCCGCTGCTTTTCACCCTGATCGGGATGGGGCTGCCGCTGCATTGCTCCGGCGAAACCGGGGCCTTTGCGCTCTTCGTCGCCTTTGCCACGCTCTACCCGGGTGCGCCTCTGATGTTCAACGTGCTGGCAAAATGGGGCGCGCTGATCCTGGTTGGCATCCTGACCCTGATCGCGTTGGCCTATCATGATTGGCCGGGGTTGATCTCCCTCTGGGCAACGACCGCCTTCGCCTTCGCCTTCGTGCGTCATCACCAGGGGCATTTCTCGCTGCCCGATTTCCGTTTCTGGCGGCGCGGCCCCCGGCTGCGCGTGCTGCCCGATCTGCCGAAAAACGCCCCCCCGGCCCGGGAAAGCTCCCGCGCCGAGATGGACCGCCTGCTCGACAAGATCGCGCGGTCCGGCCTGGGGAGCCTCACCGCCAAGGAGCGGGCCCAGCTGGCAAAGACCCGCGAGGATATGTTGAGGGAATAATCGGGTTCCGGTTGTTTCCCGCTCCGGAATGAACGGCGCCAGCGAGGCGCTGATCGCCGGCCGGCCATTTCAGGCTTCTGCCTCCGCCGTCCGCCGTGTAACTTGTCGAGCCATAGTTTTGGCGACGGCTGGTTCGCGGTCGCTGATTTCAGATCCCCATGCAACGCACTCTCGTCAAAGACGCCCTCAACGCCACCGCTCCCAGCGATTCCCTCCTGTTGCAGGGCTGGGTTCGCACCCGCCGCGATGCCAAGGCCTTTTCCTTCATCGAACTCAACGACGGCTCCAGCTTGAAGGGCCTCCAGGTCATCGTCGACGCCACGCTGCCCGACTACGCGAACGTCGCCCGGGCCAGCACCGGCGCCTCCGTCGAAGTGGAGGGCAAGCTCGTCGAATCCAAGGGTGCCGGCCAGAAATGGGAGGTGGTCGCGCAGCAATTCACCGTGCTCGGCGAGGCCGATGCCACCTACCCGCTCCAGAAAAAAGGCCACACCCTGGAATTTTTGCGCGAGATCGCGCACCTGCGCCCACGCTCGAATCTCTTCGGCGCCGTCTTCCGCGTGCGCAGCCGGCTGGCCTACGCCATCCACCGCTTTTTCCAGGAGAAGGGCTTCTGCTACGTCCACACGCCCATCATCACCGCCAGCGATGCCGAGGGCGCGGGTGACATGTTCCGGGTCACCACGCTCGACCTCGCCAGCCCGCCCAAGACCGGGCAGGGCGAGGTCGACCACAGCAAGGATTTCTTCGGCAGGAAAACCTTTCTCACCGTCAGCGGCCAGCTCGAGGCGGAAATCTTCGCCACGGCGCTGAGCAATGTCTACACCTTCGGCCCGACGTTCCGCGCCGAGAACTCCCACACCTCGCGCCACGCGTCCGAGTTCTGGATGATCGAACCCGAGGTCGCGTTCTGCGACCTCGCGGGCAACATGGATCTCGCCGAGGAATTCGTGAAATACCTCATCCGCGACGTCCGGGAACACTGCGCCGCCGACCTCGAGTTCTTCTCCAAGTTCGTCGACCAGGAACTGCTCACGCGCCTCAACTTCGTGCTTGAGCGGCCGTTCCAGCGCTGCAGCTACACCGACGCGGTCGGGATTCTGAACCAAAGCGGCCGCACCTGGGAGCACCCGGTGGCGTGGGGCGACAACCTGCAATCGGAGCACGAGCGCTACCTCACCGAGGAGCATTTCAAGTGCCCGGTCACCGTCTACAATTATCCCCGCGCGATCAAGGCGTTCTACATGCGCGTCACCGACGGCTGCGCCCCGGACCGCCAGACGGTGGCGGCGATGGACCTGTTGGTGCCCGGCCTCGGCGAGATCATCGGCGGCAGCCAGCGCGAGGAGCGGATGGGCCAGCTCAAGGCCGGCATGGCGTTGCACCATCTCGACGAAAAAAACTACTGGTGGTATCTCGACCTGCGCCGCTACGGCACCGTGCCGCACGCGGGCTTCGGCCTCGGCTTCGAGCGCATGCTGATGTTCGTCACCGGCGTGGCCAACATCCGCGATGTCATTCCCTTTGCCCGCACGCCCGGCACCGCGGAGTTCTGAGGCCGGAGTCGTGCCGCTGCCCGTGGGCCAGCGACTCGCTCGCGCTCTGGGCGCCCGCGAGCGGGCTGGCCCACCCTGCTCTTTCCATTTTCCGGATGCGGGTAAATCGCGGGCGGCCGTCGCCTCACTGCGGGCGCAACAGCTTGGCTTCTGTGTCTCAAAGTTGCCTCGCGTTGCGCTTGGTTGCACACGGGCGGCCGCTCTTTCGGAAATCGCGTAAGCCATTAACCAAGAAACCCCCGGAAGTGATTCCGGGGGTTTCAAATTGGGTGCAGGGGTTGGATTTGAACCAACGACCTTCAGGTTATGAGCCTGACGAGCTACCAGGCTGCTCCACCCTGCATCAAGGGAGGTGCATAAGTGCTTACGCGATGCACGCCTGTCAATGGGTTTCTCGCGAGGTTTTCCGGGCCGATCTGGCGGCCGGGCCGGAGCGCGCTGCTTTAAAAATTGTTCACTACCTATTTGCATGGGCGGGAACTATGCCTCAATCACTTACCCTTCGTCCCATGAAATCAGAAACCAGCATCAAACGCATCAAATTCCAGGGCTTCGAGGCCGTCGAACTGCGCACCCCGGCCCTCCGGCTGGTCGCGCTCCGGTCGATGGGCCCGCGCATCGCCTTCGTCGGACAACCCGGCGGCGACAACCTGCTGCTTTGGACGCCGGGAAAATACCGGCGCGGCGAGTGGGACCTGATGGGCGGCCACCGCCTCTGGTTGGCCCGTCCCGGCGCGGATGAAGCGGAGGAAACCTACGCCGCCGACAACCAGCCCTGCCACCTCGACACGCACCCCGACGGCTTCACGCTGACCGCGCCCGTCGATCCGGTTTACCGCACACGGCGTGGCGTTCGTGTCACGGTGCTCGCGCCTGACCGCGTGGCGCTCGATCATTTTGTCCGCAACGAAAGCGACATGCTTTGGAGCGGTGGTTTGTGGGGACTGACCTGCACCGTGCCCGCCAAAGGCGCGACCTACACCGTGCCGCTGGGCGACGGTTCCTCCTGGGATTATGCGACAATAATTTCCTTCCGCGTTTGGGGTGGCGGGTATGGGGGAGTGGGTTTTGACGACCCGCAATTCGGCTTCACTGACGACGCCATGATCATTTCGCCTTCCGGCCGCGAGAACAAGCGCATGCTGAAGGCCGACGCCGGCATCATCGGGATGCACGATCCGGTCCGGCGGCTGCTTTTCGCCAAGCACTCCGTCTACCAGCCCAACGCCAATTATCCGCTTGGCACCAATCTTGCCTTCTACGTCGGACCGAAGAATTTCATGGTCGAGATGGAGACGATGGGACCGACCGCCACCCTCAAGCCCGGCCAGTCGCTCAGCCATCGCGAGACCTGGGTGCTGGCCGCGGCGAAAACCGCGCCGACGACCAAGGCATTGCGGGCGCTGTTTCCGGTGACGTAAGCTGGAGGCAACAACTCCCGCAGGAATGTCTGTAAGGATTTGCGACCTGCGGCGACTAATCAGGTAGATGAATCCATCTGCCGATCGCGCATCACTGTTCAAGACCTGGCTGGAGGAGCATCGTGGCATTGTCGTCAGGGTGACGCGTTCGTTTGCGCCCGCCCCGGCGGATGCGGCCGACCTGCAGCAAGAGATCCTGTTGCAACTGTGGATTTCCCTTTCCTCCTATGCCGGGCAGGCGAAACCCTCGACGTGGATCTACCGGGTCTGCCTCAACACGGCGATGACGTGGCGTCGCGGGACCGCGCGGCGGGAGAAGCGACACGAACCGGAAGCAGACATCGCGCACCTCGCAACCGAAGCCGGCTCTCCGGCGGACCAGGCCGGTGAGCGGGAGTTGCTGGAAAAACTTTACGCGGCCATCAACGCCCTGCCGGACTTTGACCGGGCGCTGGTGCCGCTTTCGCTCGACGGGCTGGCCTACCGCGAGATCGCCGAAATCACCGGGCTGACCGAAAACCATGTTGGGGTGGCGTTGACGCGTGCGCGCCAACGCCTGGCCCAACTCATGAAAGGAGTGACCGATGAACTGGAATGATTATGAAGCCGTCTGGAAACGTCAGGAGCTGCCGGTTGGCGCGGGCGCTGACCTGCCGCGGCTCCGGGAGACATTCGAAACCAAACGGCGGCGGCTGGCCGCAACTCTACTGGTGCGCGACCTGCTCGAAACTTCCGCCGGTCTGTTCGCATCCGGTGTGTTCGCCTACGTCTGGTGGCACATCGGCAAGGAGGGCTGGCCGATCGCGCTGGCGATCATCCTGATGTTGGGGTTGTCAGGCTTCTTTCTCCGGGAGCGTCTCCGGGCCCATCGCCACCGGCTCGGACCCGATGCGCCTTTGCTCGCACGCCTCGAGGCCGAAATCGCCGGGTTGCGCCACCAGCGCCATCTCTTGCTTAACCTTTGGTCGTGGTATCTCGCGCCGTGTGCCGGGGCCATCGTCATCTTCGTCGCCACGCTGGTCCGGTTGTTGATCACCCAGGCTCCGCCGGAGCTTTTCACCAAACTGTGGGAGCACCCGATCGTTGTGGTCGGGGTAATCCTCCCCGTTGTCGCGGTCCAGTTCCTTGTTTTTTGGGGTGTCTGGGCGCTCAACCGACGCGCCGTCCGGAAAGGGGTCGAACCCCGGCTGGCCGAACTCGAGAAATTGCACCGTGATCTCCTTGCTCCGAACTGAATCCCCGTCGGTCCGTTCTTTCATGAAATCCAACCGCTGGCTTCTGCTCACCCTCCTGGCGATTCCGCTGGCTGCGGCCAAACCACCGTCCGACATCCAGGTCCGCCTCGACGCGTGGATCAAGGGGCAGCCGGGCGGAGTCGTGGTTGCGTGGGTCGATGCGGACGGCGCGGTATTCTTCCAATCAGGCCGGTTTGACGGCGACGATCCACCCCCGGTCACGCCCGACACCCGGTTCGAGATCGGCTCGGTCACGAAGGTCTTCACCGCGCTGCTGCTCGCGGAAAGCGAGTTGCAGGGGAAGGTGAACCGCGCCGATCCCGCAGCCAAATATCTGCTGTCGCCGGACGATCCGGCGCGGGCCGCGCTGGCGAAGATCACGCTGCTCTCGCTGGCCACGCACACCTCGGGCTTGCCGCGGCTGCCGGGGAACATCGGGCCGAATCCCGACGCGAACCCCAATCCCTACGCGGCTTACGACCGGGCGATGTTGATTGACGCCTTGCGGACGGAGGGCCGGGTGGCGCCGGGTAGCGGCGCGATGGCCTACTCGAACTTCGGCGCAGCGGTGCTCGGCGAGGCGCTTGGCTCGGGCTGGGGCATTTCCTATGCCGACGCTTTGCGGGCCCACGTGCTCGCGCCGCTGGGCATGAACGCGACGACCCTCGGCCTCGCCGGTTCGCCGGTGCCGGACAACCTGGCGCTCGGGCACGCAAACGGAAAGCGGGTTCCCCTCTGGACGTTCCAGGCCTTTGCCCCGGCGGGCGCCTTGCGCAGCACGGCGCGCGACCTAGCGATCTTCCTTTCGGCTTGCCTGGGCAAAAACGAAACTCCGCTCCGTGCGGCGATGGAGGCCACGCTGCAGCCTCAGCATCCGGCGGATGACGTGGGCGGACGCATCGGGCTGGGGTGGCTCATCACCGATGATGCCGAACGTCCGGTCTTCTGGCACAATGGCGCCACGGCGGGAAGCCACGCCTTTGTGGCTTTCAGTCCGAAGACCGGAACCGGCATTGCGATCCTGGCCAGCGTCCAGCTGGGCTCGGAGGCGCTGGGGTTCGGTCTGCTCGGCGCCCGGCCCCCGCAGCCCAAGGTCGCGGCGGTGAAGGATGCGGCGAGCTATGCCGGCCGCTATCCCCTGTCGCCCGCTTTCGCCATCGATATCACCGCCGCCGGCGGTGCGTTGCGCGGCCAGGCCACCGGGCAGCCGTCCTTTGGGATGCGTCCGGTCGCCCCGGATCGCTTTGCCATCGTCGGCGTGCCCGCGGAGATTTCCTTCGAGCGGGATGCCGCGGGGAAAATCACGGCGCTGGTCCTGCACCAGAATGGGCTCGACCAGCGCGCCCCCCGCGATGAACTGCCGCCTCCGCCCAAGGAAATCTCCCTGCCGATCGAGGCGCTCGGCGAGTATGCCGGCGACTATCCGCTTGCGCCCACCTTTGTCCTCGCGGTGACCGTCGAACAAGGCGCACTCTTCGTCCAGGCCACCGGCCAGCCAAAATTTCCGGTGTTCGCCTCGGCCCGGGACGAGTTCTTCTACAAGGTGGTGGACGCACGAATTTCATTTCAGCGCGACGCCGCCGGGAAGGTTGCCGGCCTGGTTCTGCACCAGAACGGGCAGGACGTGCCGGCGAGGAAGACGCCGTAGCTGATCGCGGCTCTTCGCCGCGGGAGAGAACGTCAGCGGAAGGGACGAGGTGGAGGCTTCATCCTCCGCCAGGGCTGCGGACGACCAGCCCGGCCGGGGTGGAGGGTTGGGCTCCGCCTTGGTATTACTCCGTGACTTTCCTCGCAAAGACCATCGATTCGCAGTGTCACCTATTAAGTGACACTCCCTCCGAGAATCGGCAAAATTCGGGCTGGTTTCCTCATGCATCGTTCCGGGCTAAGCGCGGACTCCACGCCCGAGTTTGCGGGCGACCTGCGGCCGGACGGACTCGCCATCGACCCAGCTCGCGCCGATGAGGGTGGCGCGCGGGAAGTCCGGGATGCCGGTTTCGTTGCGGTGAATCTGGCCGACGACCATGTCCACGGCGGCTTCGCCCACCATGTCGTTGTGCTGGTTCATGCCGGAAATCGCCGCATGGCTGGCGCGCCATTCCAGCTGGATGACCCCGATGTCCTTGGGGACCCGCAGCCCTTGGTCCTTCAACCAGGGGAAAACCACGTTGTAGAGCGAAAGCAGCACGTCGGGTTGGTGACGGTCGAACCACGCGTGGAACAAACCCGGTTTGGCGCGCGCCCGGTCGATCTGCAGGAAGGCGGGCACGCGGCGCGTGCGCGGCAGGCCCTGCTGGGCGCTGAGCATCGCGCCCTGGAAGCGGCCTTGGACGAGCCGGTCAACGCGTTCCTCGACCACGAGGGCGGGCCGCTGGTAGCCGAGCGCCAGCGCGCGTTCGAACGCCTGGATGACCAGGTCGTGATGGTCGACACAACTGAACGAAAGCGCCGGCTCGCGGGTCCGCACCCCCGTGACCACGCACGGGAGATTTTCCCACACGGACAGCAGGTGAGGGGGGAGCTGGTTCCGGTCCATCATGCCGACGATGATGAGGCCCTTGATGGCCCGCGTGCGGAGGATGCGCAGCCAGCTTTCCGCCTTCAGCTTCGGATCATGCAGCCAGAAGCGGTCGAAGGAGTAGCCGAGTTTCACGGCGCGCCGTTCGCATCCCAGCACATAGGCGGGAATCGTGGCATGCGAACGAAAGGCCTTCGGGTCGCGATGGGCGTTGACCAGCGCGAGCTTGGCCTGGAAGCGCGCCGTCTGGCTCAAGCGCAACTGCGCCATCAATTGGGAGACGACAGCGTTGGGCCGGTAGCCGAGCTTGTCCGCCACCTTGCGGATGGCGTCGCGGGTGGCGGCCGGGATCTGGGGGTCGTCGCGCAAAGCCAGCGAGACCGTGTTCTTCGAGCAGCCGGCCTCGGCGGCTATCATACTCATGGTGATCGGGGGCATGGCGGACCGCAGCATAGGAACCGGTTTCACCTCACCGTCAAGTGACTCGTGGCGGGATTTGGAGGCGGGGTGCCTCTCACCCCGTGAGGCATGGGCCGCGCGACCGGCAACCCGCGGGATTCGGCGTAGGTCGGACTGATCGCAGACGGGAAGAATAGCCTGCGATTTCAGCCGCAGCGCAGGCTGCGCGACTGATCCCGGGCTGCCATCCGCCAGGTTTTCGCGAGAGCGGGAAACTGGGACGGACTCCGGGCCGCGAGCACGCGGCAACGGAGAAGGCAGTAACAGGAAGCAGGCGCCGAAGCCAATCGGTGGCGACGATCAGGCGCCGCCTGCCCTGAGCCTGTCGAACGGGCGCACTTCCAAGGATTCCTCGATTGAGGAATCCACTAGCGGTTGAAAGCACCCCGGGTCTTTGCGCCTTGCCGGGTTGGCGCTCCGCGAAACCCTTCGACCTGTTGGCTTCAATACTTTAGCTGAATTTTAAGAAAGCTTAACCGGCCTTAAGCAGGGCATTAATCCAGCCGATAGTCCGTCGAACCACTCAAAATGGTCAGAGTGCGTCCGACTCTCCCCTCGGCGCGATGAAGGCACGGATGCCATCACCTACAATATCACGGATCGATTATGTCAGTAGTCATCAACAGCAACCATGCGGCGACGAGCGCGGCCAACAACCTTGCCGTTTCCAATGGCAATCTGCAGCGCAGCCTGAACCGGCTGTCCAGCGGCTCCAAGATCGTCAACCCGTCCGATGACGCCGGCGGTCTGGCGGTGTCGATGAAACTGTCCGCCGCCGCCCGGCGGCAGGGAGCCGTCGCCACGAATATCGCCAACGAGGTCTCGCTCCTCCAGACGCAGGATGGCGTGCTCAGTGCGACCGGCAAGATCCTCAACCGGATCAGCGAGCTGAAGGTACTGCACAGCGACATCACCAAGAGCAGTTCGGACCGGGCGAACTATCAGGCGGAATTTGCCGCGTTGCAGGCCCAGATTATAGCCAACGGGGGCGAGAAATTCAACGGAGTGAGCCTCTTTGGCTCCAGCAGCCAGAACGTCATCACCACGGAAGACGGCACCGGCTCGGTCACGACGCAGGGCGTGGAGCTGCTGGGGGCGCCCACCTTTCCGACGTTTTCCGATACGTTTCCGAATCTCAGCAACTGGACGGACACTAGCTTTGCCGGTGGTTCCGCATCTGCTTCTGGAACGCTCAACCTGCAGAGCGGTGGAGCTGGATTTGGCACTGTAGAATCCAACCAGTCCTTCTCAGGATCCTTCGGAATCACCTTGAATTTCCAACGAGCCGGAGGAGTTGGGAATTTTAACGTTCAATTTGGTGGAGAGCAGCTCTTCGGATACAATTTCGACACGAATCCCCACACCTTGCAAATTGAATTTGATGGTGCGGGCAATGCGGTTAGCTACTTGGATGGCTCGACCACGGCGTACTCGACGCAGACAGGTATTGTTGCTACCTCGGGTAATATCACACTTGAGAGTATGGGTAGCAATGCCGACACACAAGTTGATGATTTCTCCATCCAGAGCCTGTTCGTGGTCGGCGACACTGCTGTCGTCGCCTATGCCGACGATCTCGACACACTCAGCCTCTCGGAAATCAGCACCGCGATCGAGGACGTCGCCACGTATCGCGCCGAGAACGGCGCGAACCAGAGCCGGTTTGGTTTCGCAACGGAGCTGCTGACCGTCAACAAGGCCAACCTGGAAGCCGCCAACAGCCGCATCACCGATGTCGATGTCGCGCAGGAATCCACTTCCCTCGCTCGCTACAATATCCTGGTGCAGGCCGGCACGTCCATGCTCGCCCAGGCCAATCAGGCGGCCCAAAGCGTGCTCAAGTTGATCAGCTAGGAGTTTGTCGGACTTGGGACCGAAAGCTGGAAAGAAGCCCGAGAATCGTTCCGCCAAGCGCGCGGGCCTCTCCGACAAACTCCTTAATTCGCCGCGCTACGCACAACCATCGGCGTCACGACAGGCTGATGTTGATTTCCCTCCAGGTGTGAAAAATGCGAGCTCGGGGCGGATCTTGGTCCACGCGGTCACTGCTTCTGCCCGTAGTAGGCGCCGGGGCCGTGCTTGCGCTTGAAGTGCTTTTTCAGGAGTTCGGGCTCGATGGTCTTGAGCTTCGGTTCGAGCGCGAGCGACATCAGTGCCAGGTGGGCGATGCATTCCACGGCGACGGCGACCTCGACGGCCTTGGCGACCGACTTGCCCCAGGTGAAGGGGGCGTGGCGGTTGAC
>Ga0209515_10010392_pt1 | contig 10368 bp, 17 predicted proteins | sample Subgroupgradi54m_FD_187454 | JGI IMG/M metagenome (GOLD analysis project Ga0209515, IMG submission 187454) | Subsurface groundwater microbial communities from S. Glens Falls, New York, USA - GMW60B uncontaminated upgradient, 5.4 m (SPAdes)... ...
CTCTGGAGTAATAATAACCGGATGAGAATATCCAACATTTAATACCAAATTTTCGCCCTGCTTTACAGCACGGTAACCAACTCCAATAATCTCCAGAGTTTTTTCATGACCGTCTGTTACCCCTTTTACCATGTTTGCAATAATGCTTCTGGTAAGACCATGGAGCGAGCGTGTAAATTTATTTTCTTGTTTGCGGTCTACTTTGATTTTATCCGCTACCACTTCTACTTTAATTTCTGGTCTCAGACCAAAAGAGAGATTGCCCTTTGGACCGGATATATTGACTTGCGAATCCTCTAAACTGACCGTTACAGTTGCCGGTATTGTTATTGGTAATTTACCTATTTTTGACATGATATTTATTTACCAAAGTTGGCAAATGATCTCCCCTCCAAGTTTTTTTGATCTGGCATCATGTCCACTCATTAGCCCCTGCGGCGTCGAAACTACATAAATTCCCTTACCGCCTTTGACACTTTTTATATTTTTGCTTTTTGTGTAGACACGTAAACCTGGTTTACTAATTCTTTTGACTTGAGTTAACCTTGGCTTCTGGTTTGGGTATATAAGCTCGATTTCTATTTGGTTATCTGCTTTTTGGACTTTGCCTATAAACTTTTCTTTTTCAAGAACTTGAGCAAGAGACAGGTTGAACCTTGAATAAGGCACGTTAACTTGCAATTTCTTGGCCATATAGCCGTTTTTAATTGATACCAACATATTTGCTATCGGATCCATAATGCCCTCCTTCGTCGGGAATTTCTAATTTCCTCTTCGACTTCGCTCAGGGTCTTCGACAATTTCCAATTTCTAATTTTTACCATGATGATTTTTTTACTCCCGGGATTTCCCCTCTGTGTGCTAAATCTCGAAAACACAACCTGCAGATTCCGAATTTGCGAATGTAGGCACGCGGCCTGCCGCAAATTTTGCATCTATTGCGATGCCTCACTTTGAATTTTTGCTTTTTGTCGTTTTTAACAATTTTTGATAGTTTCGCCATTTGCTAGGTTTTCAGGACATCGGGTTTTCAGGACATCGGGTTACCCGATTGCCTGAATACCTGTTTACCTGACTACCTCCTTCCTGAACGGCATTCCAAGTATTTCCAAAAACCTTTTTGATTTTTGGGGGTCGCTGTTTTTTATAACAAATGTAACAACCATTCCCCGCGTCTTGTCGATTTTTGAATAATCAATTTCCGGAAAGAGAATTTGTTCGGTTAAGCCGACGCTGTAGTTGCCCATTTTATCAAATTTGCCCTCATCCATTCCTCGAAAATCACGCATCCGGGGAATAACTATCGCAATGAACTTTTGGATGAAATTCCAAGCTCTATTGCCGCGCAATGTTACCATGACGCCAATTGGATCGTTTTCCCTAAGTTTAAAGGCAGATATGGCTTTTTTTGCTCTGGTTATTCTTGGTGTTTGGCCGGTAATTACTGCTAACTGTTCTTTAACCTTTTCCAAAACCTCTTCTTTTTGAGCACCTTCCGCGGCGCCTACATTAAGGACAATTTTTTCAAGTTTTGGAACAGATAAATCGTTTGCAATATTAAATTCTTCCTTTAATTTTGGCAGTGTTTGCTGTTTATATAGATTCCCACGGTTAAAGCCGTGGTTCTCTCTTACTCGCAGAGCTGTGTCGACTTCGTTAACGGTTCCAGATTTATCCACGGCAGATGCCGTGGTCCTCTCTGCTCGTAATAAATCTAAAAGAGCACTCATGATATTACCCCTTTGCATTTTTTGCATATTCTGTTTTTTGTCTTGCCGTCCTCTTTAAAACCAATCCTGGTTAATTTACCGCATTTTGGGCAAATAAGGGCTACTTTTGAGGCGTCGATAGGTCTTACTATTTCATAGATTCCTGCTGCCTGATTTCTGGTAACTTTTTTATGCCTTTTGTATACATTTATGCCGGCAACAGTCACTTTGTTTTCGCGGGCATACACTTTTTCGATCTTGCCTTTTTTGCCTTTATCGCGGCCTATTTGTATTTGAACTTCGTCTCCAACTTTTAATTTGTACATCTAAATTACCTCCTTGGCCATAGAAATTATTTTGCTAAAACCCTTTTCTCTTAGTTCGACTGCCACCGGGCCAAAGACTCTTGTCCCAAGTGGTATCCCTTTGGTATCACAAATAACTGCGGCGTTGTCGCTAAAGCGAATATAGGTTCCATCGCGCCTTCTGGTCTCTTTTTTTGTCCTTGCCATAACAGCTTTGACAATTTGGTGATCTTTAACCTGGCCCAGCGGATTTGCACCCCGAACAACGCAAGTTACAACTTCTCCAAGGTTGGCAAATCTTTTCCCGGTGCCCTTACCGACTCCGATGACCACCAAGCTTTTGGCTCCGCTGTTGTCCGCAACTTTCAGGATTGATCTTGGCTGAACCATTAGTCCAAAACCTCCTCAACCTTAAAATGGACATCTTTGGACATGGGTTTTGTTTCGATAATTTTCACCTTTTTGCCAACTGGTAATTCACCCTCATAATGGGCCTTATATTTGGCAGTTTTGTTAATCAGCTTTTTGTAAAACGGATGTTTAATTTTTGTGTTAACCGAAACTACTACTGTATTTTTCATTTTGTTTGATTTAACAGTTCCAAATTTAACTTGCGGCATTTTTTACCTCCTTTGATTGGTCGGATAGCGTTTTTAGCGTTAATATCGTTTTTGTCTGAGCAATACTTTTTCTGATACCGGCAATTGCATGTACATTTTTTACTTTACCTACCGTGTGTTCCATTTCCTGGTTTATTAATTCCTTTTCCAGTTCGGCAATGGTTTTTTTTATTTGTTCTTTACTTTTATTTTTTAATTCAGTTAATTCTTTTTTCTTCATTTTGATATAGATTCTCACGGCTAAAGCCGTGATTCTCTTTTATTCGCAGAGCGACATTGGTTTCATCTCATAATAAATTTTGTTTTTATTGGCAGTTTATGTGACGCTAACCTCATTGCTTCTTGGGCAACACTATCTTCGACAGAACCCATCTCAAAAAGTATTGTGCCCGGTTTAACAACTGCTACATATTGATCGACCTCACCTTTACCAGAACCCATTCTGGTTTCTGCCGGTTTTTTGGTAATTGGCTTGTCCGGAAAAATCCTGATCCAAATTCTGCCGCCTCTTTTGGTGTAATGGGTCATGGCACGACGGGCAGCCTCTATTTGCCTTGCCGTGATCCATGCACATTCCTGGGCCTTTAGACCGAAGGAGCCAAAGGCCAGAACAGTTCCACGTGTCGCGATACCTCTTCTTTTATTCCTGAACTGCTTCCTGAATTTCGCTCTTTTTGGTGCCAACATGTTAACTCTCTCCTTTATAGATCCAGACCTTAATGCCAACTATTCCGGCTCTTGGAACTTGAGCATCGACTTTGGCAAAATCTATTTGGGCGCGAATTGTATGGAGCGGAATTGCTCCGTCTTTAACACTTTCGCGTCTTGCTATTTCGGAACCGCCAAGCCGGCCGGCTAAAGAAATCCTGGCGCCTTTGGCTCCGGATCTTTTAATTCGCTCGAGCGATTGATTCATAACTCTTCTAAAAGGAATTCTGCGCGCGAGTTGGTCTGCTACATTTACGGCAACCAGGTAAGCATCCAGATCCGGCGCTTTAATTTCTTCAAATTTAATTTCCAGTTTTCCGGGATCTTTGATTTTGAACTTTTTAAGTAAATTCTCTTTTAGCTGTTCGATTCCGGTGCCACCTCTACCGATTGCGACACCCGGTCTTGAAACATGAATGATAACTGTACGCTTGTCAAAAGATCTTTCGATTTCTATTTTAGAAACTCCGGCCGATTTTAACTTCTCCCCCAAAAATTTCCTGATCTCGTGATCCTCCAATAGGTACTTTGAGAAGGTTATTCCGGGTGCAAACCATCTGGAATTCCAACCATATAGGATACCTGTTCTAAAACCAATTGGATTAACTTTTTGTCCCATTTTTTGCCTCCTTGGAATTGGTCAAATTTGTCTTATCAGACTTATTAGTCTCATTTTTCTTTGGCTCGCCTTCGAGTATTACCTTAATATGGCTGGTTCTTTTTAAAATAGCGTGAGCTCTGCCTCTTGAGACCGGACGATATCTTTTAGACATTGGTCCTTTGCCTACAGAAAATTCTTTGAAGGCCAATGTTTGTTCGTCCAGACCAAAATTATTTTTCGCGTTGGCAATGGCGGAATTGATAACTTTTTTAAGTACCGGTGACGATGATTTATTGACAAAGCCTAACATTGTAACCGCTTTTTGCGGAGACATTTTTTTAATTTGCGCCACGACCAAACGAACCTTTTCAGGTGAAAGACGGACGTTTTTTGCTTCTGCTTTGACAATCATCTTATTTCTTTGCTGTTGCTTTCTCTGTTATTTTTCCGTGACTCCTAAAGGTTCTGGTTGGGGAAAATTCTCCCAGCCTGTGACCAACCATTGGTTCGGAAACAAAAACGTTTATAAAGGTCCGGCCATTATGTACCTGAAAAGTGTGGTTTACAAATTCCGGCGGAATCTGGCAAGCTCTTGCCCAGGTTTTTATAGGCGCCTTTTGACCTGACTGTTTCTGGGCGTTAACCTTTTTTAATAATTTTTCGTCGACGTACGGACCTTTTTTACTGCTTCGTGACATCTTTGTTTAAATTTTCAATTTGTAATTTTTAATTTTTAATCAATTTTTAATGTTTTAAATTTCAAACATTTAGATTTGAATGAAAATTTCGAATTTCAAATTAAGAATTACTTTTTCCTCCTTGAGACGATAAATCTTGATGAAGGCTTGTTTTTGTTTCTGGTTCTTGTCCCCATTGCTGATTTTCCGGTTCGCGTTTTTGGATGCATACCGATACCGGATCTGCCTTCTCCACCACCGTGCGGATGAGAGCCCGGATCCATGGCAACGCCGCGAACTTTGGGACGTCTGCCCATGTGGCGGACACGACCGGCTTTGCCAAATGATATATTTTTCCAGTCAACATTACCAATTTGGCCGACTGTCGCGAAACTGTTTACATGGACTCTTCTTACTTCTTTTGACGGTAATTTAAGGTGGACATAATCTCCTTCTCTTGCCGCGATAATTGCTCCTACTCCGGCACTTCTGACAATTTGACCCCCGCGACCGGGAATTAATTCAACATTATGGACTACGGTACCAATTGGCATTTTTCCAAGCGCATAGGCATTGCCGGGCATAATTGGCCCTTTGTCTTGCGAAGCGATAACGGTTTCTCCGACCCTGATGCCGACCGGTGCCAAAATGTATCTTTTCTCACCGTCTGTGTAATGCAAGAGCGCAATGTTTGCACTGCGATTCGGGTCATATTCAATCGCGGCAACTTTTGCGGGAATGTCGCGTTTATTACGTTTAAAGTCGATTAAGCGCAAATTTCTTTTGTGTCCGCCACCCTGACCACGGTTTGTAACTCTGCCGTTTGACCGGCCGGCAGTCATAGACTGTGAAACTACCAAAGATTTCTCCGGCGTTCTTTTGGTTATCTCGTCAAATATGATTCCGGTTTTAAACCTTTGTCCAGGGGTACCCGCTTTGTAAGTTTTGATTTTCATCCTTCTTTGCCCTCAACTTCTTTGATATTGGTTACTTCTTTGGCGACTTTGACATCTTTTTTCTTCTTGCTATCTTTTGCCTTTTCTACCTTTGGCGAAAGTACGTCAATTTTCTGACCGGTTTTTAGATAGACAATCGCTTTCTTGCCGCCGCCGACTGCGACGGTCTTTCTGGTTTTTCCAACCCTTTTTTGTTTTGCAAATGATTTTAAAACGTTAACCTTGTTAACCTCTACTCCAAAAATGTTTTTAATAGCCGCAGCTATCCGATCTTTATCCGCTGTTTGGACAACCATAAACGTATAGATGCCTTTTTCCATTTGCTTGTAGGCCTTTTCGGAAAGTATTGCTTTTTGTATTAGATGATGCGTATTCATTTAAATTTTGCCAACGATTCTTTGGAAAAAAATATGTTTCTGCTTTTTATAATTTCGTAAGCATTCAGGTTATTTACAGTGTCGATAGTAACGTTTGGAATATTTCTGGCTGCCAATTTAAGATTCTGTCCGCCAGTTGGCGGATTAGACGAGATGACAATAAGGGTTGCACCTTTTGCTCCTAATTTGTTCAAGAGGCCGGCAACTATTTTTGTTTTTGGTTCTACTTTTTCGATGTTTGATAGAATTTTAATTTGTCCGTCTTTGGATTTTTTGGAGAGTGCGTATATTAGAGCTTTCTTTTTCATCTTTTGCGGTAGAGAAAGTCTGGTGTCTTTGTATCTTGGACCGAAAGTTGTTCCGCCACCGACCCAGAGTGGTGAACGGGATGATCCGGCTCTTGCCCGGCCTGTCCCTTTTTGGCGCCATGGTTTTTTACCGCCGCCGCGTACTTCACCGCGGGTTTTAGTATTTGCAGTACTTTTGATACTGTTTGCCAAATACACACGTACAGCCTGGGCAATTAGTTTTTCTTTTGGGTCTTGTCCAAAAACTTCTTTTGGGAGAGAAACCGTACCGGTTGATTTACCGTCATTGGCAAATGATTGGACCGTTAGACCGCTGATTTTAGATCCTTCGCGGAGTTTACCCTGAACTACTTTAAGATTCTTCTCCGGCTGACGCCGGATCAGAATGACATGAGTGGATGGATCAGGATGACGGGTGGAAATAGTTTGTTTATTTTCTGACTTAATACTCTGGCGTTTTTGAATAATGTCATCTTTAGAATTTTCAATTTTAATTCCTCTATTTGGCATCTTTATTCTCCTTCTTTTCTACTTTCTCATCCGGCTTTTCTTTTTTATCTTCTGATTGATTTTTGCTTTCTGTTTTCTTTTCTTCCTTTGTCTCTTCCTCATCTTCTTTTGGTTTCTCTTCAGGCGGAGGTGTGTAGCCTTTAACTTTGCCTGTTTTTTGAACAATAAGTAAACCATTTTTGGCGCCGGGTACTGAACCTTTAACAATTAAGATATTGTTTGTTGGGTCTACTTCAATAACCTCAAGGCCGGTTATTGTTAATTTGTCAACTCCATAATGGCCGGCCATTTTCTTGCCCTTGTAAACACGACCCGGTGTGGTTGTTTGGCCGATTGAACCCGGTGCCCTGTGACGGTCTGATTGTCCGTGAGTTTTTGGCCCTCCATGGAATCCCCACCTTTTTATTCCGCCGGCAAATCCTCTGCCTTTGGTTATTCCGGTAATTTTGACTTCATCGCCGGGAGTAAAAATGGAAATGGTTATCTTGTCTGATATATTGGGTGGAGTTGGGGGAGTTGAATCGGATTGAAGTTTAATTTCTTTGACATATCTTGGGGCAAAGCCGGCCGCGGTTAGGAAATGGCTTTGGGGTTTATTGACTCTTTTTTTGCTACCAAATCCTATTTGGATTTTATCTCCTTGAGTCCCGACTACAACATTTGGGCCGGCAATAATTGTTGTTGTCGGTACGCGATGCCCTCGATTGTTAAATCGATATGACATTTCTCCTTTTGTTCCTAAAATTGTAGTTAACATAATTTTGCTTTAAAAATACTAAAAAACAGGGCTCCTTGAGATTGATCACAATCATATAAACTGATTGTGAGTTTCAGGGGTCCTTGCTATTAATAATCTTTAATCCTTCGATTACACTCAGGATTAGGTGATTGTTAATTGCTTGATCTATTTACATTTTTAATTCAATATCTACGCCAGCAGGTAGTTCCGTATGTGTGAGCGAGTCAATCGTTTTATTCGTTGGCTCAATGATATCAATCAGTCTTTTGTGAATTCTCATTTCGAATTGTTCGCGGGCATCTTTATCTGTATGTGGACTGGTGTTTACAATGAACTTCTGGATTTTGGTAGGCAGGGGAATTGGGCCGGAAATTTTTGCTCCTGTTGAAAGAGCGGTGTTTATGATGTCCCGACATGCCGCATCGATTACTCGCGCGTCATATGCTTTTAATCTGACTCGGATTCTACCTTTTGGCATATTCTTTTAATGTGCTTTTGTAAAAAACTGCGAGTCGAGAAGTTTCCTAGTTCTTAAAGCGGTTAGACTTGAAGATCAATGTTCTTGTTGACATATTAGATAGTTCTCGACCCTTCGACAGTTCGGTAAACTCACTGCTATAGCTTCGCTCAGGGCTATAGCTACTCGAACAATATCTCTGATCCTTTGTCATTCTCAACTTGATTGAGAATCAGATTATCGCTTTCGCGATAATGACAAAGCAAGGGTATTCTAGCAAAAAAAAGACCCTTCGACAAGTTTTTTGTCTCAGGGTCAAGATACTGCCATCTTAGGCAATAATCTTGCTGACCACGCCGGCGCCCACCGTGTGACCGCCTTCGCGAATTGCAAATCTAAGTCCGTCTTCCATGGCAACAGGTACAATAAGTTTTACTTTCATCTTAACGTTGTCACCGGGCATAACCATTTCTACACCTTCCGGGAGAGTTGCCTCGCCGGTAACATCTGTAGTCCTGATGTAAAACTGTGGCCTGTATCCGGTAAAGAATGGTGTGTGGCGTCCACCTTCTTCTTTGGTTAAAATGTAAACTTCCGCTTCAAATTCTGTATGAGGGGTCGCGGTTCCTGGTTTTGCAAGGACCTGTCCGCGTTCCACATCGTCTTTTTCGATTCCTCTAAGAAGAAGGCCGACGTTATCCCCTGCTTGGCCTTGGTCCAGTTCCTTCCTAAACATTTCGACACCGGTTACGACTGTCTTTTTGGTTGGGCGGATACCGACTATTTCGATTTCTTCGTTAACTTTAACGACGCCTCTTTCGATACGGCCGGTTACAACTGTTCCGCGACCTTTGATGGAGAAAACATCTTCAACCGGCATAATAAACGGCTTGTCCAAGTCGCGGACTGGAGTTGGGATTTTTTCGTCGACCGCTGCCATTAAATCGTCAATTGCCTTTAGAGAATCGGCATCACCTTCGAGGGCTTTCTTCGCGGAGCCGCGGATAATTGTGGCGTTTTTGCCGTCGTATTCATATTTATCTAGAAGTTCGCGGATTTCCATTTCAACAAGATCAATAAGTTCAGCATCTTGAACCATATCGGTTTTGTTCAGGAAAACAACAATTGCCGGAACGTTCACCTGGCGAGCAAGGAGGACGTGTTCTCTTGTTTGGGGCATTGGTCCGTCCGGAGCGCTAACTACTAAAATAGCACCGTCCATTTGGGCGGCGCCTGTGATCATGTTTTTAATGTAGTCCGCGTGACCCGGAGCGTCGATATGGGCATAATGACGTTTTTCGGTTTCATACTCAACGTGAGTAATGTTAATGGTGATTCCGCGTGCTTTTTCTTCCGGGGCGTTGTCGATTTGGTCGTAGGCTTTTGCCTGACCCATGCCTTTTTCCGCCTGCCTTTTGGTGATCGCGGCAGTTAGCGTGGTTTTACCATGGTCAACATGACCAATGGTCCCGATATTAACGTGTGGTTTTGTTCTTTCGAATTTTCCTTCAGACATGATAATTAGTTAATAGTAATTAGCGTTTAGCGTTTAGTTTAGAGGTAGTCTAAACTGACAAGAAAAATCAGTCTTACGACTGATAGTAAGGGTAAGTTTACCTTATCAGGGCAAGAAAATGCAAGTAGGAAAAGCGTGATTAGCTGGAGTTTGGGGTAAATGTTTTTTATTACTCTTGATTGGAATTTAGGAGTGATTGATTTTTGAGTCTCGTTAAATTTTTGATAACAAAAAGATGCCCGCGGCGGGAGAGTAGACCTTTATTTTCAATTTTTTTGATTTCAATGCTGGCTGTTTCGCGAGTTACGCCAATCAAGGAAGCTATATCACTATGGGTTAGAGGAACTTCAATAATCACGCTACTGTCTTCTTTTTTGCCAAAACGCCGGGCGCAGATTACTAATATGGAGGCCACTTTCGCGTAGGCGTTACCAAAAACCAAATATTCCATCCTGGCCAAAAGTCCGCCGAGCCTTTCAAGAATTGCGCTTGTTAGTCCAAACAATACATCCGGATTTTGGTGAATAAACGCCAAAAACTGTGATTTTGGCGCGCGCCATAATTCGACGGGGGTCATGGCTTCGAGAAAATAATCACTGGGAGTGTTATTAATTGCCCACATAATCGGGAATAAATCTTTGGGCTTAAAAATGATTAGTGTCAGATCTTCCCCGTTTTTGGAAAGTGAATAAAGCCTGATAAAACCTTTTTTTAGATAGAAAAAATCCCGCGGTTCCTCTCCGGCACGCAAAATAGTTTTACCCTTTTTAAAATGCAAAGACTTAAACCGGGCGAAAAAAGCGTCCACTTTGTCCTGTGAAGAGGACTTCATGACGGGCTAATTGTAACATACGGTTTGTAATTTATCTCACTGAAAATCCGGCA
>Ga0209515_10010395_pt1 | contig 10363 bp, 11 predicted proteins | sample Subgroupgradi54m_FD_187454 | JGI IMG/M metagenome (GOLD analysis project Ga0209515, IMG submission 187454) | Subsurface groundwater microbial communities from S. Glens Falls, New York, USA - GMW60B uncontaminated upgradient, 5.4 m (SPAdes)... ...
CTTTGACTATCCCTTGTGTGAAAGCCGCGCGAATCTGGCTATCTTTTCCAGGACTACCTTGGGCAAAAACAGGAAAGCCAATGATGAAGAGTGCGGCTAGGAAAATGATACTGGCTAAGAAAAATAACTTTAGTCTTAGGGTAGTCATATCTTTGGATGGTTTTACTATAATATAGATTCAATCGGATTGTCAAGGAAATTTGGAAGCTCACCTACACAACCACCTTGACAGGTTAGCAACCCTAATTCTATACTAAGAATAGACTATATGAAGTTTCCTCTGCTCAATCAAAAAGGTTTCGCTCCAGTTATTCTTCTAGTAATTCTGGCTGCATTAGGAGTTACAGGAGTAGGTACTGCTGTAGCTGCTAATAATAGTGTTGCTGGTGATCCTTTATTTGGTTTAGACAGAGCGATTGAAGAGTTGCAGGTAAACCTTGCAACTGGTGATGAGGCTAAAGTTAAAATTAGGCTTGAAATTGCTCAAGAAAGACTCCAAGAGCTTCAAGCGATAGCCAATACTAATAGAGCTGTTGATCCAGCAGTGACTGAAGCACAACTGGCAGTAAATAACGCTACCAATTCCTTAAGTAATGTTGAAACTAAATTTAAGGAAAATAAAATTACTCTAAAATCCTCAGATTTGCAAGCTTTACTAATAGAGTTACAAAACCTACTAACAACTCATCAGGGATTGATCAAAAAAATTGAGATTAAAATTAAAGATGGTGAGGTCAGAGCCAAGATTAAGTTATTTAAACAGGAATCATCAAGGTCAGCTGGTTTAGTTGATCGACATCTAAAGGATTTGGAGGATGATGGGGAACTTAATGACTCAGACGAAGATGAAGAAGAAAATGATGATGATAAACCAAAATCCGCTACCTCCTCGGCCAGGGGTAAACATGAGCGTGGAGATCGGGATGGGGATAATGATGACGATGATAAAAGCTCACCAAATTCCAGTAGTGGCACTTCAGGCAGAGACTCACATAGTAGATCTGGAAGTAGTGACAGAGACGACTCCGTCAATAAAGATGACGATTAATTTGCTAAAATAATATCTTCATTGGCTCCCCTGAGTTAAAGCAATTAGGACAGTTCTTACTAGTAAGAATTTATTCCAAAAACTTGACATTATAGTAGATTATAAGATAAATTAGGACTCTAGTGAAATTTAACTCTTTGGGGATTACTTCCATCTTAGTTTTAGTAAGTTTTCTAGCTCTAATTTCTACCATAACTGCAGGTTATTTTTTTTATAAATCACAAAACACAAACAACTTAACCCCTACTCAAACCCAATCACCAAAGCCGCAAGCTTACCAACTTAAAGGAGTTTTAGTTTTAAAAGAAAATGTGGTTGAGATCAAAAAAACTGATGGAAGTTGGGAAGCTTTAGAAAAAGGCTCTACTATTGAGCAAAAAGATGTAATACGAACAGGCCAAAACAGTAAGGCTGTGGTCAACCTAGATGATGGTAGCTCCATCAGATTAGACCAAGAAAGTGAAGTGAGCTTTAGTGCCATCACTGATGGAGCAATTAGTCTAGACCAGCAAAAAGGATACATTTTTCATCGGGTCAATAAGGGCAAGCTGGTTTACACGGTTAGAAGTTTAGATACAGTTGTGACTGCTTTGGGAACTAGCTTTTCAGTAAACACTATAGCTGATCAGCAAAAAACAGAGGTGGCTGTTTTAGAAAGTAAAGTAGCTTTAACTACCAAAAATCAAGATTCTCAGACAGAAGTCTCTTCTGGTCAGATGGCTACTATTGATAAGGATAAAGTTACCTTGGCCACTCTTTCCAAGGATAGCCTGGAAAGTTTAGGTAAAGATTTTTCAGAATTTGATAAATTAACACAAGCTGAGGTCAAACCAAGTCCAACAGAAGTAGCACAACCTCAAAAGACACAAACCCCACAAATATCAACAAGTTCAAGCGGCTCTATCTCTTTGGTTGCCATACCGAAACCTAGCTCTGTTGCGCTTAAGTGGTCTGTTTCAGGTTCTGCTCCATATGGATATAAAGTGATTAAATCAAAAAATCCCAATCCACAGTTTCCTCCAAGAGAGGGGGATTTTTATGAATATGTTTCTTCTCCTGCTCAAACAAGTTTTGTATTTAATAATTTAAAGGCAGGAATAACCTATTATTTTAGGGTTGGAGCTTTTAATGGTGATAAAGATAACAAAGGCATCTTTTTTTACTCAAACGAGGTCTCCGCCACCCCTTTGCCTTGATGGCATTAACTTTACCCACAAACTGAATTTTAAATAGTATGATAAACCGGCAGCTTGGCTCGCAAATGGGACGATTTTAGACAAATTGACTGGGTTTTAGCTTATAAAATCACCTCAGTTTCTCCCTTTATGTATTGACGAATTAACAAACTAATCAAGGTTTGGTAGGCTATACCATTTCTCTTGGCTTTGGCTTTGACCTTAATAAGATCCTCCATATTAACCCTTAATGTGATGCTCTTGGTTGCTTGTAACTGCCTAAAGTTTTTAGCTGCTTCTTGAAACATTTGTTTAGTAGCTTCTAAATTAGGTACACTAACAAACTCACCTTTTTCTAGGGCATCCTCTATTTCTTGTTCATATTTATCAAGTACCACTCTCATTTTTTGACACCTCCTTTCATATATTTATCAGTCAAAACCCTACTCGGATAGACTGTTTTGAGAAAAATTACTTTTCTTTTTTTGTCTATTACGTAAGGCACTGCATATACATACTCTTTTATCTTTATTACTAATATTCTTTGGTGAGGATATTTTTTGCTACTATGTTTTATATCGCCTAGTATTTTTTCCCCTTCAATAGCAATCACAACATCCTCCAAACCCACCCCCCTAGTTTCTTTTAATAAAAGATTTTTCTCTTCGGCAAATTCAATTCTGTAACCTTTGTACTTCACAGATACATTATACTCATCGTACATACTTTGTCAATACATTAAATAACTGCTTTAATATTTGCGTCAACATTTGATGTGTAAATGTTTGTATGGAAAACATAGCGCTCGCCAGATGCCTGCCCGCCTTTGGAGGGGGACGATTTTCGAACTGCTAACTGGGTAGAAATTGTAGAATATCCCGATGTTACACTGCAACAAACTCAAGAATTATTAGCAACATAGTTAGAGCTTTGGGCAAAAAAACTTTCTGAACTTCTTGACTCCTGAATTTACACAACAATTCCATAGCTAATATGCTATACTTTGCCTGTTATTATAAAATTAAAGGATTATAAATGAGAACTGTTATTTTTAAGAACCCTCCTATAACAGAAGCGTTATTAGATATTCGGGTAACCCTTACATCAGATTTTGATGTAAGTAATTTTGAAAAATTTTATAAAGCAATTCGTTCAGAATTTCCTAATAAGCAAACAAACACGCGATGGGAGACAGCTTTTCAACTCAAGAAGGGTGAAAAACCTGTCGTAACTTCAAAAGATTCTACGAATGGATTTCTCTATAAAACCTCGGATGGTGGAAAGATTGTTCAGGCAAGGGTAGACGGTTTTACGTTTAATAAATTAAAGCCGTACAGCAATTGGGATACGTTCAACAAAGAAGCTAGGAAGTTATGGGAACTCTATGTAAATATAACAAAACCAGTAAATATAACACGAGTGGCATTAAGATATATCAATTTAGTAGAAATCCCTCTTCCTATAAAAGACTTTAAGGACTATTTTCTGACTGGGCCTGAAGTTGCTCCTGGCTTACCTCAAGGATTATCCGAGTTCTTTATTAGACTTGTAGTGCCTGATCCAGCAACTCATAATGTTGCCATTATTACTGAGACTGTTGATCAGAGTAAATTGAATGAGAAAATTTTGCCGTTGATTTTTGATATTGATGTATTCAGACTAATGAACATTACAGCGGACGACAAAAGATTGTGGGAAATATTCGAAAGTTTGAGAATGTACAAAGACAAAGTTTTTATGAGTAGTTTTACTGATAAAGCTAAAGAGTTATTCGAATAATATGACATTACTTACCTACGATGAAATTAGTCTAAATAGCCTCGGTATATCCTCTACAAGAAGGGGCTCTTCATATGGTATTGGGAAAGAGGCAGAAACAGTAAGGGAAGCTACTCAAAAAGCATATACAGGATCTATAATGTCTTATACTACCCTTGATAGTTTAGCAAAATTTTGTGATTTAGCTGCTACTTGGAAGGAAGAAACAAATTTAAAATCAAGTTTGATAGAAATATCTCTACACCCTGCATACCAAGAGATAATCGGTATGGGAAAAATTGTTATACCCTTGATACTCCAAGAATTAGAGCGAGAACCCGACCATTGGTTCTGGGCTTTGAGGGCACTTACAGGTATAGATCCTGTGAGGCCTTCGGAGCGAGGCAATATGAAAGCAATGACAGATGCTTGGCTGAAATGGGGTAAAGAAAATGGCTACCTCTGACCCTTACCTCGAAGCTCATTTCCCCCGATTAAAACAAACTGGTTATCGATTAACTAGCCCAGAGTCACCTGATTATAATTGCTTTGCTTGGGCAGCGGGTGACGATCAGAGGTGTTGGGATCCATTTTCATACTATTGGCCCGATGGTATACCAAGGGAACATTCTTTGGCTACTTTTATAAAAGTATACGAGAGCTTAGGTTATCAAATTTGTGACAATGATAGATTGGAAGTGGGATATGAAAAAGTTGCCATATATGTAGATGATAAGGAATTACCTACACACGCATGCAAACAACTTGATTCGAGTTTGTGGAGCAGTAAACTGGGTAAGAATAAAGATATCGAGCATAAACTAGGTGGTCTCGTAGGTATTGAATACGGTAAAGTTACCCAAATTCTTAAGAGGTCGATCAAAAAATAAGCATGTAGCCCGAAATTTCGGGTAAGGTTATACCTGTTCCAGTGGGTGGATTATAACAACTCTTCCTCATTTGGAGGTTCGAATCTGTTCGAAAAATCCTCAAGTTCCAACCGCGTGATATGCAATGTTCCTTTTGATGACTCAACTCGTTGTGAAATTCGTGACCATAACTCATCAATAGTCACATCCAGAAAAATTACTTTAACCCGTGCACCCAAAGCTTCCACTTGCTCTCGGTACTTTATACGTTCCCCATACGTCCAGAAACCCCAATCAAGGATCACGCTGCAACCAAGACTGAGCGCACGCTTGGCAACTTGCCACTGAACTGCTTCAACAGGATCGCGCACCGCATCTCGACGAGGCTGATCCAAGTCATTACCGTAGAGAGTGAGAATCCAATCGTCTGGGGTAAGTCGGAGTGCAGACTTCTCAGATTCTATTTCCCTTGCCCGAGTGGTTTTTCCTGAGCCAGGTAAACCCACAATCATATAGAGCGTTGGTCGTTTAGAATCTTCGTGTTTCTTACTCAAAGCTTGTTCTGCCATGTTTGGATTATACCAAAAGTTCGAAGATTGAACTTATTTTGAGCCTAAGAAAATACCTTGCTCCTCGACGTGGATTCGAACCACGAACCTGCCGATTACACTTAACCCTCAATTTACATTGAAGAGTGGACTATCTCATCGCCATATCTAATTAAACACAGGCGTAGGGCGCTATTTAAGAGATTATTGGAGGACCTTCCTCACTCTTTAGTCTCTGCTCCTTCCTGATTACATTCTTGTCCTTCACCAGGCTTGGGTCAGGGTTTTCTTATAAATAAGAGTTCCCTGAGTTCACCCTATTCTCATTCTTGGCTTTCACCAAAAAGCTGCATTTTCTACAGTCGGACGCTCTACCATTGAGCTATCGAGGAATATTAAATTTTCAATGTACTTACTGTACTTGTGGAATTTTACCACCTACTAAGGCCGAAATCCATCCTATTATTCTTCTTTGCTTGTCTGCATCACTAAATCTAATAGCAAAAACCCCATATTTATGAATATTCTTCCTTATTTTTTTGCTATCCTTTTTATCTTTTGCGATATATGTTTTGTGAAATTGCTCTTTGGGAATACCACTAAGTTCTGACCAAAAGTGCTTAGCGGCTATCTCATCAAGACCTTCGTGTATCCATATGGCTCCTCGTAATTTTGACAATGGAATATGGCAAAATTCCTGAAACCATTTAGTCATAAATTTAATTAGGATAGGATCAGAATTTGCAAATCCTCCTTTACCGTCATTTTTAGAGCCTTCTCCCGAATATAGTGCTATTCCGGCTACGAAACGGTCCCGCTTTGACAATCTTCCTAATTCTTTCTTTGCATCCTTAAAAATGGCTTTTGTTCTAATTAACCTTGCCCTTCTTTTATTGTCGGCTGCTATTATTGAACCTTTCCGTTGACCAAACATTTTGTTCTCTATAAGTTTTCGCTTTTGCTTTTTTGTCAATTCAATATCCCGACACCAATCGCTAACAGTACTTTTTGATACATGAATTTGCTGTATTATTGCACCGTAAGACAAACCTGTTCTACGTAATTCTTGAGCCCGAAACTTTTCTTCTAACTTACCTACATAACCCATGATTATATTATCTAATAACAAACTAAGGATTGTCAAATGTATAATACTAGAGATCGTAGTACGACAATAGGGCAGATTATTCTAAGTAGTCACGGAGTTTTTTAGCCCTGGTTGGGTGTTTTAGTTTTCTTATGGCTTTGGCTTCAATCTGTCTGATTCTTTCCCTGGTAACCCCAAACTCCTTACCTACTTCTTCTAGAGTTCTTTGTTTCCCATCTTCCAGTCCAAATCTTAGCTGCAGTACTCTTTTTTCTCTGGGAGATAAACTATCTAACACTTCATCCAGGTGAACCTTTAAAAGCTCTCTGGTTGCTTGTTCATCCGGCTGCAGTCCCTGATCGGCAATAAAATCCCCTAAGTGTGAATCTTCCTCATCACCAACCGGGGTTTCCAGCGAGGTTGGCTCTTGTGAAACTTTAATAATTTCTCTGGCTTTGCTCTCATCAATACCCAAAGCTTTGGCAACTTCCTCAGGTGCGGGTTCTCTACCCAACTCTTGCATTAATCTTCGCTGGGTTCTGTTAAACCTATTTATAGTTTCCACCATATGGACAGGAATACGTATTGTCCTGGCTTGATCTGCTATGGCCCTGGTAATTGCTTGTCTAATCCACCAGGTGGCGTAAGTAGAAAACTTATAACCCCTTCTCCAATCATATTTATCAACTGCTCTCATTAGACCAATATTACCCTCCTCTATTAAATCTAGTAAACTCATTCCTCTTCCCACATATTTTTTGGCGATTGAGACAACCAATCTTAAGTTGGCGCTAATTAATTTATCCCGGGCTCGTCTTTCATTTTTCTCAGCTCTTTTGGCAAGATCTATCTCGTCAGCAGCTGTCAAAAGCGAGATCTTACCTATATCCCGAAGATACTGGCGCACCGGATCTGTGACAGATCCTCCCTCTAAGGTAGTAATCAGCTCAAGCTCTTTTTCCAGGTCTGTTGTAATTTTATTTTCTACATCTAACTCCTCAGCTGTGCTTTCAAAAACATCTACATTATCATTAATTAATTTAATAAAAAATTGATCCAACTCCTCAAGAGTTTCTTCAGGCTTGGGGAAAACCTGCAAAATTTCTTCCTGGGTTACAAATCCCCTCTCTTTTCCAAGCTTAAGGAGCTTTTTAACATCTAGCGATACTTTTTTTTTGATTTTGGTCATTTCTACTTTCTACAAATTCTTTAGCTTCACTGATAAATCCCTAAATCTTTTGTTTAAAGACTCTACTGCCTCCATCTTACCAAATTCCTCCGCATTCTTAATTTCTAAAGAAAGTTTTTCTAAAGAAGCTTTAATCAAACTCTTTTTGAGTTCTGATACCACTCCATCTAACTCTTTTTTCCAGAAATCTTTGTCAGATAGTTTGCTGTCAAGTTCTGTTAAATATAACCTATCCACCTCTGTAAGCAGTTCTTTTGGTAAGTCCTCCGCAAACTCATTAATAGTAAATTCTTTACTCTTAAAGGAAATGGAATCAAGATAAAGTACCAAATAAACAAAAAATTGGCGCCAAGCCTCTTTCAGAAACAAAGTCTCTGGAAAACTAGGTACAAAAGTTAGGTCCTGGGGTGGATGCAGCAGTAGCGCAATTAAATATTCTTCCAGAAGCTCTCTCCTGGATCTTGGAGATACTACATTATCTTGACTGCTTCCTTGATGAAAAACTTGAGAATAAGTTTTTGACGATAGATTGCGGGCCTTCTCTACTCCGTCCCGCAGTATCTTTTCTTCTGTTTTTAAAAATGCCGCCAGTTTTTGAATATAGTGTTCTCTTATCAAATTATCTGTAATTTTTGCCCAAACAGGAATTAGCTCCTCTCCAATTTTTCTAAGATCCGCGGGATTTTTTGTATTGTATCTTTTTGCTACAGATGTAAGGTAATAATCATAGATTGGAATCGCTTCACTAATAGCTTTTTGCCAAATTTTAAGATCAGTCTTTACTACCTCTGCTGCATCTTTTCCTTCGTCAAGTTGTATCACTTTAATATTTAAACCCCCTTTTTCTGCCATCTCAATACCTCTTCGGCAAGCACTATCTCCTGCCAAATCCATATCAAAAGCTAACTTCAAATTTTCTGTATATTTTTTCAAAAGATCAATTTGACCTTCTGTTAAAGCAGTGCCCTTGGAGGCAACAACATTTCTAAAACCTGCCTGATGGGACAAAATCACATCCATTTCTCCTTCCACTAAAATTACCTCTTTTTTGCTTCTAATTTCAGTTTTTGCTAAATTTAAACCAAATAAAAAGTTACCTTTATCGAAGATCGGGGTTTGGGGAGTGTTAATATATTTTGGTTCTTGCGGGGAAAGCACTCTTCCAGAAAAACCTCTTAAGCGATCTCTACCATCAATCAAAGGAAAGCTCATTCTTCCTCTGAAACGGTCATAGCAGCCGGATTTTGAAGGTACGCCTAAACCTGATGTAACTATTTCAGCAATACTAAAGTTACGTTTGCGTAAAAACCTTGTTAATGATTCCCAGGAATTAGGGGCATAACCTAAACCAAACTCTTCAATAGAAGAGTCGCTAATCCCTCTTTTCTTTAAATACTCCAGAGCATTTTTACCTAAAGGGTGCTTGGTTAAAATATAATGAAAAAATTCCTGAGCTTTTAAATTAATTTCAAAAAGTCTATCTTTAAAATCCTTTTTATCAGGAGATTTTTTTAATGTAACTCCAGCTTTTTTTGCTAACATTTCCAGCGCTTCTTTAAAATCTAAGGCCTCTTTTTCCATCAAAAAAGTGAAGATATCACCAGAGGATTGACAACCAAAGCATTTGAAGATTTGCCGCTCAGGAGAAACTACAAAAGAAGGTGTTTTCTCGTTGTGAAATGGACAATTGGCTTTAAAATTAACACCTGCTTTTTTTAAAGGTAAATACTCAGTAATTAAGTCAACAATATTGATCTTTGTTTTAATCTGCTCTACTTCGTCCATAGCTTAACAATATTCCCAAAGGCCCAAATCTTTGAGGCTTCCAGGTATTGTGAGCGGATTGTACTCCAAAGAAGTCCCGAAAACAACCATTAGTTGGTATAATAGGCAAACTGGAGAGGTCGCATAGTGGCCTAGTGCGCTAAAGGAAAATCCTGTGGGTATTTTCGTTTGCGTACTCATTAAACTTCTTATTATTTTTAAGATTATTGGAACCTATTAAACTAAAATATTTTTTGATTTCCTTCAAACTATAAATATAAATCTGTGTATTTACTTTAGCCAGGGAGAATTTAATGTCTAAATTAGTTAATATTTTAGCTATAGCTATAACCAGAGGTAAGGATTTATTTGTGAAACTCATACCAAAATTCCTATAGACCAAACCATTTGACATGTGTTTATGGAAATAACAACCTCCGTCTGTATCCATTAATCCGCGTACACATGCTTTTTGAAATTCAATGTCTTCCCAAATCCATTTAGGAAAATCAACTTGATTTTTAACTTTATCACCTCGAATAAAACCCCATTTTTCTAATTCCTCAACTATGCCTACCCCATTAATAGTCAAATCCAAAGCATTACTGGATCTGCGTTTAAATAATTTAGGTTTTTCTCCGAAGATTTTATAAAACAAATCTATAATAAAATTTGCGTAAGGCTTGTCTACTATGCTACTAACAGTTATTCTAAGATGGTTATTCGTCAAAGCTCCATCACCTAAAATGATTCCTGTAGCTTCAGCAAATTCTACTGAAGTTTTATTGATTTTAAATTCTTTCTTAATATTACAACCTAAAAGTCTATATTTTTCAGGATTTTCTCTTCGTTTTAATTGGGAATTAATTCCTCCTTTATGCCTTCCTTCTGGTGTGCCTAGTGGCCCATGTAGTTCCATTCTCCT
>Ga0209515_10010399_pt1 | contig 10362 bp, 4 predicted proteins | sample Subgroupgradi54m_FD_187454 | JGI IMG/M metagenome (GOLD analysis project Ga0209515, IMG submission 187454) | Subsurface groundwater microbial communities from S. Glens Falls, New York, USA - GMW60B uncontaminated upgradient, 5.4 m (SPAdes)... ...
GTCGCGGTCCTGTCGTTGTTGTTGCCGTCCGCGTTCAGGTCGAGCCCCTCGAACGAGTGCGTGGGGAGCGCCGACTGATAGAGGAAGATCGGCGCGACGTTGATGCCGAACGGCGCCTCCACGATCCCCGTAATCGACACACGATGCCGCGCGTCGCTGCGGGTCAGCGGCGCGTTCTGAGCTGGTCCGAACGGATTCAGTACGTCCTGCACGAGGTTCGCGTCCGCCTCGTCGGAGGAACTGCCGATGATGCTCCTCGCATTCGCCAGCGTATACGAGGCGCTCACGTCGAGGTGATGCGACATCCGCCGGTTCAACCCGATCACGAGCGCCTCGTACAGGCCCGTGCCTTTGCTCAGCGCCACGCGGAATGCGTTCGAGTTGGGCTGAATGGCGAGATCCGCCAGGTACCGCCGGCCGTTGACGAGCTGATTGATGCGCAGCCGCGTGTTGACGTGGCGTTCATCGGCGCGCACGACGTCGACGCTCAGCGCCGTGGACGGGTCGAGCTGGTGAACCCAGCCGACGTTCGCCTGGCGCGTATACGGCTGCTCGAGGCGCGGCGACTGTACCTGACCCCCAAGCGGCGGCCGGCTTGTGTCCACTAGATTCTGTGCGGCGATCGTCGATAGCGGATCGGACGTGCGGAAAAACGAGCCATCAGGTTTGCGGATGCCTGCCGGATTGTTCGCGAGGAACACGATGCCGACGCCGCCGGCCGCATCGAGCGCCGCATTGAGCGCGTTCTGGTTCGTGTACGCGAAATCCGTGTAGATGCCCCAGCCGGCGCGCATCACGTCGCGCGCGTTGCCGCGCAGGTCGTACACGAATCCCACTCGCGGCTGGATGTTGTTCTTGTCGCCCCTGGGCGACTTGCCGAAGTCATCGAGCACGGTGCCCGTGAAACGTCCCGCGGCCCCCGCCGCCTGCATGACGCGGAAGTTCGGGTTGTTGTTCTGGTTGAGCGGCATGCGCGACACGTAGTCATAGCGGACACCGAGGTTCAGCGTCAGCCTGCTCGTCGCGCGCCAGTCGTCCTGCACGTAGCCGGAATAGAAGTCGAGCGGGATGTTCACCTCCGCCGCGCCGCCGATGACCTGCACCGTCTGCACGGGGCCATTGACGTCGTTGGCGCCCATCGTGAAGAAGCCCGCGATGCCCGACTGCGTGCTGATGAACAGGTGCGGCTCGTGCAGCCAGTTCGCGCCCGCCTTGAGGTTGTGTTCGAGGCCGCCGAGGCTCCGCACCGTCCAGCTCACGTCATCACGGAACTGCCACTTGGTCTGTTCGGTCGTCTGCGGCGCCGCTGTGTTGGCGCCGCCAATGACGCCGTTCGGGAAGATCAGCACGGGCTGCGTGGTGCTTCCGGGAATCGCGTTCTCGAAGGTCGCGACCTGGAAGAGCGCCTCGTTCAGCTTCGTGCCGCCGAACACCCAGCTGTCGCTCGCGTTGATCGAGTGGAACGTGTTCGTGCTCGTCGACCAGGTCGCGTGTGCCGCGCGAAGGCCCGCGCCGCTCGGCGATGAGTTGCCGTCGTAGCCATAGCGGACCGCCAGGTAATGGCCGGCCCGAAGGTTCGCGGTGAGCTTTCCAGTGAAGAGGTTCTCGCGCACCGGCGTCGGGAACACACCGTCTTCCGCGGGGAACAGGCCGAGCGTGTTGACGGTCTGCTTCGTATCCTGCTGCGTCCGCTCGAAGGCGCCGAAGTAGAAGACCTTGTTTTCGGCGATCGGTCCGCCAACGCTGCCGCCGTACTGATAGCGGCGATAGTCCTGCTTGGGCAGGTGATTGAGCGTCTCCGTTTCCGTCTTCGTGTTCATCCCGGTGTCGCGCAGGAAGGTGAACGCGCTGCCGCGGATGTCATTGGTGCCGCTCTTGGTCACCACGCTCAGCACGCCGGCGCCGCGCCCGTACTGCGCATCGAAGCGCTGCGTCAGAACCTTGAACTGCTGAATCCCCTCGAGCGGATAGAGTTGCGCGAGGCCGCCGACGGTGTCGTCGTTGTTGTCGCCGCCGTCGACCACGTAGTCGACGTTGCGGCCATTGCCGCCGCTGATCTGCGGCGAATACTCCGTGGCCTTGGTCGGATCGGAGTGGAACCCGATGCCGACGCCCGGGACCGTCGCGGCCAGGTTGGCGAACTGCCGTCCATTGAGCGGCAGCTGCTCGATGCGCGTGAGGTCAACGACCCGTCCCACCGACGATGACGTGGTGGGGATGAGCGGCGTTTCGCCGACGACGGTGACGGTCTCGGCGACCTGCGCAAGCCGGAGCGTCAGGTTCAGATTCGTCGTCTCGGACACGTCGACGGAGATGTCCTTGCGCTCGAGACGCGTGAAGCCCGAGAGCTCCGCCACGACGTCGTAGCTGCCGACCGGCATGGCGCTGAGGTGATACAGGCCTTCGCTGTCGCTGACGTCGGTCCGAACGAGGCCCGTTGCCGTGTTCATCGCGGTAACCGTGGCGCCTGGGACAGCCATGCCCTGGGGATCGATCACGCGGCCCGTGATCGTTCCCGTGGTCTGCTGTGCAAGGACTGGGACGGCGGCCAGCGTTATCGCGAGCGAGGCCAGCAGCCGGACAAGCGTCTTCATCAGTTCCTCCGGGGGGGTCGGCGCGGCTGATGAACACCGCGGGAATCCCGTGCCCTCTTTTTATCGGTCGCGGGCCAGCGGGCGTCAGTCTGCACGATGACGCCCGTGCACGCTGCCTGCACACGATTGCATCCTCTCGTACGCCGCTCGACGTTAAGATACGCGCGCGGCGCCGGGCGCCGCGCGGGTGTAGGACGACCGCTGACTTATGTGGATGGCTGAGATTTATATCGCCGGCGTGCTGGTCGGCCTGTTCGCCACCCAGGGAGGTGTCGCCGCGCGCCTCGGCCTCGCGCTGCTCTGGCCGCTCGGCCCGCTCGCCTTCGTCATCACCATCGCGGGACTGCTCGTCGTCGCTGCGATCGCGTTCCCTCTGTTCGGATTGATCCTCGCGGCCGGAATCGCCGCCGTCTGGTGGACGTTGCGATAGAAGACTTCCAACGCCGCGCGCTAATCGCCGCGCGACTCGGTGTAGTGCTGCAGCAGGAAATGCTGCGAGTCGAACGGTCCCGCGTTCGAGACCGGCTTCGAATAGTGGCCGGCTGAATCGAGCACCATCGCCCGTTCCGTGTCCTGCAGATACGAGTGCAGCACGACGTCGCGAAGGTGCTGGACGACCTCGATGTCGCGGATCGGGTTCATCGTCTCGACGCGCCGATCGAGGTTGCGCTCCATCAGGTCGGCGCTGCCGATGTACATCTCCTCGTGCCCGCCGTTGTTGAACCAGAAGATCCGCGAGTGCTCGAGGAAGCGCCCGACGATCGACCGCACGCGAATGTTGTCGCTGACGCCCGGGATGCCCGGACGGAGGCTGCAGATACCGCGGACGATCAAGTCGATGCCGACGCCCGCCTGCGACGCGCGATAGAGCACGCGAATCATCTGGTCGTCGGTGATCGCGTTGACCTTCATGATGATCCGCGACGGACGTCCGGCCCTGGCGTGATCGGCTTCGCGCGTGATCAGCTCGCACAGCCGCGTGCGCATCTGCACGGGCGCCACCAGCATCGCCCGGTACTCCTTCTGGTTCGAATAGCCCGTCAGGTAGTTGAAAACGTCCGACACGTCGCTGACGATGTCCGGATCCGCGGTGAAGTAGCCGACGTCGGTGTAGACCTTCGCGGTCTCCGGGTTGTAGTTGCCCGTGCTCGTGTGGACGTACCGCTGAATGCCGTCGCTTTCCTGACGCACGACGAGACAGAGCTTGGCGTGCGTCTTCAGGTCGGCAAAGCCGTAGACGACGTGGATGCCGTGCGATTCCAGCCGCTTCGCCCAGATGATGTTGTTCCGCTCGTCGAAGCGCGCCTTCAGCTCCACGAGCACCGCGACCTGCTTGCCCGCCTCCGCCGCCTGGATGAGGAGATTGATCAACGGCGAGTTGGCGCCGATGCGGTACAGCGTCAGCTTGATCGCGATGACGTGCGGATCCTTCACCGCCGCGCCGAGAAACGCCTCAACCGATCCGAACGACTGATACGGATGGTGCACGAGCACGTCCTGATACCGGAGCTGGTCGAAGAGCACCTCCGGATCTTCCTCGTGCCGCCAGAGCGCGCGCGGCGAGAACGGCGGGTACTTCAGCTCCGGCCGGTGCACTTTGGTCAGCTGCATCCAGTCGCCGAAGCCGATGCGGTGCGCCGTCCGGAAAGTGACGTCCTCGGTGACCTCGAAGTTCTCCGCGAGGATGTTGAGGACGCGGGCCGGCATCGCGGCGTCAACCTGGAGCAGCGAGATCGCGCCGTGCCGCAGCTGCTTGAGGCTGCGGTCGACGGTCTCGAGCAGGTCGTCGGCTTCGTCCTGTTCGATCTCGAGGTCCGCGTCGCGGATCACGCGGAACAAATGCGCGCTCTTCACCTGCGTCCCGGGGAAGAGCTCCTGCATGTTCGCGTGGATGACGTCCTCGAGGAAGACAAATGTCTGTCCCGAAGCGTCCGCGAGGTTGTCAGGCAGCTGGACGAACCGCGGCAGCATGTCCGGCACCTTGACGCGCGCGAACTTCGTCCGGTTGCCGTGCCTGACGACGACCGCGAAGTTCTTGCTGAGATTTGAGATCAGCGGGAACGGATGGCCGGGGTCGAATGCCAGCGGCGTCAACACCGGGCAGATCTCGCGCGCGAAGTAGGCGCCGAGGAACTCGCGCATCTGCGGTGTCCACGCGTCGGGTTCGAGCAGCGTGATGTGCTCGGCCGCCAGCAGCGGGCGCAGCTCGTTCCAGCACACCGCCTGATCCTCGAGCTGCTTGCGGGAGCGCGAGCGCATCGCATAGAGCTGCTGCTCGGTGTTGTAGCCGTCGGGCGCGACGTCCTCGATCCCCTCACGCAGCTTCTTGAGCATGGTCGCCACGCGAATCATGAAGAACTCGTCGAGGTTGGTGCCGACAATCGACAGGAACTTCACGCGCTCGAGCAGCGGATGCGCCGCGTCGGTCGCCTGCGCCAGGACCCGCTCGTTGAACTCGAGCCAGCTGAGCTCGCGGTTGATGTACAGCGCCGGGTTCTTGAGGTCGCTTGGATCGATCAACGAATCGGCAGCACGCGGCGGAATCACCCGCAGCGCGGGTTTCGCGCGCGTCGTTGTGCGTGAGCGCCGTTCGGTGCGTTGCCGCCGTTCGGCAACGGCTGTGTCGCCTGGGGAATCCATATCGGCCCGGTGGGAAACGAGGCCGCGGATCATACCAGACTCATGTGACATGGTTGAGCTTCGCAGCCTTCCATCAATCCAAAGAAACTCTGCAGGACGGATGCCGCTTTCCAGTCGCTGTTTGTCTGGGAGATTTCTCCTGAAATCGCCGCCCTCGAGCCGTCTCGTGGGCAACCGATGCCGTACCATTCGATGAGATGCAGGAAATCACTGCGGCTCGCGTCAAACCCGGGGTCCGCGTCGAGGGCGTGCCCCGCGGTGAATCTGCCGGGCCGGCGATCGGCCTGAGCGGTGTGATTCGCGGCAAAGCGCTGATTTTCTGGGACCCAAAACTGCCGGGAACGAAGTTCGGCCGGAAGCTCGACGCAATCGACACGGATCAGATCACGCCCGCCACTGACTGCGTCTCGGAAAGCCTCGACACGCTGGACGAACGTTGGAAGGCGGGATCGTTCCGCTACTTGATGCCCGATTTCCGCGAGCGTGTCCATCGGGGCCAGACGTTCATCATCGCGGGCGATCGGTTCGCGATTGGTTCGTCGCGCGAGATGAGTCCCGCGGGGCTCAAGGGTGTCGCCGAAGAAGCCGGCCTCGAGATGGTGATCGTCTGCGGCGACAACATGGGCGACATCTTCCGCCGCAACGCCCTCAATCTCGGCCTCCAGGTGGTCCAGAGTCCCGAGGCTGTTGCCGATGCGCGCGACGGCGACGAGTTCGAATTCGATCCCGCGTCTCGCCGGTTGTCGAACGTCACGCAGGGCACGTCGTACGACCCGGTGCCGCTGACGCCGAAGGAAGACGAGATCCGCCGGAGCGGCGGGATCATCGCGATGGGGCGCCGCGAGTTCCAGGCGTCGGTCGAGCGGCAGCCGATCATCGAATTCGCACCGCCTGATCTCGCGCGCCGCATGACGACGACCGAGCAGATCGTCTGGGCGCATCGTGTCGACAAGGGCCGCCGCGAGCTGCAGCCTGGCGACACGCTGCAGGTGTACGCCGATCTGCTTCCGGCGTCCGATGGAACCGCGCCGTTCGCGATTCACACCTTCAACCAGATCACAGGCGGCAACACGACCTACCCGCGGCAGGCGGCGATCGCCAACGACCACTTTGTGTTCACCGGCCGTGAAGACGACGAACGGCAGACGAGCATCGGGCGCGCGTTCGCGAAGGAGCAGGGGCTCGAGAAGCCGTACTACGCGACGCCCGGCGACGGCATCTTCCACTTCTATTTCCCCGAGCAGGGCCTGGTCGTACCGGGCCAGTTCATTCCCGGCGCCGACTCGCACAGCCGCGCGTACGGCGCGTACGGCGCCATCGGCATGGGCGTCGGCTCGACGACGCTCGGGTTCGGATGGGCGACGGGATACGTGTACTTCACGCTCGCGAAGGCACGGCGCGTGACGTTCGGCGGACGCCTGCAGCCGTGGGTCAGCGGCAAGGACATCGTCCTCGAGCTGCTGCGGCGGTGGGGAGCGGCGCAGTCGCAAGGGATGTCGGTTGAGTTCGTGGACGCCAACCTCCAGCTGCCGATCGCGTATCGCAACACGATCGCGAACATGATGGCCGAGGCGGAAGCGCTGAACGGCATCTTCGCAGCCGACGACATCACTCGCGCGTGGTACGACGGCAAGGGCGTGCGCGACCTCCCGTACCCATGCGTGGCGCCGGGCGCGGACGCGCACTTCGAGATCGACGAAGCGCTGTCGCTTGCCGACGTTCAGCCGATGATTGCCAAGCCGTTCAGTCCCGGCAACGCGTTTCCGGCCGATGAGGTCGCCCGCGAGCGGATCCCGTTCGACAAGGCGCTCATCGGGTCGTGCACCAACGGCAGCTACGACGATTTGCTGCAGGCCGCGCTCGTCATTTACAACGCGCGGCGGCAGGGCTTGCACAAGGCGGCGCGCACCTTTGTCGTCTTTCCCGGATCGGGAGGCGTCGGGAAGCAGATCGAGCGGCCCGATCCGCGGCTCGGCGGCGAATCGATTGCCGCGGTGTTTCGATCGGTCGGCGGCGAGATCCGTGCATCGTGGTGCGGCCCCTGTTTCGGCCAGGGTCCCGACGCGCTTACGAAAGGCGAACGTGCGATTACGTCGTTCAACCGGAACTGGCAAAACCGGATGGGTGTGGGCGGCGAAGGCTATCTCGCCAGCCCGGCGGTCGTCGCCGCCTCCGCGCTCGCCGGTTACATGGCGCCTCCCTCGGAGCTCGGCCTGAAATGGGATCCAGACGTCTACGGCATCTAGTAAGATTCGCGAGTAGCGATGAAGCAACTGCCTCTCGCCCTGGCCGCGTGTCTCGTCGCCGCGCCGCTTGCGGCGCAGGGTCAATCGCAGGCCCAGGCGCAGACGCAGCAGCCGACCTTCCGCACGGGCGTTGACGTCATCACCGTCGACGTCGGCGCCATCGACAGCCGCGGCCAGCCGGTCACGGATCTTCACGCGCCGGAATTCACGGTCAAGATCGACGGGCAGCCGCGCCGCGTCGTGAGCGCGGATCTGGTGAAGTACGCATACACGCCGGACACCGGCGGCCTGCGCCGGCCTCAGCCGAAGCAGGACGCGTTCGAGACGCTCTACACCACGAACATCATGCAGCCCGCAGGGCGGATGATCATGATCGCCGTCGATCAGATGAACATCCGGCCGGGTGCCGCGCGGCCCATCCTCGACGCCGCCGCGCGCTTCCTCGACAGGCTCAATCCCGCCGATCGTGTCGCCTTCGTCTCGTACCCCGAGCCCGGCGTCGTCGTCGACTTCACCGGCGATCGCCAGCGCATCCGCCTGGCGATGGAGAAGGTGATCGGCACGCAGTCGCGGTTCGTCGGCCGCCGCAACATCGGCCTGGTGGAGGCGATCGACATCGCGCAGAAGGGCGACGACCGGCGGATGCAGGAGGTCACCAACCGCGAGTGCCGCGGCCTGCTCGACATGGCGCTCGAGCAGTGCATGCGCGACATCGTCGACGAATCGAACTCGATCCTCTGGACGACGAGGCGTGATTCCGAGGCGTCGCTGCGTGGGCTGCGCGACTGGCTGCAGCACCTCGGTGAGACCGAGGGGCAGAAGACATTGATTCTCCTGTCCGAGGGGCTCGTGACCGACTCGCCGTCAGACCTGGAAGATGTGGTGCGCACCGCGATGCGCGGCCGCATCGCGGTCAATGTGCTGCTGATGGACGTGCCTCGCTCGGATGCGACGCAGGGACCGCTGCCGCCGACTTTCACTGAGGATCGCGAGCTGGAGATTCGCGGGTTGAATGACCTTGCCTCGCTGTCGCGGGGATCGATTTTCCAGGTGGTCGGCACCGCGGATCGCGCGTTCGATCGCCTCGCGTCGGAGATCTCGGCCTACTACCTGCTGAGCGTCGAGGAGTCGCCCTCGGACAATGACGGCCGCAATCACCGGATTGACGTGTCCGTGCAGCGGAGGGGCGTGACGCTTCGGTCGCGCCAGGCGTTCGTGCTCGACCCGATGGGCGGCCGTAAAACGCCGGACCAATCGCTGCTCGAGTCGCTCCGCTCGCCGCTCGGCGTCGCGGGCGTGCCGTTGCGGCTGACGACGTTCATCTATCAGGATCCGAAAGCGAACGGCAAAGTCCGGGTCGTGATGGCCGCGGATGTCGGACAGGCGGGAACGCCCGCCGCGCAGTACACGATGGGATTCATCGTCGTGGACGACCTGGGAAAGGTCGTCGCATCCCGCAGCGAAAAGACGAAGCTCGAGCCGCTCGAGGGGCGGACGAACGCGTCGCTGTCGTACCTCGATTCCGTCTCGATTGATCCCGGCGTCTACGAGGTGCGGCTGGCTGCGGTCGATTCCGAAGGACGCCATGGCAGCGTCGTGCGCGACGTCAATGCCTGGAAGATGGCGGGTGAGGAATTCACCTACGCCGATCTCGTTGTCAACCACGCGGCGACGGCAAGTGCCGGATTGAGGCCCGACGTCGAGCCGCACGTTGATGCGGACGGCGTGGCGGCGTACGTCGAGCTCTACGCGGCGTCGGAAACGACGTTCAAGGACGTCTCCGTGAACTTCGAGATTGCGGATGACGACGGTGCGCCGGCGCTGCTTACGATGCCGGTCGATCTCAGGCCTGGAGCGCAGCCGACGTGGCGCAACGCGCAGGGATTCATCGGCGCCGAGCCGCTGCCGTCGGGGCGCTACGTCGCGCGCGCGCGGATCATGCGCGGCGACAAGCTGGCGGGCGTGCTCGTGCGTCCCTTCATCCTCGAGCCGGCGCCCGCGTCGAAGGGCGGGCCGATCGTCATTCCCGCCGCGCTGGCGCGCGTGGCGGTGTTCGACCGCGACGCGGTGCTGCAGCCGGCGCTGGTCAACGACATGCTCGATACGATCGCCGCGCGGTCGCCGTCGCTGAAGAGTGCGATGGTGGAGGCGCGCGCGGGACGCTACGCGCCCGCGGCGCTCGAGGCGCTGGGCGCCGGCGATCAGCAGGCGGCTGCGTTCCTGAAGGGGCTCGACCTCTACGCGAAAGGCCAGATCGCCCAGGCGGCTACGCAGCTGAATATCGCCGCAGGGCCGCGCCGGGAGTTCTACCCCGCGGCGTTCCTGCTCGGCGCGTGCTACGCGGCTGGCGGCAAGGATCGCGACGCGGCCGGCATCTGGCAGATCGCGCTCGGCACCGAGCAGCGTCCGCCGATCGCGTACACGCTGCTCGCCGATGCGCGGATGCGTGGCGGACAGGCCGACGCGGTCGTCGCCGTGTTGAAGCCGGCCTACGCGCAGCGTCCAACCGACGACGAGGTCGCCAGGCGTCTCGCGGTCGCATACATGCTGACAGCGGCATACGGCGACGCGCTGCCGATCCTCGACAGCTATCTCACGCGGCACCCCACCGACGCCGATGCGCTTTTTGCCGCGGTCCTGTCGCAGTACCAGGTTGCCTCGACGACCGGCGCGGAGCTGTCAGACGCCGATCGCGCGAAGCTCCTTAACTACGGGAAAGCGTATAAAGGCGCTCAGCAGCCGCTGCTGGCGAAGTACCTGTCGTCGCTCGGCGTGAACCGCTGAACTTCCGTTTGTAGTACGCAGTCCAGATCGCCGTCGCAGCGGTCCCGATAATCGACGGCGTGAACCACACGACCATCGACGCGCGGGACAGCCCCGCG
>Ga0209515_10010402_pt1 | contig 10360 bp, 12 predicted proteins | sample Subgroupgradi54m_FD_187454 | JGI IMG/M metagenome (GOLD analysis project Ga0209515, IMG submission 187454) | Subsurface groundwater microbial communities from S. Glens Falls, New York, USA - GMW60B uncontaminated upgradient, 5.4 m (SPAdes)... ...
CCGTCTAGAGGCGGCGAGCCGATATCGTCAGGAGGTTAAAGGATGAAGAAAGATCCGGAATGTTTATTCTGTAAAATAATTAAAAAAGAAATTCCCGCGCAGATCGAGTACGAGGATGACGAAGTGCTGGCCATCCGGGATATTAATCCGCAGGCGCCGGTTCATTTTCTCGTTTTACCCAAGCGCCATATCGGAAAGATAGAGGACCTAAGCGAATCTGACGCCGAATTGGTGGGAAAGTTGATTATCTTGGCTAAGAAACTCGCTAAAGAAAAAGAAGTCGAAAAAGACAGCTTCCGTCTCGTTATGAATAACGGAGCTCTGGCCGGGCAAAGCGTGTTTCACATCCATTTGCATTTGCTTGCAGGGCGTAAACTCACCTGGCCTCCCGGCTGATTATCCATGGCTCCTCCCCTTACGAAGGTTCTGATTATCGAAAGCGATCCCGGGGGGGTTGACGAGCTCCAGAAGATTTTTTCCAACCTGAAAAATTCCTATCAGACGAGCTCAGCACGCCAATTAAACGAAGGCGTCAAACTCTGCAAAAAAGATCGGCCTGAGATTGTTATTTTGGGCCTGGAACTTCCCGACAGCCCCGTTTCTGCGACCGCTTCGAATTTTTCGGAAAATGTTCCCGGTATTCCCACTGTTGTGTTCGCCAACGAAGATAGTGAGCCTCATGCGCTACGTGCCGTGCAAAACGGTGCCGAGGCGTATCTCATTAAAGGCCGCTTGCACGCGCAAACCGTTTCGCAGGTTTTGCGTCAGGCCGTTCACCATCATAAAATTAAAATCGAAATCGAACAATTGCGTAAACAAAACGAAGCCGTTTTAGATTCAATTTCAGACGGCGTTGTTGTGCTCGATGCGCAAGGCAGAGTGGTATCCCTCAATAAGGCTGCCGAGCGTATAACCGGTTACACCTTGGCCGAACTCAAAGGAAAACCGGAACACGAGACGCTTCATCGCCGGAGGAGCGACGGCTCGAATTATCCGCTGGAAAAATGTCCTGCTAACGCCGCTTTGATGAATCGCCGCGAGCAAAGTCTCGAAGAAGATTTTATTTCTCGCAGGGACGGTATGTTGGTGCCCGTGCAGATGCGCTGTATTCCGATTCAGAAGGCGGATTCTGTGTCCGACGTTTTTATGGTATTTCGCGACTCGTCGGAGCAGCAGGAAACCAAACGAAAAATTGCCGAAACCGAAGAAATCAAATCGCATTTTATTTCCATCGTTTCGCATGAACTCCGCACACCTATTACGGTGCTTAAAGAAGGAATCCAGCTTGTTTCCGACGAATGTTTGGGAACGCTTAACACCGAACAAAAGGATTTTCTTAAGACAACGCTCGCCAACGTCGAGCGTCTCAGAGGAACCATCGAAAACCTGCTCACCTTTCAGCGGTTTTACAGCGACCGGATAGAATTTGATTTTAAAGAAGGCGATATCAACGAGGTTATCGAGCACGCGCTGGATAGCGTTAAGAAAGAGGCGCAATCCAAACAACTTGTGCTCCATGTGAATATGGACCGGAAGATCCCTTCCTTTGCGTTTGATAAGGGGAAGATCGAAGAAGTTCTATTACATATGCTGAAAAATGCTATATCTTATACAGAACGGGGGTCGATCACCGTTACGTCCGCAGCGAAGGAAAATATCGTGGAAGTATCGGTGAACGATACTGGAAAAGGAATTGAGGAGAAAGATTTGGCCAGGCTTTTCTCGAGTTTCGGGCAGCTGGAGGATTCCAATAACCGGCAGACCGGGGGAACCGGCCTCGGCCTTGTCATCGCCAAGAAGATCATCGAAAAGCACCAGGGAAATATGTGGGTAAAATCGGATAAGGGAAAAGGAACGGCCTTTTCGTTTGCGATACCCTTGAGGAGAAGCGCTTAAGTGGCCAAATGCATTTTGATCGTAGATGATGAACCCCATGTCGTAAAATTTCTTTCTTTTCGTCTCCAGCGGCTCGGCTACGATGTCAGAACGGCTGTGGATGGACAGAAAGCAATGGAATCGGTGAGAGAAAAGAAACCCGATCTCATGTTTTTAGATTTACGCATTCCCATTATGGATGGTTACGAAGTCTGTCGGCAAATCAAAGCTGATCCGGAATTAAAGAGTATTCCCGTTGTTTTCTTAACGGCCGATGCGAATGTGAAAACCGATCAGGATTTCAAACACGTTTATGCCGACGGATTTATCGTCAAGCCTTTTGACCAAGAGGAAATCAGTAAGATCATCGATAAATTTTTAAACCCCGCCAAACCGTAATTTCATTCCCATGAAGAAAAAACCTGCTTTTTCCAAAAAACAGAAAAAAAAGCGATCTGCAGGTGTGAAGCAAGAGCTGGGGTTTTCGCTTTTAGTCATTGAAAGCGACGCCCAAAAAGCCACAGCTATAAAGAGATCGTTGGCGGGTATCAAACAGGTTTCAATTAGCCTGCATCATGAGCATACGCTTGCCGAGGGTTTAGCGTATTTGAAAGAAAACAGGGTGGACGTCATTCTAACCGGTCTTTTTCTTTCGGATAGCCGGGAAATAGAGACGTTTATCGAACTGAACGCCAAGAAAAAAAAGACTCCGATTGTGGTGTTGGTGGATGAGAAACACCGCGCATGGGCGCTTGAAGCGGTGAGGCGGGGCGCTCAGGATTATATCCTTAAGAATAAAATAAACGGCGATATTCTTTTCAGGACGCTTCACAACGCCATCGAACGTTATCAAGCCCAGGAACGGCTATACCAAACTACGCTTGAGTTAAACGCATTTTTTCAAGCTTTTCCCGATTTGTTTCTGCGCGTTACGGAAAACGACGTTATTCTCGATTACCATGCGGGGCGATCCGCCGATTTGTTTGCCCTGCCGCTTGATTTTTTGGGCAAGTCCGTGAAAGAAGTTTTCCCCTCACCCGCATCCCAACTGCTTGAGAAAACCCTCTCCGATGCGCGAAACAACCGTTCCGTCACCGCCGTTGAATTTTTCATAAAAAAGAAGGATGTCGAAAAATGGTACGAAGCGCGGCTTCTTCCGCTGGTCGAAAGCCAGATCATGATGGTGATCCGGGAAATTACGGAAAGAAAAAGACTCGAGCATTTAAGGGATGAGTTCGTAAGCACCGTTTCTCACGAACTCAGGACGCCCATTACCATCATGAAAGAAGCGGTACTGCAGGTGACGGAAGGCATGCTTGGCGATTTGACGAGCGATCAGCGGGATAATTTAAAAACGGCGCTCGAAGGCACGGATCGCCTCCGGAGATTAATCGATGATCTGCTGGATTTATCGAAGCTTGAAGCCGGCAGAATGCAGTTTCATAGAGAAAAAATCGATATGGGTGAAGTAGCCGAGGGAGTACTGGCGAGTTTTCTGCCGCAAGCGAAGAACAAAGGACTGGAACTGAACGTAATCAAACCGGATAAACAAGCCTATGTTTATGCCGGCAAAGATAAGATCATTCAAATTTTAGTTAATTTGGTGGGTAACGCGATCAAATTTACGGACAAAGGATCCATTCAAATACACATTTCCGATCCGGGTTCCAACGTGGAATGTTCTGTGGAAGATACGGGCACCGGTATTCCCAAAGAAAATTTGGCTAAAATATTCGATAAGTTTTATCAATTTTCGCGGCGGAAAGATTCCGGAGAAAAAGGCACCGGCCTCGGCCTTTCCCTGTCTAAGGCGCTGGTGGAGATGCACGACGGAAAAATTTGGGTTGAAAGCGAACCGGGAAAGGGTTGCCGGTTTATATTTCGCCTGCCTGCGTACTCGTCTTTCGAAATATTTAAACAACATTTGATGGATCACGTTAAAGAAGCGGTGCACGAAGAAAGCTCTGTCGTGGCCGCGCGTGTTTGGATTAGGAATTTTGCCGTTTTTTCAAGCGCGTTGGGTTTTACGGAACGGCTTGCACTGCGCGAGAAACTGGAAAGTTGGGCCAGGGAAACGCTCAGGCGTAGGGGCGATATGGCCATCGCGATCGGTTCCGAGGAGGAGCGCACGTTTAGAAATCAGGGCCCGCAAATTTGTTTTATGTTTCCGCAGGCATCGAAAAGCGATAGCTCTGCCATTTTAAACCGGGTGCTTCAGCATTTGCGCGAATCGCTGTCCCGCGAGATGCTTGGCCGAGAAAGCGCCAAAGCGGCGCCCGAACTCGAATGTGTGATTTCCTCTTACCCTGAGGACGGATCCTCTACCGACGAGCTCATTGAAAAGCTTTTGCGCTAGTGAAGGGCTCTCGTGTATCATACCCGCCCTTTGCATTTTTGTACTTCATTACTGGGGAATTGTGCCCCTGCGCCAATGCGCAGGGACTTTGCCGTGGATGCAGCGGATAGCATCCGTCGGCAATCGCCCCGCAAAAAGCGGTGGCACCAGCGGCAATATTTTGGGGAATTGTGTAACGGTAGCACGAGAGGCTCTGGACCTCTTAGTCTAGGTTCGAATCCTAGTTCCCCAGCCATAACCTGAGCAACCTGCAGTCCCTCGCACAGCGAGGGGCCAGCCACTTATTTTTGCTAATTAAAGAATGTGGAAAGCATATCGCAATATCGTCCTTCGATATCCCAAGATCTCTCTCCAAGAAGAACGTCGACTCATTAGACAGGCAAAACGGGGCTCAAAAGAAAAAACCGAAGAGCTTGTCCTGCGTCATATTGGTTTTGTAATCTTCCGCGTCCACAAGCTAGCTTTTCCTTCCTATGTTAAGCGCTTCGGCGAGGATCTCGTTTCGCAAGCGATCTTTATTCTGTACGAGAAGATCAAAACTTATAATCTCCGGTATCGGGATAGAAAAGGCAGGTTCAAGCCCGTTAGATTTTCTTCCTATGTCTGGAAGCGGATTGATGGATTGATTCTTGATACCCTAAAGAAAGAAATCCAAAACGAAAAACTTTGGGGACAACCTGATTGGGAAAGGTTAACCATCTAGTTCTTCTTTATTGGGATATCGGATTCTTTTAAGGCAAAGAAATGAGGGATGGGGTGCTAAGGTTATCGATCGCATCGCTGATGATTTAAGAAGAACTTTTCCTGAGGCTCGCGGGTTTTCTGCCAGAAATCTTAAGTACATGAGGGTATTGGCAGAGGCCTATCCGGGAAAACCAATTGTGCAACAGGTTGTTGCACAAATACCCTGCACGGTTGGGTTCTATCTATTTTGTGTACACAAAACTTGACACATTTTTATTAGTGTGCTACCTTTCAGACAGCCTGACAGGAGGTTATTTGATGAAGCTTGCATCCATACGACAGTTTCGCACGGGTATTTCGGGTTTTACGCGTAAGGGGGAAATGGTGATTGTGACCAAAAGCGGTAAAATGGTCGGTTGCTTTTTGCCCTTGGCAGGAACACACGATATTCCGATTGAGCTTAAAAGAGAATTTGTGACAACGCTTGGCGGTTACATGGCGGCGCAGCTAGGAGCCAAGAAGATCCAAGAGAAAGAAGTTTTGGATGATTTCAGGGAATTTAAGAAAAGTCGCCGCAGACAGTAACGTCATTCTTTCGGCTGTTATCGGCAAGTCCGCGCTCCGCATTTTTGTCCGGCCCGATATTGAGTTTATAACCACCCAATTCAATCTTCTTGAAGTCGAAGAATATCTTCCGCGTCTTGCCGCTAAGTACCGGTTGGAACACAGAGCCTTATTATGGCAGCTTAAGATGCTTCCGGTACAAAGGTTTCCTGAAAAATATTATAAAAGCCATTTTTCGAAGGCCGAGAAACTTTTAAAAGACCGCGATCCTGATGATATTCATTTAACAGCGTTGGCGCTCAAAGAGGATGTCCCCATCTGGTCTAACGACAGAGATTTTGAGAAGCTTTCCATCCCGGTCTATACCACAGCTCAATTTCTCAGAATTTTGGAAGGAAATTAGCGGCATTTTACTTATGAATAAAACCAAGGCACCCCAAGTTATATTTCTCGTCGAACGCGGCTGGCGCGGAGCGAGGGAGCTCGCCATTACGCTGGCGCGGCAGCATCTCACTTCCTGGCTCATCATTAAAGGAGACGTGCCCCCCGACGTTCTCGAGATCATCACCCCCCGCGCCGGTATTAAAGTCAGCGCCTTTTCAAAATGGTATTTTAAACTCTTCGTCGCCTTCATTATTTTTTGGCACCGGATATTTGGGCGCCTGAAATGTGTCGTTGTGAATAAAGACAGGACGCTTAATTGGATGTCCGTGCTGACTCGTCTACTCGGTTGCCAAACCGTTTTGTTAAACGAAGTCGGCACCGAGATCGAAATTTCAAACTACCAGCACCGCACCGTGCGGCCCGAGGACCTGGCGGGTTTTATTTCCAGCGATAATGAAGAACCTATGAAATGAAAATAGCCCTCTTTTTCGAACATCGCGACATAGGCTCGAGCGGCAATTATGTCGAACGCGCCCTGCGTTCGCTCGGCCACGAAGTCGTTTATTTCCGCAAACACGAAATGGCCAAGGCGTCCGGCTTCGATTTGTATTTTCGTGTCGAGGACGGAGAATACGGCTACCGGTTTTCGGCCGAGCAGCGTCCGGCGGTTTACTGGACGATGGATACGCATGTGCCGTTTTCGCTGAGGAGAATCCTGAAAGAAATCTGTGAATACGATTTTATTTTTGCCTGCCACTTGTCCGGGGTGAAGCGCCTTACCCAAGAAGGCCTGGGTGCGCGCCTAGCGTGGCTGCCGGTGGGCTGTGATCCAGAGGTTCACGGAAAAATAGAGGGGGAGAAAAAATATTTGGTTTCTTCCATCGGAAAAGAGGAAGGCGTGCCCCGGAAATTTTTACTGCAGGAAATCCGCGAACGGTACCAGCCTGCGTTCATTCAAAAAGCGCATTTCAGCCAGATGAAACCGGTATACAGCTCTAGTAAGATCGGATTCAATCAGGCCATCAACCGCGATTTGAATATGCGCGTTTTCGAAGTGATGTGCGCCGGAGCGATGCTGGTTACGAGCGAAGTGGAAGATGAAAGCTACGAAAAGCTCGGCTTGGCGGACCGGAAAAACCTCGTTATATTCCGCAGCCCGCGCGAGCTTTTCGAACTCCTTGATTATTATCTCGCCCACGATAAAGAGCGCGAAGCTATCGCCGCCGAAGGCCGCCGATTCGTATTGGAAAAACATACGTACCGCCATCGTATGCAGAATGCTCTATCCACACTCCAAGCCAACGGAATTTTAAAAGATATTTCTCCGTCCTTGCTTGAAAAATAAATTTAAAGGCCGAGGGCTTTTTTGTAGGCTTCGGTGATTTTGTTGGCGAGGTGGGGAGGCAGGGACTTCTCAGGCGAATCTGATTTCTTCCGCTTTTTATCCGCCGCCGGGTTCGTGAGCTTTTCAAATTCGGCAACGCTCATGACGCGCGCCCGGTATGCGCGGGCATGATTTCTAACCGAGTTGTCGTCCGAGACCACGCATTTTTCGGGCTTCTCCGGGGACTTTTCGAGAAGTACCGCGATTCTATCATCCGCTTCTTCGTTTGTTTCCGAAAATACCAGTTTAATTTTTGCCGGAGATTTTTTCGGCAGATTCCTCCATTCGCTCCGGCCGTCAAAAACAAGAATCATCGATGTGATGTCCCCGCGCGCTTGGGCCAAACCGGCGCAGAGGTTCGTCAAGGCTTCGCGGGCTGTTTGCAAATCCTTATCCAGCGCAGATTCGAACCGGCGCATTTTATTGATGATATTGTAAGCATCAAGAATATAGATCACGGCTACCAGTCGGTTGGGTGGTAATCTTTTAGAAATTTTCCCCACACGTGCTCGCCGGTGAGAAGGCCCCAGAAAATCGGATCCATCAGACGCGCCGCGCCGTCAACGATGTCGAGCGGCGGTTCGAAATCATGCATATCTTTTTTGGCCTGGCTTAAATGTGCGGGATCTTCGTCGGTAATCCAACCTGTATCGACGGCGTTCATAAATATTCCACTCTTCGCATAATCCGCTGCCGAAGTCAGCGTCAGCATATTGAGCGCAGCTTTGGCCATGTTGGTGTGCGGATGTTTGTCGGTCTTCGTTCCGCGATTGAATTTTCCTTCCATGGCCGAGGCATTTACGATGTGCTTGTCTTCTGTGGGGTGGCGGAGCATGAGCGTTTTAAGTTTGGCCGCGAGAATGAACGGCGCGACGGCGTTCACCAAATGAACCTCAAGCATCTCGGGCGTGGAAACGTCTGCAAGTAAAAGCCGCCAGCTGTTGACACTGCGTAAATCCACCTGCTGGAGATCCGCGTCGAGTTTTCCTTCCGGAAAGATTTCCAAGTCGGAACGGGTTTCTTCGTCAAAATTATAGGGAATCATGGAAAGACGGGCTGAAGCGCGAATGCCCACGGCTGCGCTCTTCCCGGGCCAGGTTTTCGGCACCGCATTTTCAAGCGCAGCTTCCTCGCTAGAAAGCCGGCGGGATGAGAGCGTGTGCTTACAGAGTTCGTGGGCTTCGAGAAGCGGTTGCAGCTCGGCGGGCAAGTCTTTGACCGGCTTAGATTCCCATTCCATGAGATGTTTATAAAAACCCGGCGGCTTGCGCACCGTTTGAGCGGCGTTGTTAATCAGAAAATCCAGGCGTTCTTCGGTGGTGAGTAAATAACGGGCAAACATTTCCACGCTGGGGGAATGGCGTAAATCCAAACCGTGAATTTGGAGTTGGTGTTTCCAAGTTTGAAAATCTTCTTCACGGCTAAAACGTAGCGCTGCGTCGTGGGGAAAGCGCGTGCTTACCAGCGTACGCGCGCCGGCGCGAAGTAATTTCAACGCGGTTTGATAACCAATTTTTACGCGCCCGCCGGTCACAAGCGCCGTCCTGCCATCCAACGAAGCGGTTTGAAAACGTTTTTGATAATTCAAATCCCCGCACGCACCGCACATGGAATCGTAGAAAAAATGCACTTGCGTGAAGGAATCTTTGCAGACGTAACAGGGCCGCGGTTCTTTGAGTTCTCTAACGGGCCGGATTTCCGACTCAAGTTGTTTGGGTGCGGAAAAGACAGGGGATTGACGCGCCGCACGAATGCCGGTGGTTTGGCGGATATCGCGGTCGTGGCGTTTGCGTTTGGCGCGTTTGAATTTTCGGGAGGCGCGTGAAATCCGGCGGTTGTGGTCCCTTGTCGGATGCGCGAGCTGGCCCGCGGTTTTAATGAGAAGAATCCGGTCTTCGGCGCTGACGCGTGACAGATAGGCCGGGTCTTCGGTCAAGTATTGCAGAACGCGCAGGCAGGCCTGCATTTCTTCGGGTGTAATGGTTTCTTGTTGGGACGGGTTCGGCATCGGGGTTATTATGCCTGAAAATCTTCCGAGCGGAAAGGCTATTGTCCTCCGGCGCCCAGCTTTTTCGAAATTTTTGCGGACAGGACCAGCTCCACGTAAAAATTATTTCTCGATTTTCTTCAGCTCTTCGACCAGGGCCTCGCGCAACTCCCGTTTTTTTCCGTCCGGATATTTCACGTAAATCACACCCCCGCCGGCCGAACGATACGCGTTCTCACGGACCCAGTTCACCGCATTCTCTTTATGATAATGTTTCGCCACGTAGTCCCGCGCATATTTCAACGCCACGCTCGATTCATATTCCGTCTGGTCATAAATCACTTTCAGCGGCGCGCCTTTAAAACGGTCCATCAAATATAAAATTTTCGAGAAATCATTTCTGGGCCGTTTCTGATATTGCTGATAGGCCGGTGATTCCTGATAAGGCATCAGGCCCGCCTCCACTCCCACCGCTTGAAGCGTTTGAGAAAAACCCAAGAACATCATCAGAAACCCTAGAACTTTTTTTTTATTCATCATGCCTCCGAAAGCGATCGGTCAGGACTTTAGTGTCTGACATCCCTGCCGATAATCTAAAAACCTATGAAACCAAAATCAATCTTATTTTGGGCCCCATTTTTTATTCTTGCATTCACGTTGACCCACCATCTCAGCGCTAACGCAGAAGTCCTGACGTCCGACAACCCGGAAACCGCCGCGAGCGGAGAAAGTCAAGACCATACGGCCAAAGTTGTGAGCCTTGACGGCGATGTCCGGACGCTCAAAAAGGGCGCGGACAATTGGCAGACGGCCCAAAAAGACCAAACGATCGAGGCCGGCGACCAGCTCATCACCGGGAAAAATAGTTTTGCCGACATCGCCTATGACACCTACCTTCTTAATATCACACGGATCCAGGAAAACACCAAGGCCGAATTTCGAACCATCAATCCGACCGATATTTATCTGGAAGACGGTTCCATTTTCAGCGCGCTCGACGGACTTGAAAGCAAAGGGGAATATCAAATCGCCACACCGACCGCGGTCGCGGCCGTACGCGGCACTCATTTTGATGTGGCTTATGACGAACAAAATAAAAAATTCAGCGCCGCCGCGCTTCCGACCG
>Ga0209515_10010403_pt1 | contig 10359 bp, 1 predicted proteins | sample Subgroupgradi54m_FD_187454 | JGI IMG/M metagenome (GOLD analysis project Ga0209515, IMG submission 187454) | Subsurface groundwater microbial communities from S. Glens Falls, New York, USA - GMW60B uncontaminated upgradient, 5.4 m (SPAdes)... ...
AAGTTGGTACCGGACGAGATGCTTGGCAAAGACAATGTGACAGAAGTCTATGTCCCGAACAGTGGCAAGGTGACGGAAGTCTACATCCCTGACCGTGCGCCTTCGGCCACTGAGCTCTCCGAAGAGATCACGCAAAAAGCTGCTACAGAAAACGCCGAGGTGCGCAGAATTTTCACAGAGGAGGCGGAACGTATGTCCGGCGCCCGCGCGTTCGGTCCGGTTGGCACCTCAAATCGTACCCTTGCCGATGCTATCGAACTTAAAGCCGGTCGCTACCCGAATCCGGCGGAGTTTGAACATATTAGGGCGGCCCAGACACAAGGTGATAACGTTGGTCTCAATCGCATACTGAGTGAGATGCAAAGGAGGTCGCTTTCAGACGAAGAATTAAGAGCTCTTCGTGTGTCTAATAATATGTCGCCAAAAAGTTTTGCTGAAGCGACCCCCGAACAGCTCAAAAACTGGCCGGGGGATAGGGCACAGCCCGCTCCGGTAAGCCGACAAGACGCCCTCCGTGCTTTCGGAGACCCCCGTCAGGGCTACGGAAAGATGGCCGAATCGGTGCGCGAACAGGTGGGGCGCTATCCGAATGACCGCGAATTTAAGGCGTACAACAATTTGTTGCAGAAAGATCCCATCATGGCTGAGCACCTCCTCAAGTTCATGAGCATAAGACCGCTCTCTCTTGAGGACATAAATCATTTGACCCGTCTCAAAGCAGGGGCTGTTAGTGGAGAATTTTCTCAGTATGCGGAACCGGGTGGACGTACCGCCCGACCGGAAGCTGAAACATCTTACTCGCGCCCGCGCGTGATCGAGCAAAACCCCTCCGGACGTGGGGCACCTAATGCGGCTGAAAACTACACACCAAGAGGTCGTTCCGGTGCACTCGAGATACCCGAGGTACGCGAATATTCGGGCAATCCGCGTGTGGCCTCAATGCTTGAAAGACACAATAACGCGCTAAATGCACTCGATCGGCAAGAGGCGGATCGCCTAGCGTCGCTAAGGAGAACTTATGATACCGCTGTCGCGAATGCTCAGTCGGCGCGGGCAAGGTCAGAAATGAACACTGATATGGGAACGATGCGTCGTGGCGCAACCGTAATTCCGAATATTTTAAGCGGCAGAGGCGGCAATCTCGGCCAGGTCATTCTCAACGAAGGGGTTAATCGCATAAACCAGGGTGCGAATACGACGATGAATAATATGGATGCTCTCGCCCGCGCCGAAATGAACTACCAGACCGAAGTAGAGAGAGCTCAAAGAATGTACGAAGGAATGCGTGAAGTCGCCGCTTCTCGGCAAAGGGAAGAGGCGCTGAATTTGGTCGCACAACTGAAGGCAGGCCGGCGATAGAACGTTACTGCCCCCCTCTCCCTTTCAGGGAGAGGGTTGGGGTGAGGGTATCAGGGCGTTGAACCTCAAAAATACGAAAATCCTGCCTTTCCCACGAAAGCGGGATTTTTGTTTTACTCCTTTCTCCGCTAGAATAATAAGGATAAGAGTCTGCGGGAACTGGGTGCGCAGAAACTATTGACTTTTCCTATTATTTTTGCTATAATACTTGTAACTTAGTTTCCCTAAATTTATGGCATACGACCCGCTCAACGCCGCACCCGACGACCCCTTCAGTGGAGGCGCCGATGGGCGTCCCGGACAGTTGAAGTTGTGGGAAGAAAAAGCGAGAAAGAAATTTGATGACCCGGATGAGGCCCGCATGCTTGAAAGCATTCTTCCCGATGTGAAGAAGACAATGCTTGCTGATCCCGAGTTTGACCGAGACAGGTTTGACGAAGTTTTAGAAGAGGCGATAACGAAATATCGCAGAGGTGAGATGGGGGTCGGCGGTGATGCCTCGCCTGACATCGCGATAGGATCAAAAAAAGAAACAGCCGCACAACGCGTGGTGCGTCAGGACGCCGAAAGGATCGCCCTAGAGGAGCGGATAAACGTAGGAGTTGCCGACGGAATAATGGCGGAGTCGATGCGCGACCCCCTTTTTGCTGTACTGCAAAAAAAACATGACGAAGAAACCGAACGCGGTTACGCACTCGGTTCACTCGATGATCTCGAAAATGCCCGCCGCCTCATTGATCATCGCGCGGACGTCCGGTATGCCCCCGATCCGACCGGAAAGATCGCTCTTGGTGCTGTCGTGCTCTTTGAGGGCAAAGAAAAGGTTTTTGTGGGCGTTGACGAAGAGGGCGACGCTGTTTTTGCGCACCAAGATACCACGGGAGGGACTTTGAGTATCGGAGAAGAGACATACGCCCTCAGGGAGATCCATGAAATGCTTGAGATCATGGCCGAGACAGCTAAAAAAACTGCTACTACGGCTGCTCCGCCGGAGGGCATTCTTGGGGTAAGCGCAGAACTCGATCCGGAAAAAGAAAAAAAGATCGCTTCATTCAAGGATCTGGGGAAACTCAAAAAAGATGCGGATGCGATCAAAACAGATCCTCTTTATATAAAGCATAGAGGAAAAAAATTACCTGAGATCACGGATGAGAAAGATCGCGAAACAATCAAGGAGTTTCGCCGCAAAGTACGCAGTGCCGACGAGGCGCTTCTTGCCGCTGTTCTCTTTGTCGGTGCACTCGACAAAGAGGGACCGGACGGAGAGCGTATCCTGGACGACTTAAAGATCGGAGATGATCGTGTGCTTCATGCGGCCGACAAAAAGATCGCCAAACATAAAAAACTGACACACGACGAAGACATAGAGGCGCAAGCATCCGATGCGCGGCTTGGTAAGTTCTTTCGTCGCGCACAAGCGCAAGGGATGCCCCATGATGCGGTGCGTGTCGTGTGGAATGAATATCAAAATAAACTTGGTCAGGCTGAGATCCTGTTTCGGCAACTCACCGATCCCGCAATAAACAAGGAAGATCTCTTGAAAAAAGACAAAGGAGTCCCGCACGTTCTTAAGTGGTTTGGCATTCAGGGGGTTAATCCGGATGATCCGAATCCAATTACTCCCGGGGAAGTCGAAGAGATCGCCGGTGAGCTCAAGCCATATGTCGAGCGACACAAAAAGGGCCCCGAAGATGATCAGCGGAGTTTGGATGAGCACCGCCGTTTTGAAGATGAAGAGGAGGAACGGCGCAAGGCTGAATTTGCCGAATTGGCCAAGGATCCCGCGTCTTTTGCGGATCTGAGTAAACTTGATGCATCTGCGTGGGAAGCGAATAGTCGCTTCAAGCGGCTTTCGCGGGCCGAGAAGGAGGCTCCACAAGGAAAAGTAGAATGGGAAAAAAGGAGAGAGGCTCAAAATGCCTTCGAAAAAAAGTGCGCGCTCGGAGAGCTTTTTGTCAAAAACGAATTAGGTCACGCACTGTGGCCGGCAGACAAGGATGCTTTCGTAGACGCACTGACGCAAAAGGGTGTTGCGCCGGCATCTGCGTTGATCCTTTTCGATAGAGTTGAAAGAAAGAAAGATAGCACTGCGCGTATCCTGAGGCAATTGAAAGAGTGTGGCGGCGATACGGCAAAAATAGACGCCGTTCTGAACAAGCGCTCCAGGATCCTCGAATGGTACGATGTCGCACTTCCGAAAGACGCCAAGGGTGCCGTTGAAGAAGTTCTCCGCGCGATGTTCAAAAAGAGGCATGGTGTTGATGAAGAAGAGGCGCTTGCCGCTATTGCGGCCGCCGCTTCCGCGCCCGTGACGTCGCCGGCTCCCGCCCCGACTACTGCCGCCGTCGTTGCCGCTACTCCAACAGCACCTGCGTCGCCGCCGGCTCCTGTACCGTCTCCCGTAGCTGGCCCCGCGACACCGGCTCCCTCCTCCCCATCACGCGCCAAGAGTGAACCTCTCTCTCTCGGAGAAAAGGAACAACTTGCGCAATCGATCAATGAATTGAAGGGTCTTCTTGATGCGCAGTATGAGCTTCTGCGTGATGATGCGCGTCGAAGTGAGTTTAACCCGGCTGAAGTCGAGCGCCTCACCCGAGAGTGCGAAACTGCGGCGAGTGCACTTGTGGGCGCTGATCTTCTGCGTGGATCGATAAAGGTGACCGATACGCCGTGGGTTAATGTCGGCTTTAATGAATATAAAAATTTTGATTATAACCAACAGGCTGAGATCAAAGAGGCAAGAAACCGCAAAAAAACATACAACACACTGCTTCAGACATCAGGTGTTGAAAAAAACATAGCGGGTTTGCTCTACGCACGGTTTCTTAAGCAGGCAAATGCTCTTGTGCGTATTGACGGTCAAATAAAAAAACTTATTGATAGCGGGGCAACGTCTTATGTGCCGAGCGAGGGGGATCCTGATTTTTATACGCTTCTCCTTCACGGTGTGCCGGAGGAATTGATCAGGCAAGGAGAATTAGCAAAGATCGTAGAAAAGATCGCTCCTTATGTGGATGACTATACGCACGTCAGACTTCCCAAGTCAGATGGTAGCGCAACGGAAATGCTCGTACGTTCTTTTATCAACACAAAAGACAGCTATCAGTTCAAGACCTACGAACAGTTCAAAGATGAGCCTGAAATTCAGAAAGCCGCAACTGAAAAAGTTCGCCTTCTCGTGAAACAAGGCGATGTCGAAGCCGTACGTGGACTACCCGAGTGGGTAAAAAAACTTATGCAGGACGATGCGGAATATGCGGATTTTTGCAAAAATATGCCACCCGTACTTTCGGCCGGTATAACAAATTCGAGTCCTGATTCACCTCAGAGTCAAACAATGAATAAAAATGGCGCCCCGGCGATGGGCAATGACCCGGAACAACCTGATTGGATAAAAGAATATACGGACTATCAGGGTTATGGCGCCCCACAAGAAGGTGCCGTTCCTGACGCTCGCCCGGCAACGCCGCAAGATCTGATCACGCAGTCCGCCGATCAGAAATATTTTGATGCTATTCCGAAAGACTGGACGATCGCAGAAGGGGCCCCGGTCGCATCAAAAGAAGAGACGATTCCGCCTGAACCACCAAATCCCGAAAAGGAGCCCGCACCGTCCTACTTCGACCCCAAGGAAGAACTGCGAAAGATCAACACACTACCGAAAGAGGAACGTCGTGCGGCGCTCGATGCCTACAAAGAGCGTATGGTGGAACAAAGGAAGGGTCTCGCCAATGCGCAGGCAGAGATCATTGCGGCGATCCGGGCGAATCCGAACTTGAGCGAAGATGAGTTTTTGGCGCTTTGGAATACAAAAACAGCGGCCCTGTTGCCAACGCCGGTGATCGAGTCCCTCGCGGCAGATACGTTCGCGCGTTACAGAGTGATCCACGAGGGTGTCGAGAAAACTCTCGCGCAGTATCCGGATCCGGTAGCTCTCTATACTGCGGCCTTTGGACAGGCGCCAAAAGGCAAGGTCGAGATATTAAAAAGTCCTGTCGGAGTCATGTTCCGTCTGCATGATGCGGACGATTATGCATCCGCATATAATAATGAATGGCAAGAGAAAGAACCCATCTTGTCTCCGGAAAAGCGTGAATGGGCAAAAAATTCAGGAGGCGCAATGCTCCACGGATCACGGATTCCCGAGCTTTGGGGATTAATGATGATAGAAAATGTGCTTGGGAAAAGTTCCGACGACCCTTACATAACTGAAACACTCAAACACGAAGAGCATCATATCTTAAATCACAAGCTGTTTGATGGAGTTCAACGCGTATTTCAGTACGAAAATATTAAAAATAACCTGACGGAGTGTGTTGCGGATCATGAAAGGTTAAACGCAAAAGCGGACGCAACTCCGGAAGATAAAGAGCGTGCATTTTTGCGCGCCAGGAATGCCACCGAGAGTTTTGTGCGCATGGCTCGGGAGATGAGCCAAGATGGCCGTGCTCGCGATGAGATATTGGCTTTTTTTGCACAAGGTACTCCTTCGGACCAGATCCTTCAATCTTTGACCAAGAAAAAAGCCGACGGTGGACTTTACGATTACGAAGCAGAGGGGCCGCTTGACCTGGAGAAAATTCTTGCAACGCAGGCTGGCGTTAAAGCTGACACCGCAAAAGACCTGGCCACGAAATTTGAGCCACTCAAGGAGCATGTTTTCGGCGAGGAATATAAGAACGAGATCAAGAAGGGTCTTGATGCTTTTCAGCTCTTGCGTGATGAGGGGTGGAAGGATGAAACCATTCGTGGTGTTTTTCTCCACGAGCCTTTGGGTCGTTGGATGAAAGTGGCAAATCGACTTGTTTCCAAAATTCCTTCCGCGACTGTTGAGCGATTCGCTCAGGCGATGGGGATGACAAAGGAAGAGCTTGCCGATATCGAGGGATTCGACAAACTCTCCGAAGGACAACAGACTTTGGCGTGCAACGAGCTACGTCGCGCCGCCGGAGAGATGATCGATGCGGAAAGTATCAAGGAATACCGCGAGACACTCGCCAACGCCAAAGGGTTCAAGGGATTTTTCAAGCGCGCCTGGCTCGGTGCAACAAAGGGTTACCAGATCGAAACGCGTCGTCAGAATGTGCGCGGCGAGGTTCTGGAGGGGAAGACGGACCGTGCAACCGCTCTCCGCAAAGACGCTCTCCGGGGTATCGTCAAAACGATCGGCAAGTATAAAGAGTTCGGCGTATCTGTCGATCCGGAAGGTATTCCCATGACGGAATTTTTGACCGCGAATACCTTTGGTGCGTCGCCCGACGAGGAGACGCGGCTTGCCGTCGCGCGCTTCAACGCAGCGGCGAATCTCTCGGCGCGCGTGTCCTTCGGAAAAGAAAGCAATGCGAACACAGGTTGGCGCGGGATCGCGGCGAAAGCATTTCCCGGAATGGATGAGCGTGCGGCGATCACCAAAGCTAAGGAAGACTTCGACCGGGGCCTCGACGACATGACGGCGCTTCTGATGGAAAAAACCAAGTCCGGCGAGAAGGCATTAACACCGCAAGAAGCGCTGGCGTGGAAGGCGCGCGTGCGTTCGAGTGTGCGCATGCAGAGATTCTTTGGTGAAAATCCCGATGTTGACGAAGCGTTCACAACGGCGGGCGTATCGGTCGGTCAGGCGGTCGGATTCCGGTCTTGGGCCGCGCGACTTGCAAACAAGGGCAAGATCGGTGCATTCCTCGCATCGACGGGCGTAGAACGTGTGGGGCTGTTCCTCGGTAGTGCGGGCGGACGTCTACTTGCGACGGAAGCGCTTGAGTCCTCACTCGCCGCCGTTCCTTTCGTCGGTGCCGTCGTCGGCGGGTACATGGCGTCGCGACGGATGAAGAAGGAATACAAAGAACGTGATCTTCTCGCAAGGCGTGGTATCGCGGATGCATCGGACGGACAGCGTCATGCCGATCGCAAGGAAGACAATACTGCTGACGTCGCGAGGAACGTCATCGCGGCGGATGTTCTTGCGCATAAACTTGATGATCTGCTTCAAGAAGCGCGATTTCTGAAAGACCCCCGCGCGATCGACCGTGAGGTCGCGGACCCCGCACAGCGTGAAGAGTTGAAGAAAAGCATTGCGGAAAAAACAGCGAAAACTTACAGTGTCGCGAAGCGCGATGAGCACGGCCGGATCGTCTATAAGGAGGCGGATGCGACTGGAAAGCGGGAAAGAGAGACCGAAGACGTCAGTTACGACGTAAAGCTCATGCGTGAAATGCGCGCGCGTATCGCCTATACGGAACGTAAGATGAGCGAGAAGCTTGTCGACTACGGCAAGAGTGATGCGGATAAATATAATGCGTACGACCGGCTCGACGACCGCATCCTTCAGGCGATGACATTTTCAGAGTTGACGAAACCGAAAACAAAAGAAGCGATCATTGGTCGTATGAATGTCATACTCGACCTCCGTCGCGACAAGATCGACATAAATCGCCGTGGTGAGATCGCAGAGAAGGCACTCTACGGAGGACTCATCGGCGGCGTGACATCGGGAGCCGGTATGTTCGCGGGAGCATATGTGCGTGAGTGGCTCATGGGTTCGGACTCCGGACCGAAGCTTCCGCGAATTCATTTTGGGGGGCCGCGCACACCGAACGATTCGGGCGGCTTCATCAGTGGTCCGTCCGCGCCCGGCACACCGAGCGGAAAGCTTCCGCCCCCGGAGGTTTTTGTTGGTCCTCCGGACTCGGCTCCCGGTGTGCCCCCGGCCATTCCCACACCAAGCGGCGAAATCACCCCTGAAGCGATCGACCTTTTTGGCGGTGTTCCCGGCGAGCGGGGTATTGAATTCTTGCGTACGGACCCTGAGACGATAGCGAAAGCAGTCAACGAAGTGGCGGCGGCAACCTTCGGTAAGGGTCGTGTGCCGGGAACGGAACTCCCCGCATGGCAGGTACTCCGTGGTGTCGACATGGGCCGCATCCTTAAGGGGGAGTATCCTTCGGGGACGACGATCCCCGCGGAAGATCTCGCCCTCTTTCAAAAGCAACTGCGCGGATACGAAGGGATCTTCCCGAGGAAGCATGCCCCTGGCGAAACCGTCGAGCAGTACTTGCGCGCCGTACAATTGGCTGAACGCTACAAGGCTGATCTCCTGGACCGCGGTATTGATGAATATATGAACATGACGGGCCCGGCGGAGAAGGTCGCTCTTGCCTCGCGCCTCGGGAAGTCTATTCATGACATGGACACATCCGCCGCCGAGCGACGTGAGTTCATGGCTCCCCCCAAGACGACCGGTGAGAAAGCCTCCGTGAGCGGTGTGTCCGAGCAGACAGAGGGGTCGAATCGTTCTGTCCCTGACCGAGCACTCCGCGTGTATAACAATACACAAGATCCGATCATACGTGCGAAGATCGCGGAGGCCTTTGATAAGAGCACCGCGGAGATGGACGCACTTTCTCGAGCCAGTGTTCTTGAACAAGGAGTGGCACACAGCGGCGAAGCTTTTGTGTCAGAGCACGCGGTCGTTCCGGGTGACAAGTTGGAACTCGTCTTGCGCAATAAGGGCGGCATGTCGCAAGCGGAAGCGAATCGCTTCTGGCAGATCCTCTCGCCACAGGAACTCCGTGATATTGGAGTTTCGAGCGGCTATGCGGGACTGATCCGCGAAGGTGATGTCATTAAGCTTGATCTTGTCCGTGAGCTCTATGTGCAAAAATTTGGTATTGAACTAAGGGGTGACCAAGGAGGATATGTCCCGCCGGTTATGCGCATGTGGGTTCCCTCAGAACCAACTCCTGAGAGCGGGGCGATACCGCCGGTCGACTCGCGCGCGATCGATCAGTTTAACGGGACAGAGGCAGGGGGAAGAGTAGACAGTTCATCCGGCGTTCTCCGCCCGGAAGAATTGACGCTACCGACGCCGCGCACTTTGAATGATGTCCCGGCCGAGAGCGTAATCAAGGGTGATCCGCACTACCCGCCCGACGTGACGGGAAGAGAGGCGGAATTCATTCGCAGTCGCACCCTTTATTACCAAGGTCGAGAGATTCAACCTCTCCAGAATGAGTCGGTCGCCCAATATTTCGAGCGCGCCGAGAAGATCATCGCCGCAGGCAAACCCGCTCCGTTTCAGCCCCCGTCAAATTTTGCTCCGGGCGGTGCGGCACCATATTACCCCGACGGCACTCCCGTGCCCGGCAATAGCGCAGAGATGACGCAGGTTGCATATCGGGAAATTCGGAGTCTTAATGACATTCCCGCGGCGTCACTTTTTGACGATAAGGGAAAAATTCAAACTTTTCAGTTGCCCCCGCGTCCCGCGCACGTGACGCCGAAGGAATATGACCGCTATGCGACGGCCATCAAAAATGAAGCGAATTACTATTGGAACAAAGGTATTCGCCCTGAAACAAAAGACGGCAAGTTCGAGTCTCTCGCGCGCTATCGTCTGCGCGCGGAAAAAACACTTGAGCGTTTTGGGGTACAACGACCCGCGTCTCTGGAGAGGCCGACGCTGTCTCCTCCGCCTTCGGCTCGAACGGCTCCGGAATCCTCAGGCCCTCCCCGAAGCGCGTCACCGGAAGCGTACGACCGTAAAGCATGGCAGAAAAGCGCGTGAAAACAAGAAACGCCCGAAATTCGGGCGTTTCTTTTCTCGTTACAATCTGCTAGGATGAGCGGAATTAGCGAGCACTAATCACGTATTTTATGGTCACACCACATCCGAAAAAAGAGCGTACATTTGTTATCCTCAAGCCTGACGCTATTCAGCGCGGACTCGTCGGCGAGATCATCGGACGCTTCGAGCGCGCGGGGCTCAAGATCGTTGCGATGCGCTTCGGTATTCCCGATGAAAAGAAGCTGTGGCCGCACTACAACAAGGATGACGCCTGGTTTTTGAAGAAGGGAACAAAGATCGTCGAAGACAAAAAAGCCGCCGGTATAAAGATCGAGAAGGAAGCCATTGAGTACGGCCGCGACATCATCGGCTCGCTCGTGAAGTTCATGACGTCCGGCCCCGTGGTCATGCTTGTGTGCGAAGGCAATCAGGCTGTCGCT
>Ga0209515_10010404_pt1 | contig 10359 bp, 3 predicted proteins | sample Subgroupgradi54m_FD_187454 | JGI IMG/M metagenome (GOLD analysis project Ga0209515, IMG submission 187454) | Subsurface groundwater microbial communities from S. Glens Falls, New York, USA - GMW60B uncontaminated upgradient, 5.4 m (SPAdes)... ...
CGTGGCTCCAGCAAACGTAGGGGCGCAGACTTGCTGCGCCCATCGGGTAACAACATCACACTCAAGGGCGCAGCAAGCCTGCGCCCCTGTGTCCTCCTTTTTCCGTCCTCTGCTATCCTTTGCCACCTTCCGCAGTAGGAGCATCCGATTTGCGCCTCGGCAAAATCCTTCGCACCGCGAGAAAGACGAAGAACAAGCTCACTGTCCACGAGATGAACGCCATCACCACCGTCAACGTATCTACCGAATGAACGTTCATCCCAAAAAACGGCTGCAAAATCAGAGCCGGAAGAAGCCATACTCCAAACATGCAACCCGCTAAATCATGAACCGAAGCAAGCGTCCATGACACGCCACCCCAAAGTAACGCTACCAAGCTGGCTAGCCCAAGAAGCACGACCCAACTACTTCCGCGATGGCTGTGATGTAGATGGATTTGGTTCATTAGAAGCAGGATTCGGATTGGTCGCGGTAGCGTTAGGGTTGGGTGGAGTGACAGCGTTGAGAAACTGTTCGTAGTATTCTCGAATGCGATCAATTGCACGTGTGCGAGGCTCTCCCATCGGCCAGCTCTCTTGTGAGGCGTGCGCGGCCGCCTTTGCTTTATTCACGGCACCTCCCAAAGGACCTCCTAAACCAGCCCACTCCTGGAAGCCTTCATGTGCCGGCGAAGTGCTATCCATCAATGCATGCATTCCTTCTCCAAGCACATTCAATGCGCCTGCACGGTCACCTGCTCGTGCTAATGCCACGGCTTGAGTCTGACGATCTGCCAAAAACCCATCATATAGAGCCGCCGCTTGCGCGACAGTCTGTCCTGGTGCGCGCATTGCATGCATAAATGAGTTGGCAGTTCCTTGGTCTTGGTCCACGCGAACACTCGCTGCTCTCAATATCGCTCCTTCAGCAGGTGTTAGGTTAAACGGAGCAGCCCCGGTCGGAGAAAAGGCCTCTACCAGGATGGAGTTGTGGCCGAGCGTATTCCAAAGCCCCAATGGATCGGTGTTGCTGACCGGATTGTTCCCGAACGCGGCATACCAATTCATGCCACCCCCAAATCCGATGGGGTCGGCGTTGCAGAATCTCATCAGCCGCGGGTTGTAGTAGCGGGCGCGCATGTAATATAGGCCGCTGGCGTCGGTCTGCACGCCCATCTCGCCGTTGAATTGAAACGGCGTGTCGGTCGCGCCTGTGCGTGAAGTCACCGTGCCGTAGGGCGCATAACTGGCCCTGTCCGTGACCGTTTGGCTGGCATCGGTCATCGCCAGCATGCTCCCGACTTGGTCGAAGTGATAATATTTCGGCGCGCCGCTGGTCTCCTCATACAGCAGGCCCAGGCCGTAAATATAATAGGTGGTTGTGCCACCTTTCGTCCGCATGAGCGTGCGGGAAAGCGCCGCATTGGGATCGATGACGAACGTCGCCGCGCCGGTGCCGGTGATTTCCACGCGGAGGCCGTCGGGACTGTAGCGATAATTGTTCCCGCCGGCCGAGGTCAGGCGGTTGCGGCTGTCGTAGCCGTGGGCGCCGAAGGCGCCGGAAGGTAGCGGGCCGTTCGTCATGTTGCCGTCGGCGTCGAAAATCACATTGTTGCCGTTCCATGTCGAGAGCTGGTTGTCGTCGTCGTAGAGGAGATCATCCGACGCGAGCGTGACGGACGCCGGTTTGGGGTGGATGAAATTGTAGGTGATGCGGCCGTCCAGATCGTAGCGCAGCTCCTGGCGCACGAGCAGCGCGCCGCCGGAGGTGTATTCACGGATCAGCGTCAGTTGCGAGGCAGCGTCGTATTCCTGGGTGCGGTAGGTGCCGTTGGGCCGGTCGATCCGCGTGAGGCGACTGGCGTTGTCATAGGTGTAGGTGGTCACGCGGTTGGACCAATCGGTGACGTGCCAGAGCCGGCCGAAGTCGTCATAGGCATAGGTGACGGTCTTGTTGCCGGGATAGACGATGGTGGCCAGTTCGCCGGAGGGATAATAGGTGTAGTTGAGGGTGTTGCCTTCGCCGTCGTCGTAGCGGCTGAGGCGGTTGAGGGAATCGTATTCGCGGTAGGTGGTGCGGCCGTTCTCGGTGACCTGCTTGGGCAGGCCGTTGGGCCAATAAGTGTAGGTGGTCGTGCCGACGCTGTCGGTTTTTTGCAGCAGCCGGCCCTCGGCGTCATAGGTGGTGAAGCTGGTTTGCTGGCCGGAGGGCTCGGTGACGGTGGCGGGGAGGCCGCGCGTGCTGGCGACGGTGGTGGTGGTCTTGCCCGTGGGGGTGGTTGCGGTGATGGTGCGCGCCGGGTCGTTGTAACTCCAGCCGAAGGCTTTGTTGAGCCGGTTGGCGAGGACAGTCATGCGCCCGTCCTTGTCGTAGGTGTAGTCGGTGAGTTGGTTCTCGGCGTCCTGGACGCCGTCCTGGAGGCCGCGGGAGTCGAGGATGCTGGTGGTAACGAAGCCGAGGGGCGTCTGGCTGGTGGTGCGGCGCTGATCCTCGTCGTAGCCCAAGGTGGCGGTGCGGTTGAGGGGATCTTTGACGGTGGCGACCTGCTGGGTGGCGGAGTAGGTGTAATTGACGGCATTGCCGAGGGCATCGGTCGAGGCGGTCAGCAGCGTGCGAGGATCGGAGTAGCTGTGGGTGAGGGTGACGACTTGCGAGCCGGCGGGACCACGCTTCACCTCGGTGAGGTGGCCGAGGGCGTCGTGGTCGCTGTCCACCTTCCGGCCGGAGGCGTCGAGGGTGTAGTCGACGTCGCCGGTGGCATCGTAGAAGGTCTGGCTGGTGCGCGGCGTGGCGCCTTCCCACTGGGTGGCCGAGGTGGGCTGGCGGCGGTTGTTGTAAGCGAAGGAGATTTTGGCGCCCTTGCGGTCGATGAGTTCGCTGAGGTCGCCCCGGGCAGTATAGGTGTGGTTGTCGAGCCCGCCGCCAGGATGCGTGATCGTGTCGATGTGGCCGAAGGCGTCATAGGCGTTGGTCATCACCGCGCCGGCCGCGTAGGACGCGGGATGGGCGGTGGCGATGCGCCCGCGGGTGTCGTAGGTGAAGTTGCTGACGATGCCGCCGGGGGCGGTGATGGTCGCGACCTTATGCTGGGCGGTGTAGGCGAAGGTCGTTTCCTGGCCCTCAAAATTGCGGACAACCGAGGGGCGGCTCTGGGCGTCGGGCGTGATGGTGCGGACATGACCGGCGGGATTGGTCTCGCTGACGAGCACATGGTTTTTGTCGTAGACAAAGGAGTTGATAAAACCTTTCGCGGTGACGGTCTCCGTCAGCCGATCCACGCCGTCGTAGTGCCATTGGGAGAGCTTGCCGAGCTGGTCGGCTACGAAGATCTTGCGTCCGCGGGAATCGATATAGGTCCAGACCTTGTTGCCCAAGGGATCGACCTCGGTGCCGACACCTGGCGCGATCCAGATTTTGGTCAGGCGACCGGTGTCGCCGAGAGTGCGTTGCTCGGTGACTTGGTGAAAGTCATTGTAGGTATTCCGAACAATCTCGCGATCGCGAGCGTCGTTGATCTGGGTAAGACGGTAATCGCCGTCCATCTGATAGCGCGCAGTGCCGCCCTCGGCATCGGTGAAGGTAAAATTACTGCCTTCGCGGCCATATTGAACGGTGCGACCGGTGCTGTCGTCCACATGGGTGAGGCGCCTGGTCGTGCCATCGTAATGGAAGGCGAAGAAGCGGGCATAGGCGTCGGTGACGCGCTGGAGCTGCCCATTGCCATCGTAGGCGGCGGTGAGGGTGTTGTTGAACTGGTCCTTGATGGTCTCGAACTTGCCATCGGAGGAGCGGAAGTGGATGGTGTTGCCATGCCGGAAGGCGAGGTCGTGTGAGCCGTCCCCATTCTTCGCCAAGGTGACCGGCAGACCGGACGGCGGGGCATAAGTGATGTTGTCTGGACGGAGCACAAACTCCATCGCGCGATCGCCCAGAGTCACGCTGGCCCGGGTGTTGAGCTGTTGGTCGGCAGCCCAGGTCACCGCCGTGGACGCCATCAACCAGCCGCGCGCTTCGGAGGCATAGGGCGTGCCTGTATCCAACGCATCCCGGGTCATTCTGGCGGCGAGGATCACCGGCAATACCTCGTCCACACTCGCGCGCTGCATATCGAAGTCGCTCGGTGTGCGGGTAGTCAGGCGCAGATCATAACTGTGCGTCCAGCCGCGGCCGAGGCCGGTGGGGTCAACCAGCCGGCGGGCGCTGTTGTAGTTCCGCACCAGCTTGAGACCGTTGGGCTCACCTTCATTGCCGACCACCAAGTCGGTGTCGTTCTTCAAGAAGGCTCCATTGGTCAGATCAACCGGATCCGTTGATTTTGGGGAAGTAATGGCCGGCTTGGTAAACGTCGCGTGGGTTTCCGCATTGGCTATGTTGGGGCCGTAAGGCGTGGTGGTATTGAACCCGGCCGTGGCAACGCCGCCGAAATTGCCGCGAATCAGGGTTCCGACGACGTTATCACTGCCACCAATCAGATAAAATCCCGAAAAATTGACGTCATTGATGCTTACTTTGCTGTTCTTGAGAATGAAGACCTTATTGCCGGAATTGGGACTTTTAACAAAGTCCTTGATGAATTGGATGGTGCCGGGCCCAAGCGTGTCGTCAGAAAAATCCCTGATGCCCGATGGGGGGGAATCGACATTGGTGTGATCAAGCAGGAAGGCATGATCCGAAACCGAGTCGAAAAGCGTGGCTGTACCGTAGGCCCTGGAACCGGTCAATTGCTGGGTGCTGGTACCTTCGAGCGCACTGGCCAAGAGCGTCAGGGTTCGTCCCGCGGCAATTTCACTTGAATTACCAGCGTCAGTGCGGCTCAGGCAGGAAGAGCTGATCATTGGAATATCGATCACCGGTTTCCCGTTCGATTGGAACACGAAGCCGAGCATTAAGTCCTGCCGGTATTCGCAATCGAGGGAAGCGGCCGCAACGCTGTTCAGCTCATAGAGCTGAGACGCGTACTGTAGCGCCAGTAATTGCTGACGATCCGCGTAGCCCAGGGCTGTTCCGGCGGCTTCTCGTTTTGCGAGTGTTTCCTGCCATTCCTGCAAACGCCCCAACGTCCGACCAAATGAATATAGAAATGTAATCGGTGCCACTCGCGGCAGTATATTGCTAACGACCTCAATCGGAGAAGAAGCGCCGCCGTAATAGGCGCTGGGCGGAAAAAACTTATATCCAACGATGATCGCATTGGACGCAGGATTGTCATTTTCTAACGGATAGACAGGAAGATCATCTTGCCACAAGGTCGCGTTCCCATACGCGTCGAATCTGAGTTCATACCTCCTGCGTGTGTTTTCTAGAGTCACGGTAAGGCGGGTGGAGAACGACGAAGAGTAATACACGTTAATTTCAAGCCGGCTCGCAAAGGTGGTGGGAACGCCGGTGAAAACCGCCGCCGCACTGTCGTATGTCAAACCATCCGGAAATTTGGTGGCGGTGGGACTGGTGACACTGACCACTTCCGGCACAATCATGCGGAGACGGGCCAGATCCGCGCCATCCAGGTCATGATCGGTCGAAGAATTACGAATGTTGTTTGAGGCGGTTGCGGCGCGGCCGTTTAAATAGGCGCGAAGACCAGCGCGATCGATCAGCGATGAGTAGTCACCCGGCTGCGTGATGCCATTGTAGGTCCCTTGCGTGAGGGCATTCGCCGCTGTTCGGGCGGCCGTAAGAGAGTAATTGCTCAACGCGGCCAGATCCGGCTTCCGCCCAAAATTGTGCGGCTTGATCGAGGGGGCGAACACCAAAGTGCGCTGCGAGGACACAGCAACCGACAGCCACATGTAGTCGATGGTCAGGCTATTGTTCACGAAGGCCGAATCGGGACCATGCGGCGCCAAAAGGGCAATGGCCCGGGCATCAGAATTCACGCCCAACCATTCATAAACACCGACTTGGTTGCTGCCCGTTGCAGTTCGAGGAATGGTCAACCTTCCCGACATATAGTTGGGAGTATAGCCGGCCGCTTTCAGGAGCAAACCCAACAACGCACATTGATCGACGTCATTGCCCGCCCGTTCGATCAAGGTCAGGTGAGCACCGCGCCTGCACCCAACATAATACTCCGTATGCACATTGTTTCGCACCCATTCATAGATCTTGATGGGGTCTTTATCCAGGTTCGCAGCCAAGTTTATAATGTTAGCACTACTATTCTGCACCAGATAAACAGGGTTTGCCGGGGCGGTCGCTGCGTAGACCGTACCACCATTGCCTGTTGTGTAGCTTGACGAACCTGAAGACGGTTCCGCTGCATAATCCCACGGTTTGGAGGTGGGTGGCGGTGGTTCGCTCCAAGTCGAGAGAGGAATACCCTGGCCAGATGCCTGGGCCGGAAAAATGGCCCAGGTGAGACAGGCAAGCATCAGCAGACCAAGGCAAGCATCGGCTAGGCGACCAAGGCCTGAAACAGAGAAGGGAAGAGGTGGGTTCATTGATGAATTTCTTGCTCGGTCTTAATTTTGAATCCGCTTGATGTTGCCTTCGGCGTCCTTGATGTATTCCTGTGCTGCCGGGCCCTTTTTGAGCTGGTTGATCTTGTCGTATTCGAAGCGTTGCACGTTCACGTCGGTGGGATCGTAGGGGTTGAGGCCGAGGGAGAACTCGAGGCCGTTGATGACACCGTCGCCGTCGCTGTCGGCGTTGGGATCGGGCGAGGGCGTGGTCACAGTCAGAACGGAACTTGGCGCGGACCAGTTGCCGGCGGCGTCGCGGGCGCGGACCGTCAGGCTATACGTCGTCGAACCATTCAGGCCGCCGAGATTCATGGTGGCGGCGGTGCTCGTGCCTTGGGAGGCGCCATTGAGGAGCACTTCGTAACCGGTGGCGCCGACATTGTCGGTCGAGACGTTCCAATGGAGCGTGAAACTCGTGGGAGTGAGATCGGTCGCGTTAAGTCCGGTGGGCGCGCTGGGCGGCGTTTGATCGGCCAGGGTGGTGACCGTGAGCGGGGAACTCCACTCCGACCAGTAGCCGGCGGCATTCTGGGCGCGGACCGTCATCGCGTAGGCGGTGCTGGGATAGAGGCCGGCAATCTCGCGGCTGGCGCCCCCGGCCGAGCCCAGCGAGGTGGCGCCGCGCAGCACTTCATAGGTGGCGGCGCCAGAGGGCGCCGTCCAGGTGAGCGTGAAGGAATGGTCGGTGACCGCGCTGGATTGGAGGCCGGACGGCGCGCCGGGCGCGGGGAAGGGATTGGTCAGCGTCGCGGCAAAGTTGTCGAAATAGGCGGCGGCCGAGGTCGAGCCCCACCAGGTGATGTCGGTGAGGGACGTGGCCGAGTTGGAAACCATGCCGTAGCTGCTGGCGGCGCGGGTGCCGTTAACGATGAGGTTCCAGGTGTGGGTGGTATAGTCATGGTGGGCTGTCAGGCGGAGCCACGAGGCGGCCTGGTTCGAGCCATTGAGGGCGAAACGCTGGCCGGTATCCGTCCAAGTGCCGCCGCCACTGCCGTTGCCTGCGTAAGCGTAAACCGCACCCTGCCCGCCCGTGACCACGAATCCGATCCGGGAGGCACCGTTGTCGATGAATGAGGAATCGGTCACGGTCGCGGCCGCAACCGGCCGGACATATACATCGACGAAGCTGTTCGATGCCGAACCGCTGAAGAATTTCTGCACTTGGGCACGCTGGCTGCCCGCGATCAGTTTCACGCTATAGCTGCCCTGTTGTGCCTGCTCGGAGAGGATGCTCGCCGCGCCCAACTGCACCAGCCACCCGAATTGGGGATAGAGATTGCCGTTGACCGTGTAGCCCTCGGAGGCCTCGAAGCCCGTCGTGTAGGGCAGTGCATGCGTCTGTGGCGAGACCTGGAAGGGAATCCATTGATCGACATAATTGTAATAAATGTCAGCCACCCGTAATTGATAATAATAGGTGCCGGGTCCGGCAGTGGGCGTATAGCTCATCGAACCCATGGCGGCGCCCCCATACTGATTACCGAGGTTCACTGCGGGACCGCTCGGAGGCCAGATGACGTTTTCCGTCCAAGCTACGCCAAAATTCGCCGTGCCATCGCGATAAAGTGTCACCGAATTACCCTGTTGAATGGCGCCGGGAACAACCGATCCATTCGCTGAAATGGATGCGGCCTGGACTGACCAGGTGAGACTGGAACTGGCAGTCCCGTATGCATTGCTCGCGCTGACCGTGCAGGAATAGCTGCCCGCAGTTGCGATCAAGCCTGAGATCGCCCCGGTGCTGGCATTCAAGGTCAACCCTGAGGGTAGATTGGTCGCCCCGTAAGAACTCGGACTCGGGTCGCCAGTCGCTGGGATGGTATAACTGACCGGTTGCCTTTGCCGCACAGATTGAGTCGGCAGTGGGTTGGCCATGGTCGGCGGGGCGGAAAGTCTATACGCCTTGATGACCACATAGCCGTTGCCACCAACCGTGATGTTTCCGCTCACATTACCTCCTGCCGCGATGTTGATCGGCTGGGGTAATTCGCTGGAGGAGTGGAATGGGTCGGCCCCGGGATAGGCGGGATCGCTCCGTCCACCGGCCAGATACCAAGTGGCACCGCTGTAGGAATAGCTGATGGGCGAACCGGTGACCATGGAAGAGCCGCCACCACCGGAACCACCGAGCAATCCGCTATTGTAATTCGAACCGCCGCCACCGCCCCCGTAATACCCGTCGCCCCCTCCCGCGCCTTGCCAGCCCGCATACGGGCCACTTGCACCACCCTTTTTGAATCCGCCAGCAGATCCATTTCCTTGGTCGCCGCTGCCACCCTGGCCGGGTCCGCTCCAAGTCCCGGCATATCCGCAAGCCGGCCAATCGTAGCCCGGTTGTGCATCCGGGCCACCGCCGCCGCCGCCGCCAATTCCCACGCCCGAAAAATCACCGCCGCCGCCGCCGGCGCCCGCGATCACCGCGCCATTGGGCGTGGTGACTTCCGTCCTTCCGCCACCCCCGCCCATATTCGTCAGGCATGGGCCACCATTGGGCCAGCCTCCGGAACGATTGTTGCCGAACGCGTAAGCAGCGCCGCCACCCTGGCCAACCATGATCTGAATTTGGTTTCCCGCTGCGACGTAGTAGTTGGCGGTGACGAATGCGCCACCTCCACCCGGAGTCGACCCACGGCCACCGCCGCCACCGGCGCCCCAGGCCTTGATGACCACATATTGGGTGTTCGTCGGCGCCGTATAGGTTTGGGTGCCGCCCGTGTAACCGTATGTTGCCGTGCTCAGCAGTGTATCCGCCAAGGCCGGAGCCGCCGCCAAAAGACCCAAGACTCCCAACAAGGAAACCAAATATTTGGGGCCGATGCCAAGATTGTGCCGCCGTTCGACGCTGGATTGCATAGTGAAGACCCTCGGGATTGCGCTGGCGTGGGTTTTCACTGCGCCTTCGCATCCACCACACAGGTGATCACGGAATTTACGCCCGGGGTCTCCTGGTCGAATATGACAATGACCGGAAATAAATGCGGCTGGTCGGTCGACGCCGGGCTCACCTTCACTTGATAGGTTCCGTTGCCCGTTGCCTCCAATGTGGCCTTGTTCCCGTCACCCATTGCCCGAGCCCCCAGGGGAACCGCGGTGCCCGGCGCCACGGTTAAGGTCACCACTTTTGTCTCCGGGAGCGCACCCTGCTGCCAATGCAAGGCCGAGACGTCGAATTGCGCGGATTGCGCCCGATCATTTTTCACCGTGATGACCCTCTCCCCCCGATTGGTCAGAACCCGTATGAGGCCCTCGTCCCCGCTTTCTCCCGGTCTCGCCAAATACAGCAACGAGAAATCAGCCTGGTCTTTGGCCGGAATGACCGTGGGCAACGAAACCAAATAGAGCCCACCGGTCGTTTGGGCCGCGAGCACTCTTAGCTCGGCATCGGTATCGTTGGCCATCGCCACCGTGAAGGCGTGGAATGTTTCATTCCATTTCAGCTTCGGGGAAATCCGGGAGATATCCCTTGCCTGGTCGGGAGACACCACGATCCTGTGTTTTTTCTCGGCCGCCACGGCACGCTGGACGGGTGCAGGGTCAGTCAACGAAAGATTCCGAGTCGGGTTGGCCGCAGGCTGCGCCAAGAGCGCGGTCGTGAGCAGCAGATTGGCAGCAGCGAGCGTGAGAGCGAAAACGGATTTTTTCATGGATGGCATGGCGGGGAATTGGAACGGATGGTTTCGCATGGGAAGATCAGGGATGAAGCAGTTGAAATTGGGGGAATAGGTTTACCACAAGGCACTGGGATGCCTGCTTTGTTTCCTGGTGTCCGTGGTTCATCAAATGGCTTGGAGTTACGATCAAGCCAAAGCTCCGCCCGTTTTTGAAAGGACTGCGACAGGAGTTGGGGCCATAATGGAGTGCATACCGCTGAGCGGCGTTGGTTGGCGCACGACATGGCCCGTGTCGGAGTGCCGGAAGA
>Ga0209515_10010405_pt1 | contig 10358 bp, 12 predicted proteins | sample Subgroupgradi54m_FD_187454 | JGI IMG/M metagenome (GOLD analysis project Ga0209515, IMG submission 187454) | Subsurface groundwater microbial communities from S. Glens Falls, New York, USA - GMW60B uncontaminated upgradient, 5.4 m (SPAdes)... ...
AGCCCTTCGATAGGGTTGGCCTTGACAAAGGCCTGCAGGGCAGGACTCCGGTCCCAGGCTACCGCCGCCTCACGGCTCTCCCAGCGGACGATGCCAGTATGTTTCGCCGGATAGCCCAGGGAGTTGCCGTGGACCAACGCTTGGAAGCCTTGCTGCGCTTTGAGCACGTCGCCATACTGTTTGACCCACGCCTCCAAATCGGCGAGCCTCCCTACAGCGACCATGACATCCACTCGTGTCAAGTACATGTCCTTCCTCCTTATGTCGGTATGGGGAAGAATACGTGTGGAGTATATTTCACTTCCTGCGTAGAAGAACGGATGGGAACTTACGCAATAGAGTATGCCCGGTGCCATGCGGAGTCAACGGCCTTTCTTTGTGTGAAAAGAAGCCGACTAGACGAGAGAGGAGAGAGGAGAGAGGAGAGAGGGATGTCGCAACTTCAGGCAAAGGACGACATGTCAGGAGTGCCACGCTCAGAACTGTCAGGATGAGACACGTTCTGCCTGACGCTTCGCCCGTTGCCGCTCCTGGGCCTTCTCCCGGTCGCATGCCAAGCGCCGGGCAGAAGCAGAACGTACGTTATGAGCCTGGCAGTCAACTCTCGACACACCATAGAGCGTATGGCGACCGAAGGTCTGTTACAACGCCAAGAGAAAGGCGTTTATGTGCTCAACCCTAAGTGTTATTTTAAGTAAACAATAAGTTCTCCAGCACTGTTCCAGGCGATGGAGAGCTCATCCTACAACTGATTATTCCTATTTGTTATCAATACACGTCCCAGCCATCGAATCCTCCGCCGATAGAGTTTACCCTATTCCTATTATCTCGTGTGTGATCAACGAGCTTTCTGAATTCCTTTAATTTTTTTTCTGCCTCCTTCAATACTTTAATTAAGGTGGACAGGATTCTTTGCCCGTCTTCTACCTGCCCAAGCGCAAGCATCTCATTACCATACTTAAACAAGCGCAAATAGTCGTCGCACTCTAATACAAGGTCATTGTCATTATCGTCATCGTCATCGGTTGTGCTTGCTTGTTCCTTATCCATAATCGTACTCCTCTATCGTGCATTAGATGCAAAGAGACCCCACGTTTTGGTTCCGCTCTCGGTTTTCCTCATCCTTAGCCGGGTCGAGAAACGAGAGCGGCTCCCCCGCGCAAAATGGCGGGTACTCTAACGTAATCCAACTGCTGTGTCAACTGCAACCGTCAATCTGCTGTACTACTCAGGAAATCGTACTTACAGGTGTTATTTCTGGCTTGACAAAAAACAGTGAGCGTTGTTAATCTCAGCCTTCTCAAAATTTTTCATTAACATCCGCAGACATTTGTTAGGATGAATGCTACTAAAGTTGACATTTATTGCAACTTGCAATAATATACTTTCAAATTCTCCCTTACCATGAAGATGCTGGTAAGGGAGAAATGTTTCCAAAGCGTAGGGCTCCTCTATCGTGCATTAGATGCAAAGAGACCCCACGTTTTGGTTCCGCTCTCGGTTTTCCTCATCCTTAGCCGGGTCGAGAAACGAGAGCGGCTCCCCTAAAGAGGGCACGCTGTCAAAGACATGTGCCCTCTTTCTTTAATAAGTGCCTTATAGAGACACTTGTCATAATCACATTAGTAGGTATGTTTTTTTGCAGAATGATATGAGCCTAAAGGCGATAGAAACAATGGGGGAACGAACAGGATACTTTTTCCGCCAGCGCTATCAAGTGCTAAATCAAAACCCCGAAAGGAGAAAGGCGTCTATGTCAGTGCTTAACGCTCATTTAATCCATTTGAGAACATCGTCCCGAGAAATTGAGATGCCCAGCTTTGCTGCTATAAACAAGAGAATAATGCCGAACAAAATTCTCATAGACCAAAAAAATATTTTTTCAATTGTAGAGTTTGTCTTTTCATTTGTTAATCCAGCTCTATCACGTACATAATTAGGAGCACGTAGTACCAATGCCACCCAAGTTAGAGGGTTAAAAAGCTCTATAAATGCTCTTTCTTTTCTCATTTCGTAGTATCCAATAGCCTGCTCTAATGCGTTTCTGAGCAGCTCGTGAGGTTGTCCGCTTCCTTGATGTAGTAATTCAAAGTAGTGTCCAACAAGGTCATACTTTCTCTCTATTATCTTTTCTTCCATATTTTTATCGTATTTCGTCCATTCAGCTGTTATCTCTGTAGGTATTCCAGACATGTAAAGATAGCTACCAACTAACGGGATTAAGCGGTTTATTTCCCTGTCAATATATCTATTACTACTTTGCTTTGGTACATTTGGTAAAAGTTCTTCAATAGGAGGTGCAAATTGCATATCTATAGCATACATCTCCTTATGTGCTATGAGACCCTGAAATCTCCTAAGACGTTTCAATATTCTTTTGCACTCAAAGTAGGTTGGTGGCCGTAGAAATTGCAGGTTTGTTTTTTCGCCCATTTTCGTTTGTATCTCCTCTCTATTACACTTCTTTTCTATTCTAAATCTAATTCGTCATGGAGAAATTTGGATTTTTCCTCTGATGTTAGCGGCATATATGGCTTTTTTGTTTTTATCTTCTCAACAACAACCATTCGCTCATAAAGATTCTTAAAATCTTTCCACGTTTCAAGTTCTTCTATCATCTCTGACTTGACGTATTCTTGAGAAGCGAGCCAGTATACTTCAATCCAAGGAAAGAACGTACTCCATACCATTTCTTTATCTAAAGCTCCTCTCCTTGTCATAAGTCCCAATGTTTCAAAAAAGTCTAATATATCATCAGCATTTTCATATCTTGCTGTACTAAGCTGCTCTCCTCTGTCAAGTAATGCTCTTGCCCCTTCGCTCCTTGTTCTTTTCATTCCTTTACTATTGAACCGTTCATCCATTTTGAAAAGCAAATCAACGCCAAGTACAAAACGAGAATTATCTATCTGTTTGGCTGTGCTCCGAACTGTTGCTCCTACAGCGAAAAATGCCGCTATCGCAGCAAGAATAGTAGCCCAAGCCGTAACAACACTGGCAGTCAGATTACAACTTAAAATATCCATCATGTTTACCCCTTCCGATACTTCTTGCCCACGACCCAAAGACCGACAACCCCACGCCACAATGTGGACACGTGCCATGCTCTTGCTTCATACGATCATTATTTACTTTTATGCTTACCAGCCACGAGTGCCGAAATAGAGAGCATTAGCACAATAGCAAGCCCCCCAAGATAGACAAAAAGTAATGAGTTCATAGTGTTATATTATGATTTTAAGAGAAAGTAGAAAGCCGACGCATACGCTATAAATGATACCGCCGCCCCGATAATCACCACAGGGTCAAAAATTTCTGCACCTTTTACAATGTTCTGAATAACCAGAGCGGCAAAGATGAGGATCCCAATTTCCTTTAACCACGTTGCGAATGTTTTGTAATGTGATGGTTGCATTTTAGCTTTACGACTTTACGTATTCACCTCCACTTTAGAACTAACCATACCACCAGTCAATAAACAGTCTCGTATTGTACAAGACTGGGTCTATTGACCTTGAAGATTTTTTGTTATAATGTAAGTGAACTATGGGCATATACGAAAAAACGTCCAACTATTTTACAGAAGCGTATCAAGAATTGCGCAAGGTTATTTGGCCTTCGTATCAAGACACCCTTCGCTATACGGTCTTGGTGATTGTCGTAAGCTTAGTGGTAGCGTTCATTTTGGGAGGGTTTGATATTCTCTTTTCTTTTATCGTTAAGTACTTAATCTCCATAAAACACGGGGTTTAATATGGCTAAACAAATTCAAACAGATGAGCGCCAGTGGTATGTTCTGCATACGTATTCTGGCTATGAAGATACGGTGGTGCGCAACTTAAAACAGCGCATCGAAACGATGGGGATGCAGGATTATATTTTCAACATTCTCATTCCCACTGAAAAAAAAATAAAAATACTGCGTGGCAAAAAACGAATTGTGGAAGAAAAAATTTATCCGGGGTATGTATTGGTGGAAATGAAAGTAACAGATGAAAGTTGGTATGTGGTGCGCAATACTCCGCGAGTGACCGGTTTTGTGGGCGCGGGGAATATCCCCATTCCTATTGAGGCAAAAAAGATAACCGAGCTTGAAAAAATTTTGAAAGAAGAACCCGAATACAAGATTGATTTCAAGCAAGGAGATACGGTGAAAATAAAAGCCGGGCCTTTCCGCGATTTCAATGGCCGCGTCTCGGAAATTGATGAAAAGCACGGTCGCGTGAAAGTATTGGTTGACATGTTTGGCCGCGAAACGCCCCTTGAATTAAGCTACCTTGAAGTCCAGAAAATTTAATCCTTAATACAATAAAATAACTAGGAATTCGAACTGATACCCACTACCCTTACACGAACGTCCTATTAGTTCTATGGTAATATTTACCCACCATGCGTTATTGAAACTTAAGCAAAGAGGCATCAAAAAAGATAGCGTTACACAAACATTGCATAAACCAGATCATGTAAGCCCATCGCATAACCAACGGAGTATAGTTTTTAAGAAGATTGGTAGCATGTATCTCAAGGTAGTGTTCAGAAAAGAAGAGGAAGATATTGTGGTGATTACGCAACACTGGGTTAAAAAAATCTAACACAAATAATGAAAATCATTTACGATCCTTACGCGGATGCATTAAGCATCATTTTTAGAGAAGGCAAAGTAAAAAAAACCCTTGAGATTGCTCCCGAGATTCTTTTAGATGTGGACGCAAAGTCTCGGCCGCTTTACTTGGAGATTATCGGTGCAAAAGAAAAGTTAGGCAAGGAAAATACGGAAGAAATTTCGATGAAAAATTTGCTTTTTTCAGGCAAGAAAGCGCTTGCCTCCAATCTTAAGATCAATTACTAACAAATTTTATTTCAAGATAAAAGAACACCATGGGCGCCTGCCTGTCGGCAGACAGGTAAGCCCATGGGTGAATTCCTCTTACATCATCCGCCAAAGGCGGATGGCGAAAGAGAGAACCACGCCTGTAAGGGCGTGGGAATCTATGGCGACAAAACCAATTAAAAAAATAGTGAAGGTTCAAGTGACCGCAGGAAAGGCAACGCCCGCGCCGCCTTTGGGGCCGGTGTTAGGAGGAGCAGGCGTGAATATCGGCCAGTTTATCTCCCAGTTTAACGAGGCGACAAAAGAGTTTATGGGTCAAACACTTCCTGTTGAGATAACGGTGTTTCAGGATTCAACCTTTGAATTCAAGCTCAAAAAGCCCTTGGCGTCAGCACTCTTGCTCAAAGCCGCTAAAATTGAGAAAGGATCAGGCCAGCCCAATCGTCAGAAAGTCGGCAAAATTTCTCGAACAGTATTAGAGGAGCTTGCCAAGGAGAAAATGGAGGATCTTAACGCAACCACCCTTGCTGGCGCGGCTAATATTCTTGCCGGCACCGCTCGCTCGATGGGAATAGAAATCGTCTAAATTTGTAATTAACCTAATTTCTAATTGATCTAAATTTTTAGTCATTAGGCATTGATTAGAAATTGTGAAACCTACTATTGGTCTTGAAATTCATGTCCAGCTAAATACAAAGACAAAGCTTTTTTGTTCTGACAAAAACGATTCATTAGAAACGACCCCGAATAAAAATATTTGCCCGGTCTGTATGGGGCATCCGGGCACACTGCCTGTTTTGAATAATGAGGCGGTAAAAAAAATTCTGCGGGCAGGGCTTGCGCTTTCATGCGGCATTAACCAGTTCTCAAAATTCGATCGCAAAAATTATTTTTATCCCGATCTTCCCAAGGGATATCAAATTTCTCAATATGATATCCCTTTTTGTGTGGCAGGAAAACTTGCGCTTTCCTCTGGAGAAACGATTCGCATTACCCGTATTCACTTGGAAGAAGATACAGGACGACTTATTCATGAGGGCTCTGCTTCACTCATTGATTTCAATCGCGCGGGCGTACCCTTAATGGAGCTCGTAACCGAGCCAGATTTTAATTCGAGCAAGGACGTGGTGGAATTTGCAAAATCATTGCAAATATTATGGCGTTATCTGGATATTTCAGACGCTGATATGGAGCGCGGGCAAATGCGCGTGGAGGCAAACATCTCTCTGAACATGGGCACAAAAGTTGAAGTAAAAAACCTCAACTCATTTAAGGCGGCCTTCGATGCCATTGAATATGAAATTCAGCGACAAAAGCACGTATTAGAAGAGGGGGGTAAATTAGTACAGGAAACGCGCGGATGGGATGTGGTAAAATCTCACACATTCTCCCAGCGCATAAAAGAAACCGCAAAAGATTACCGTTATTTTCCCGAGCCCGATTTGCCACCCGTGGTAATAACGGATAAAGAATTAAGCGATATTCGCGCCTCACTTCCCGAGCTTCCACGCGAGCGCAAATCGCGTTTTATAAAAGAATATGGGCTCTCGCTTGAGCACGCAGAAATTCTTATCAACGAAAAAGAAATGGGCGAATATTTTGAAGAAGCCGCCTCTGAACTTGCCGAGTGGGAGGCCGATACTGCAAAACCGCATGTAACCAAAGAACATTTGCCCACGCTTACGCGGCTTTGCGCAAATTATCTTATCACCGAATTCCCTCGCATTGCTATAGAACATGGAATATCGCGAGAGAAACTTTATAACATAATCACGCCAGAAAACTTTGCCGAGCTTATCGTGCTTACTCATCAAGGAATGGTATCTTCTTCGGGTGCGCAGGCCGCACTCTTAGAAATGGCAAAGACTGGCCTTGATCCCCACGAAATTATTGAGAAAAAAGGTCTTAAACAAGTGTCAGACAAACACGCGCTTACAGAAATTATTAAAACGATCATTGAAAAAAATCCAAAACCAGTCGCGGATTATAAAAAAGGTAAAGCAAACGCACTCACATTCTTAGTTGGGCAAATGATGATAAAAAATATAAACTCAAGCGCAGTCGTTACTCGCGAAATACTTGAAGAATTACTAAAAGAGGAGTAGAATCAGAAGGCTGAAGCTTGATTGGTTTCCTACCACATGAGGAGATGTTATGTCGATGACAACTGTGAATGATGTAATTATCGGCAAAGGCAACTTGGCTGGAAAGGGAGTTTACGCCAACAGGAATTTCAAGAAGGACGAGGTTGTCGTTAAGTATAATCTCAAAGCCCTTACGGAAGAGGAGTTTGAGAACCTGCCGGAGAATGAGAAGAAATTTACTCATACACACTGGGGAGTAATTGATCTTTATTCTGAACCGGAGAGGTATGTCAATCATTCACAAGATCCTAATACATACCAAGACCTGACCAATCAATGTGATGTGGCGCTTAGGGATATTCAGAAAGGAGAGATGATTACGACTGACGCTAGAAAAGATGACATTTCTTAAATCGCCAGCATTGGCTTAATAAGTTTCGAGCATAGACATCAACAAAACGCCGCGAGCTTTGAAGTTCGCGGCGTCCCTCTTTTAGAAACCTCTTACTCGGTTTTTCTTTTTGCTTTGCCAGAGCCAAAGATACACTAACACAAGGGCGGAGTAGTTGATTATTTGAAACCACTCTTGGCCCCACGAGAATCCGTACAAAAATTTATAGCTTGATATCGGCCAGAGAATGGGCGTAGGGAAAAATTTATACGAGTGCGTGGGAATATCAATTAAAATATGCAAAAGCCAGCCCAAAAGCTCCCATACTGGCTTGCGATTGATGATGAATAAAAGTCCAAACACTGCGCTAAACACCACTAGGGAATGGCTTATATTGTAAAGGGAAGAAGCAAGCTGGAGGGGCGCAAGATTGGTGAATGGAACTGGTTCTAAATCGCGCCCTAAATGAGGTAAATCAGCTAAAGATACACTGCCAGTCGATAAATTGTAGAACATCCATAAAAACGGAATGCCAAAGGCAAAAAGGTCTGGGAATATTCCCCAAAACGTCGTGGTCCATACGTTGAGCGGCTTTTTTGCTTTTTTATTGACGGCTTTCGCGGCCGCGGCGGTCCAAAGCCCGTGTGCTAAAATGTCCATACACAAAAGTATAGCATATGGACATCACATCGTAAAAGTGCACTAATGGTTGATGTCCATGTAGATATCACCTTTCTGTAAAGTGCATTTTTGAATGTGATATCTATAAGAAAAATAGGGGAAACGAAATTCTTGTACGATAGAGACTGCTCTTGCTTAGGCAAGTATATTCTGCTACTATTCAGCAATGATGAAAAAACCACCAGTTGTTGCCGTATTAGGGCATATTGACCATGGGAAAACTTCTCTTCTTGATGCAATACGAAAGACAAACCTCATCCAAAAGGAAGCAGGCGGCATTACCCAGTCAATTGGGGCATATCAAGTGTTAACGCCGCATAAACGTTTGATTACTTTCATAGATACGCCGGGCCACGCGGCGTTTGAAAAAATCCGTTCTCATGGGGCAAAGGCGGCTGATATTGCGCTCCTTGTCATTGCCGCTGACGAAGGAATAAAACCCCAAACTCTTGAGGCATTGAATGACATTAAAAAAAGCTCGATTCCCTTTATTGTTGTACTCAATAAAATAGACAAACCCGAAGCAAATCCAGAAAAAGTGAAACAAGAATTAGCGTCTCACGAAGTCATGGTAGAGGGCTGGGGAGGACAAGTGCCGGTGGTGGAAGTATCTGCACTTAAGGATAAGGGTATTAATGAACTTTTAGATATTATTCTGCTTTTAGCTGACATAGAGGGATTGAATGTAAAGGAAACAAATATGGTAAACGGAATCGTTATCGCATCGGGAATGGATTCAAAGCGCGGTGCGACCGCGACCATTATTGTGAAAGAAGGGATTTTAAAAGTAGGCGATTGGGTGAGCGCGCAGGATACGTATGGGAAAATACGCGCAATGGAAAACTTTGAAGGGAAACAAATTAATGAAGCGCCCCCCGCGACACCAGTATTGATATTGGGAATGCAGGACGTACCCGCGATTGGCGGACAAATTGTAATTACTTCTGAAAAAGAAGCAAAGAATCGTATTCTCCCCGAAAAATCATCTGATTTCCCCAAAGCGATTACGCTTGCCAAGTCAGAACGCGTGATAAAGTTTATTTTGAAAGCGCGCGAAGGGGCATTGCTTGATGCTATAGATCGCGTTATTAGTGAAGCCCAAAAAAATTTCCCGGATATAACGCTCCAATTCATTTTACAAGATATCGGCGATATTTCCACATCTGATATTGATTTGGCTTCACGTTTTAACGCGGTGATTATAGGATTTCAAATAACAGCAAATGCAAAGATGAAAGAGCTTCTCAAGCAAAAAAACGTATATTATAAGCTCATCAGCGTTATTTATGAAATTTCCGATATACTAAAAGAAATTGTGCAAGAACGCTTTGCGCCTCAAAAATCTCTCGAAGCATACGGCGAGTTAAATGTGTTAGCGGTATACATCACTTCAAAAAAGGGGCAAGTTATCGGCGGGCGCGTGACAAAGGGAATTATTAAAAAGAATGGGGTATTCGAAATCAAGAGGCAAGATACCATAATAGGCAAGGGGAATGTGAGGAATTTACAGCAGGATAAAAAGGATGCAAGCACAGTGGAAAAAGGGAAAGACTGTGGCCTTTTAGTGCAAGGCGAAATTCCTCTACAGACAGGTGATGTGCTAATATTTTCGTAGAAGCTATCGAATGTTTTATTATGGCAAATAGCCGACGACAAATGCGGGTGGCCGATTCTATACAAAAAGCCCTCACCCAAATTATACGGAGCCAAACAGAGCTTGATGTATTAGCAACTATTCTTGAGGTACACACGTCTGTTGATCTTCAATGGGCGGATGTATTTGTAAGCGTGTTCCCATTCCAAAAGCGCGAACAAACTGTCGCCTATCTCACGCGCCGCGCGCCCTATTTCCAGGCGCTCTTAAATAAAGCGCTCAATATAAAACACACGCCAAAAATTCGCTTCAAGGTTGACGTTCGTCTGCAGTTAGAGAATTACGAGGATACAGTGTAATCATGTTTTGTTTCTCGACGCCTCGAAAAAAAACACACGCCAAAAATTCGCTTCAAGGTTGACGTTCGTCTGCAGTTAGAGAATTACGGCGAGCAAGAAAATTTAGAAGACGACGTGGGCATGTAGCTTCCCTCGGCAAGCTCGGGACTACGCAGTTGGTTAGACTTGCCTGCCGGCAGGCAGGGCACCGCCCTTAATTCGAGCGAAGCGAGAATACAGTGAACGAAGTGAACGCAATTGGCAAAATGGGTATGTAGCTCAGTGGTAGAGCAAGCGACTTAATTCCTAAACTGGGCGTATAGCTCAGTTGGTTAGAGCACGAACCTTATAAGTTCGGGGTCCTTGGTTCGAATCCAAGTACGCCCAGTTTAGGAAGAATTTGCTCCAGCTATAAAATTTTAGGTAAGCAAATATAATC
>Ga0209515_10010406_pt1 | contig 10358 bp, 11 predicted proteins | sample Subgroupgradi54m_FD_187454 | JGI IMG/M metagenome (GOLD analysis project Ga0209515, IMG submission 187454) | Subsurface groundwater microbial communities from S. Glens Falls, New York, USA - GMW60B uncontaminated upgradient, 5.4 m (SPAdes)... ...
CAAGATTTGCTCGCGCCGCATTTCAAATTGGTGAAAATGGGCAAGGGGTTTGTGGGGATTTTGGGCGATTCCTTGCCGCGCGAGGAGCACGAGCAGGCGGCCGAGGACGCGCTTCGCTTCGCACAAAAAGAAATGGAAAGCGGCGCGTGGGATGTTATTATTTTGGACGAAGTTAATAATGCAATGCAATTAAAATTGATCGCGCAGAAAAAAGTGCTTGCATTTGTCCATGAAGCCGCACACAAGATAGAGCATCTTATTCTGACCGGCCGCGATGCGCCGCAGGAACTTATAGACATGGCGGATTTGGTCACCGAGATGCAAGACCGCAAGCACCCGTACGAGCGAGGCATCAAAGCCCGCCGCGGGCTTGAATATTAGCTTACCAAAGGATTTTTTCATATTTATGTCAACAACTTTACGATCGTAAAGTTGTTGACATAAATGCGTTTGTTAATGAAATAAGACAGCCGTCCCGCGGAGCGGGACGGCTATTTGATGCGCGGATGGAAATATCTCCTGCGCCGATTTCTATGCGGCGCGGCTTGCGTGGATTGCGGCCATGGTTTCTTTGATCAGAGCAAATCCCTTTTTATAGATACCCGAATTGATCTGTATGGCTTTCACTCGCGGGTGCATGGCGAGCCGCGCGAGCGCGTGTTCCGGTGCGGTGATGCCGCCGACTGCGATAACATCAATGTCCAGCCGTTGTTTTTCTATCTCATCCATGACGACGGCCAATTTTCGATCCGCGAGCTCGCGGAGCGGATCTCCACCGACTCCGCCCGGTTCAGTAATGTCGTGGCGCGCTTTGATATCGGCGTCCACGGTCGTGTTAAATGCCTCCAAGATGGCCACGCCATAGAGCGCCGCGGCGTTCACGGCCTGGCGGATATCGTTATCCGCCATGTCCGGCGAGAGTTTGAGGATGACGATCGGATCAGGCAGTCCGCAGATGCGGGCGAGCGCGTTGATCTCGCGCATGAACAGGTATAGAAACTCAAACACGCGGTTCAGGAGATTGCGGAGCCCGGCAGTATTGGGCGAACTCACATTCACCTGAATCGCATCGTTTTTGTGGAGCACTGGCAGGACAACCGCGCATGAGAGCATGAGGTGGCAGACGAGTCCCGCAAGATCGCGATTCGCCTCATACTCTTCCAGTGCGGTCTTGTTCGGGCCGATGGATACGATGAGCGGCGTTGCCGTGCATTCAGGGGTCTCCCGTATGTCATAGATTCGGTGGGCGAGCGGGATAATGCCGCGTCGGGTATTGAATCCGAAACGATTCAGGGTATAAAAGACATCATCACCGGATGAATCTCCATTTGTCCAGAAGCGCGGCTCCGGATTGCCCGGCTGGCTGAAAAACGGCGCGGTGCCAAGTTCGAGAGACCCGATTTTGAGTCCGCGTATGAGCGTTTCCGCTCCGCGACCGTCCTTGGTAAATCCGGCGGAGATACCCACGGGATTGAGCAATGTCATGGCACGTTTGTTGTTGCCGATCCGTACCGGCATGTCCGCGTACGGACTCGCATACGACTTTTGAAATTTGGCGAGTATGGATGGATCTTGTTGCCAAATCCATTCCAATTTGTCTAAAAGTATATTGAGTCCTTGTTCCGCGTCAGCTCCGAGCCACGAAAAACTTTCCTGTTCCCCCAACGCTTTTTGTACCCGATAAGGAAGTTGGTCATTCATGAGGATTCTCCACGAAAGGTGCGTACATGACAGTTAAAGGGACTGTTGTATGTATAGCGCAGGAGATTGAGAAAGTCAATGGGCGTGATAGAGTGGGAGCATGTCCAAATCGCGGATTTTTTTGTGGGGGATGGTATGGGTGACTGCGGGGACGGGCGTGCGATCATTTTTACCGGTTTCGTTGATGTTTTTGTTTGTGGGTGCGATTGCGGCTGCTGCGTGGTTTGGTGTTGGCGTGATTGCGCAAAAGCGCGGGGCGTGGATTCCCGCGCTTTTTTGTTTGGCATTTTTGGGAGGCATGATCCGGTTTGCCGCCTCGGACGCGCGGCAGTTTGATGCGGCGCCGTTATATGGAAAATCCCTTGCGATACAAGGCGTGATTGATGAGGAGCCGGAGCGTATGCCGCCGCATCAGCGCATCGCGGTGGCGATTGCGTCAATCAATGGGCGCGATGTACAGAAATCTTTTCGCGTGCTCGCAACACTCCGCCAGTTTCCGGCATACGCGCTTGGTGACGAGATAAAAATGCAGGGCGCGTTGGAGGCGCCGCGGCCGAGCAGTACTTTTGATGAAGCGTCATATCTGAAACGTCGCGGTATCACCGCGACGTTGTTTTATCCGCAGGTTGAAAGCATCGCACAAGAAAAGGGAAATTGGCTCGTGTTTAGGTTGGTAAAAATCAAACACGCATTTGAAAATAACATTGACGCGATACTGCCGGAACCCCACGCGGCGTTTCTCAAAGGCCTTCTCATCGGCGAGCGCTCGTCGCTCCCGCCGGATCTCGTCGCGGATTTTCAGACCACGGGCACATCGCACATGATCGCGCTCTCGGGCTATAATATCACGATTATCGGGAGCGCGATCCAACGCGCGTTTCTTTTGTTGACGCTTCCCTTTGCATTGTCATTTTGGCTTGCATCAGGCGTTATTATTCTTTTCATTATCGCAACCGGTGCTTCGGCATCGGTGGTGCGCGCGGGCATTATGGGTATCTTACTTCTCATCGCGCAAAAAGAAGGGAGAATGTATCGCATGGCGCCGGCGCTGGCATTTGCCGCGGCAGTAATGGTCGTGCAGAATCCTTATGTGCTGCGGTTTGACGCGGGGTTTCAACTCTCTTTTGGCGCAACGCTCGGACTCGTGTATATTTCGCCGTATGTGGAGCGATGGCTTGACGAGGCGTGGCGGTGGATACGGCGTGATCAAACGGCGCGCGCAGTGCGCGCGCCGGATGCGTATGAAGCGCCCATGGCAAAAAGGATTTTGATTGAAACGTTTGCGGCGCAAATCGCCGTATTGCCCCTGCTCATTTTTCTTTTCGGCAGAGTGTCGCTGATAAGCCCGCTCGTGAATGTTTTGGTGCTTTTGGTGACGCCGTATGCCATGGGAGTTGGATTTGTCGCAGCAATGTTCGCGTTTGTATCGCAGGCGCTCGGGCGCCTGACCGGCGGAGCCGCATGGATTATTCTTGAATATCAGCTCGCCGTGATTACATTCTTTGCAAAAATCCCGTTTGCGGGCGTCGCACTCGGCAATGTGGCTCTCGGATGTATCCTCGTGTTGTATGCGTTCATTATCTTGAAGATATGGAGAAAATCAAAAAATACGCGCCACCATTTTTCTTAATTTGTCTTGCGACTGGGGTCGCGCTGATCTGGTATGCGGTGTTTTATATCGAAGCGCACCGTAATCTTGCGATACGCGTGTTTGACATTGGCCAGGGCGACAGTATATTTCTTGAAATGCCCAATGGCAATCATGTTCTGATAGACGGCGGGCCGGATGATGCGGTGCTGGCAAAGCTCGGCGCAGTCCTGCCTTTTTGGGATCGCACGATTGATCTGGTTATTCTCACGCATCCGCACGCGGATCATGTGACCGGGCTTATCGGCGTATTGAAACGGTACAATATCGGCATGGTGCTGGAATCCGGCGTCAACTACTCCACCCCGGAGTATAGCGAATGGCGCACCGTGCTTGAACAAAAGCATATTTCGGTGGCGACCGCGCATCGGGGGCAAGTCGTTCGCCTCGCGCCCAAAACAGAGCTTGATGTACTGACCCCTTTTGATTCTTTTATCGGCAAGTCGCCAAAAAATGTGCATGATGCTATGGTTGTCGCAAAATTGCATGATGGATCAGCGACCGCACTGCTTATGGGAGATGCGGAAAAGCCGTTGGAATATCAACTGCTTTTTTCCGGCGATCATCTTGCGTCCGACGTACTGAAAGTCGGGCATCACGGATCAAAGACCTCAACCACAGAAGATTTTCTAGCCGCCGTGTCCCCGAAGATCGCCGTGATTTCCGTGGGCCGGAAAAACCGTTACGGCCATCCGGCGCAGGAAGTCGTGGATCGTATTGCCGCGTTCGGTGCCGCAATTTTCCGCACCGACCGCGACCACGACGTGCGACTGATGAGCGACGGTAAAGTATTTGTAAGGGTAGAGTAGATAATGAAATTATTTTTTGACAATTTTCATCCGTGTCTGTATCCTGCGCGATAGCACCCGATAACACGGCTTACCGTATAAGGAGGTCGCCATGGCGACAAGTTCACTTGCTCTCGTTGCCCAGAATATATTGTTGAAACGGGGACTATTACAATTGAATAGTCCGAAGGTAAGAAATATCTCTACGCTCCTATTGATTTTGGTAGGCGTTAATCGCGGAGCGTATGGTGCCGGAGCATGTGTCGGATTGCATGAGCTCGGGCTTGGGGATGTATTTGATGTGATTGTTGGTATATCAACCGGCGCATGGATCGGCGGATACTTCCAGGCCGGCAGGGAGCAGATGCGGCTCGGCGCTTCTGTTTACTACGAGGATCTTTCCGGTAGCAAGTTCATATCGTATCGCAATCCACGGTCTCTCATGAATCGGCATACGATTTTCTCGGCAACGCAAGAAGGAAAAAAGAAGTTGGATACGGAAGCGATCCTGCGATCACGTTCTCAATTTTTTGTAGGAGCGACTGATGAAGAGGGGAATGGCGCATTGATTGATGCGAAAAAAGCAACGCCCAATGTATACGCGGCATTGGAGGCATCGTTGGCAAATCCCCTTGGATTCCGCGAGCCGTGTCATGTCAATAATGCACGCTTTTGGGACGGAGGCCTTGCGTTGTCCTTTCCTATTCGTGAAGTTTGTGAGATGTTTGAGCCGACCGATGTCCTAGTGCTTCCGAATATGCCGCGGCCGCCGTCGCCGCACGCTTCTACGATCAAGGAGCGTATATTCTGCGAGTTGTTCTTACGGCATATTCCCAAACACATACGTCGGTTGGTCTACATGAGGAAGAGCTATTTTGCGGAGGCGATGGCATACATCGCTCGTCGCAAGGATATCAATATAGATATTTTGTGGCCGCCTGACTGCGGCGTTGAGAGGTTGACCAGGGATCCGGAGAAGCTTTTTGCCGCGGCGCAAGGCGCGGCAAAAGGAGCACTGGCGTATTTCGGCAGATCAGACAAGAAGATTGATTTATGGTGAGGGACAACGAATCGGCTCTGATGCAGAGCCGATTTATTTTGACATATTTGGCATGTGCCGTAATTCGGTTATAATGGAATGTATGGAAACACAAAAGACCTATTCGTTGGAGGAATTGAAGAGATTGCGCGCGCCTTTGCGCAATGTGAACATTAGCCACAAAGAACGATTGAGCCGTCTGGAGCGGCTCGCGCTGTGGATTACAAGCCATGTGGGCACCATGGGATTTTTCCTCGTGATTTTCGCGTGGACCGCGCTGTGGCTCGGATGGAATATCGCGGCTCCGGCGGCATGGCGGTTTGATCCCTACCCCGCATTCGTGCTCTGGCTTTTTATTTCCAATATGATTCAGATTTTTCTTATGCCACTCTTGCTCATCGGGCAGAATTTGCAGGGCAAGCACAGCGAGGCGCGCGCCGAAGCGGATTTTGAGGTTAATACCAAAGCCGAGCGGGAAATAGAAGTTATCCTCCGGCATCTAGAACATCAAAACGAGCTGATAGTGAAGATTTTGCATCACATGGAGGGAGAGAAGCATGAATAGCCCGTATGTTTTGGATAAAAACATCCCCGCGGCGCTGAAAGCGCCGCGGGGATGTTGCCGCCCGAGGGCGGCGTCATGCTATAATACCTCCGATGTCGGATTATCGCGCGAGGATTCCACCGTCCGTATTGATCACCGCGAGCGTTACTTTCATACCTATGCAACGCCATTGGCACCGGGGAGGTCTCTTCTTTATGAGTCAGCGTTCATGTCAACAACTCTACGATCGTAGAGTTGTTGACATGAAAAATATAGTAGTGTTGTTCCTCACCGGTTTTGCTACCTGTTCCGTTCGCTACGAACGAAAAGCGCGGTGCCGATGGCGAGAAATACGCCGGAGAGTACGGTGATAATGCCAAGATTGACGAGCGGGGAGTGCAGGACGAGCGTAGACGCCTCAGGCATGCCCGCGTAATAAATGCCGCGGAGAAAATCCACGCCGTAGGTCAGGGGCGCAATGCGCGAGAGCACGAAAAGCACGGGCGGCAGATGGGTGATGGGGTTGAATACGCCCGCGAGAAAAAACTGGGGGAAGATGACGAGCGGAAATATCTGTCGCACGCGCTGTTGATTGCCGAGATTGGCCAAGACGAGCATGCCGAACGCGCCGCCGAGAAAAGAAACCGCCGCGGCCGCGGGCAGGAGGCGTGCGAACTGCCAGAAGGAAAGCGGCACGCCCATGATAAGGCCGAAGATGATGACGCCCGCGGCCTGGCAAAAAGATACGGATCCCTCGCCGAGGATTTTACCGATAATAATGGATGAGCGGCGGACCGGGGCCACGAAGATCGCCTGGCTAAAATCCTGTTCACGGTCCTCAACTAGCGAGATGATGCCCGATGCCGTGGATTGGAACAGGACTTGCGCGAGCACGCCGACAAACACAAACGCAAGAAAATTAAAACCCACATTTTTGGCAAGATTGGCTTGGAGCGAGCCGCCGAGTATCCCGACGAACATGGTCGGGAGCACAAAGCTGATGAGAATGCGCGGCCGGTCGCGTAAAAACTTGGTGAAGTCCCGATACGCGATGGTGATGATGGCGTTGAGTTCAGTGACCATAAGTGAAGAGTTATGCCGCGGCGGCTTGCACCCCGTTTTTCTGTTCTTCGCGGCCGACCATTTCAAGATATGCTTCTTCCAGCGTCGGGCTGTGGATGTGTAGAGATATCAGCGGGGTCGTGATGCTCTGGATGATCGCCGCCGGGTTTTTGCCGCGGAGCATGATGCGGAACTCCGCCGCGCCCGCGGGCGCGGCGGAGTCAGACAAAAGCCCGCGGCGGCTAAGCTCCGCCTCGAGTGCGGAGCGGTCGGCCGCATCCAGCAGGAGATATTCTTCGGTGAGTCCCTGGCGGATATCCTGGGGGCGTCCAATGGCCGCAATTACGCCGTGATTAATGATGCATACGCGATCCGCGTGTTCGGCTTCTTCCAGATAATGCGTAGTAAGAAATATCGTGGTGTCCTCTTCCGCGCGCACGCGCGAGAGATATTCCCAGAGATTTTTGCGGCTTACCGGATCCAGACCGGTCGTGGGCTCGTCAAGAAAAAGAATTTTTGGTCGGTGCATGAGGTCGCGCACAATCTCGAGTTTACGCCGCATGCCGCCGGAAAATGTTTTCACCGGATGGAACAGCTCGTCGCGGATGCCAAGCACCGCGCTCAATTCCGCGATGCGTTGTTTATAGGAATCCGGCATCATGCCGTAGCTGGGTCGGAATCGGTAGAGGCCGTAGAGAATGCTATGAAAACGCACGTTTTCCTCGGCCGTGAGATTCAGATCCAAGCTTGGGCGCTGGAACACGACGCCAATCATGCTCCGCACCGCATTCTGCTCTCCATCGCTGTCGTGTCCCGCGATATGCACGCTCCCGGATGTCTTGGTGAGGGTCGTCGTGAGGATGGAAATGGTGGTGGTTTTACCCGCGCCATTGGGTCCGAGGAGCGCAAAAAGCGCCCCCTGCTCTACTACAAAGGAAATACCGTCCACAGCATTCACCGCGGCATTTTTGTAGCGTTTGACGAGGTTATTCACTTCAACTGCATGCGGCATTACCTTACTATAAAGTATTCCGTCTTATTAAAAAACTTGTAAGTTTAGCATCTTTATGGTATATTGTGAGCAACTGATTGACGCGAAGGAGCGTTATTAAACTATGAGTAGGCATCTGCAGGAAGAAAAATCGCAGTCCGGCGTGGCAGAGATGAAGGATGAGGATATTTTACGGGCATCCCAGTACGAGCCCGCGATGTTTGAAATGCTGGTGGAGCGGTATCAGGAGCCGCTCCTGCGCGCGGCACTTCGCGTGGTGCGAAATCGTGATGAGGCAGAAGATATTGTGCAAGAATCATTTGTCAAAATTTATAAAAACGCGGGCAAGTTTGAAAAATACGACGGCATCGAGTTCAAGTCATGGGCGTATAAGATCGCAATCAACACCGCGATTACGCACTATCGCAAATTGAAGCGCGGCGAATTCTTGACCGATGATCCGGCGGTGTTTGAAGCGATTGATGAGGAGGCGCCGGACACGCGCTATTCATTTGCGGCGGATGCCAAAGCCGCGGTGGCGCGCGCGCTTGAGAAAATGCCTTTGCATCTGCAGTCGGTTTTGAGGCGGTATTATCTTGAGGATAAATCGTATCGTATAATCGCCGAGGAAGAAAACATCTCCATCCCGACATTGAAAATGCGCTTGTTCCGCGCCAAGAAATTGTTTAAAAAAATAAATAAGGAGGAGAGCTCCGCATAAATTTTTTATGAATGATAATTTTCTGCCGTCCGCGTCTTCGTCGCGTCGCTTTCGCGGCGAGACGCTCAATCGCATCTATCGCATTTGGCTTTTCCGTAAATTGGCGCCGGTGCTGGCGCTTGAGATTGGCATTCTCTCGCTTCTGCTCTACGCAATAGCCAAACGGGTATTTGTGGAGCGCGTGGTGGATAACGGCATGGGAGTTTTCTTCCGGAGTCCGTCGGGTATTTTCTCTTTTGTGGTCGGCGCGTTCCTCCACGCGCCGATTGCAACCAAATTGATTACGGCAGGCATTGTGATCCTGATAGCGCTTTTGATTCGTCTTCTGACGCAGGGGGTTTTGCGTTTCATCCTGGTCAAAGAGAATTATTTCAGCAGGATCGCACGGTGATGGATATCATCTATTCTGATGGCGATCTAATTGTTATGAACAAGCCGCCGGGGGTGTCGGTGCACCCCGCTCTTGTCCGCAAGGGTGCGGTAGGTGGCGGCTCAGTTGCGGGAGCGACAGTCGTTGATTTTTTGCTTGAGCGATTTCCGGATATCTCCGGAGTGGGGGAGGACAGGGCGCGTCCCGGGATTGTGCATCGGCTGGATCGCGATACGTCGGGCGTCATGGTGGTCGCGCGCAATCAGAAAAGTTTTCATGCGCTCAAAGAGATTTTTCAGAAACGCCGCGCCGAGAAGATATATTTTGCGATTGTTTGTGGGAGGCCTGCAAAGCGCGAGGGTGCGATTGATTTTCCCATCGGGCGTCTGGCGAGTAACCCCACAATGCGCGGCGTGGCCACTGGCCGCACTGTCCTGCGCGGCACGCGCGACGCGCTGACGCACTATCGGGTGCTCAAAGCGGGTGATGCGTATAGTTTGGTTGAACTGCGTCCTAAAACCGGCCGTATGCACCAGCTCCGCGTGCATATGAAAGCCATTGGCCACCCGATTGCGTGCGACATCAAATACGGCGGTAAAAAAGTATGCTGTCCCATCGTGCCGCCGCAGTCGGGGCGCCAACTCCTCCATGCCCGGTCGCTCTCATTCAGTTTTCCCGAAGGCAGGCGGCTTTTTTTTGAAGCTGACACTCCGGCCGACTTCACTCTTGCGGAGCAGGCGATTATCTGATACGCTTTTGTTTATGGAAATGACGACATTGGAACAATTGCAAACGCGCAGTGATCTTCCCAAAATAAAGCCGGGCGACACCATCCGCGTGCATCAGAAGATTAAAGAGGGCGGTAAGGAACGCATTGCGCTTTTTGAGGGATTGGTATTAGCGCGCAAGCACGGCAAAGGCATCACCGCGACATTTACCGTGCGTAAAGTAGTGGACGGCATTGGCGTTGAACGGGTATTCCCTTTGCATTCGCCGACGATTGCAAAGATAGAAGTGCTCCGCCATTCCAAAGTCCGGCGCGCAAAACTCTATTATATTCGTGATAAAGCAAGCCGCGAGATCCGCAGAAAAATGAAGCAGATATGGGTGGAAGCTCTGCCCCCAAGAGCTGTGGTGAAAGAAAAAGAAGCAGAGGCGCCCGAGGCGGCGGAATCGGCGGCAGTAGCGGAATGACATCAAAAAAGAATTGTGCTATGATTTACCCGCGTCCCGATGCATCGGGACGCGGGTAAATAAATAAGAGTCATCATGCGCGGGTGGTGAAACCCGGTAAACACGCCAGCTTGAGGGGCTGGTGCCCGCAAGGGCTTGGAGGTTCAAATCCTCTCCCGCGCACCAGTAGTAACTTGTTCGGAATTAAGAATATGGAGCGATTTTGCGGAAGCCAAAATCGCGCTTTGATTTTCGCCAAAACCCTTTCCGCCTACGGCGGAAGCCGTGAAATCCCATAATTCCCCCCAGCGTATGGAAACC
>Ga0209515_10010408_pt1 | contig 10356 bp, 6 predicted proteins | sample Subgroupgradi54m_FD_187454 | JGI IMG/M metagenome (GOLD analysis project Ga0209515, IMG submission 187454) | Subsurface groundwater microbial communities from S. Glens Falls, New York, USA - GMW60B uncontaminated upgradient, 5.4 m (SPAdes)... ...
TTGTTGTGTTTTCTGGTTTATGATGAAAGAACAAGAAAATCAGCGGATTTTCGGTTCCAGAAATGAGAGACATTTCTCGGAATCGGAAACGGTTGAGTTGAAGAGGTCGACGTCGGAGTTGAAAGAGGGGGTTATCTCGATTGTTGCTATATTGAATAAACATCAGAAAGGGGAATTATGGTTTGGTATCAAGAACGATGGAACGGCTGTGGGCCAGACTGTTACAGAGAGTACAATTCGTGAAGTTTCCAAAACAATATCTGATTATATTGAACCTAAAATTTTCCCTAAAATTGAAGAAGTGAGGTTGGAGGGGAAGAGCTGTGTTCGGGTGGAATTTGTAGGGGGGAATAATCCCTATTATGCTTATGGGAGAGCTTATATGCGTGTGGGGGATGAAGATAGGCAGATTAGTGCGAAGGAGTTGGAACGATTAATTTTGAATAAGAACAGAGATAAACTTAGATGGGATAAAGAAACCTGTGCTAAAGCTAAGATAAAAGATATTGATGAGGAAAAAGTAAAAAAATTTGTTGAAGTAGCAGGGGTAAAATATGTTTCTATTAAAAGTTCATTAGAGAAGTTAAGTTTAGTGAAAGAGGGGAAATTATTGAACGTTGCGGTTCTCTTTTTTGCTAAACATCCTGAAGATTTTTTTCCAAATGCTAAATTACGTTGTGCTGTTTTTGGGGAAACAACGGCAACTACTATAGATATGCAAGATTTTGTAGGAGATATATTTACGTTAATTGAAAAAGCAGAAAAATATATTTTGGAAAATATTCATATTGGTATGCGATTGGATGGTCTTCGTCGGGTTGATGTGCCGGAAATTGATAAAGGGGCTTTTCGAGAAGCGATCATTAATGCGTTTTGTCATCGTGATTATTACGAATATGATTCTGTGAATATTGCGATTTTTAAAGATAGATTGGAGATACGTAGTCCGGGGGAGTTGTATGGTGGGCTTACAATTGAGAAAATGAAAAAAGAGGAAGTTTCAAAGCGACGAAATGAACTTATTGCGGATATGTTTCATCGTGTTCATTTTGTGGAAAAGTGGGGGCGTGGGATTAAATTAATTTTGTCTAAAGAGCCGACAGTGGATTTTAAAGTGATTGCGGGTATCTTTATTACGGTGTTTAAGCGCAAGGGGGTAGAAAATGGTGTAAATGAGGGTGTAAATGAGGGTGTAAATTTACTCATAGAACTTATTAGAAAAAATCCAGGGAAGAGAGTTCCTCAACTTGCTACAACTCTAGGTATTCCAGCCAAAACTATCGAACGTTGGATCAAACAGTTTAAAGAAGAGGGAAAGATTGAATTCAAAGGAAGTCCAAAGAAAGGGGGATATTGTCTTAAATGATTGCGTTTAATGTTAAATGCACTCATAAAAACGGCTAATATGAAACCCTCTCGTTCGCATCCGTCATTGAGATGAAAATTCGTTATCGCTATGACGGGAACTTAATTTTTGTCTTACGAATTACACAGTGCTCACTGGTCAATTGACGAGGGTTTCATATTAGCCCATAAAAACGAAATGTTTATAAACTAATTTAGTTTACTCTGAGTAATATAAATGAAGGTGATATTGATGGCAAATTCAACTAAAAAAATAAATTCTACGGTTTCAAGTTCTTCTACTGCTCCTACGCATCGAATGTGGTCGATAATAGGGGTTGTGTTTGCGTTGCTTGTTATTGGGTTGCTTGTGGGGTATCCGTATTTGTCAGGGAAGAAGGTCGCGGCGGCGGGGCATGCTATTGCGAGTGGGATTGTTTGTTCTGTTGATGAATCTAATAATATAGTAGTAGATAAAAAAATAGTTGTTAATCAATGTCTTGATACTCCTGTTAAAGAAGTTCCACCTGATTGGTCGGGGTATGATATAAGTGGAATTATTCAAAAGTATACTTGTGTGGATAACGAATTAAAAGCTTCAACTGAGCAGTGTTATTGTAAAAAAGAGAATGGTATGGCGGTGTGTAAGAGTCAATCTGATTTTAAAGATGTTGCGCAATGTAATGATATGGATGGGGGGGATAATCCCAGTTATCCTGGGTATTTAACGGATAATGCTCAAAGTTACGGTGTTGGTTCCGATGGTAAAGCTTGTCCGAAAGGACAAGAGCCTTTAGCGAAAGGTGTTTGTTATTGTCCGCCGGGTTGGTTTGGTAATGTTTATAGTGATAAAGGGGATCTGGGCCCTGGTGTTGATTGTAAATGCGGTAAGAAAGGGGTTATAGTTGATGGCAAAGAGACCCCTCCTATAGATCCTAATGCTCTTGCTCAAGAGCCGTTAAAAGAAGGTTCTTGTGTGCCTAAGAAATTTAAAGATTATTGTTTAACCCAAGATAATTATGACCAAGCGCAGCAGATGTTAGGGGAAGATTTTGTTTCTTTTTCTAGCGATCAAGGTCAATATTTAGTTGAGAATTATTGTAAAGAGAATAAAGTTGGTGTTGAGCCATATAGTGTACCTAACTACCCTAACCCTTATTCTAAAGATACTAAAGAATACAAATGTGATTGTTATAATGGTGGTTGTTTGTGTCCACAGGGTACGACGGGTACTTATCCTAATTGTGAGTGTCCTAAAGGCAAGATGTTTGATGTCAGTCTAAACAAGTGTGTGGCAGGTATTTGTCCTCAAGAAACGACTGGAACATATCCCAATTGTGTTTGTGCAGGACATGGGAAGTCGTTTAATGTGGCAACGGGGAAATGTTTTATTCCAGATACAGAGTTTCCTTATATCGTCGATGTAACGCTTCCGGCAACGGTTTCGTTTGTACGACATGAAATGAATCCAACTTATGAGATTAAAGTGTATAATTCTCCTAGTAGTAATTTTCCAAAAGGGGTGGTTTCGGTGTTAGGATATGGGTTTGAGAATAGTCCTACATTTTTAGATGATTTTCCCTATTCTCAGAAAGTGAAATGGAATGATGTGGAAGATTATGTCGTCACGTTGAGTGATATGAAGTATCAAGATTATGCTAATCCTGAGAGCAAAAGTACGATTAAAATGACGGTTACTGTACCATGCCCTCTAGAAACAACAGGAATTTTTCCAAGTTGTGTTTGTAGTGATAAAACTAAGTCTTATGATGTTGTAGGTGGATGTATTACGAAATGTCCGGCAGATGCAGTTGCTGCAGCACCAAATTGTGTATGTACTGATGAGGCAAAAGTCTATGATTCTGTAAATAATGTTTGTGGCAGTACATTATGTAATAATGGTCTTGTTGCAAAAGATACTTCTTATATTGCTAGTGCAGGTGCATCTAAAGGACAGAAGATTACGAAAACAACGTGTGCTTGTGCGAATGGTGCATTAGATGCAATGTATGGAGTTCTTGTTGGGGAGAAAGTGACTTGTGATAAATATTGTCCGGTTGGTTCAGCGTTTAAAAATGGAAAATGTGTATGTGAAGGGGGTAAAGCTCTGGCTTGGACTAATGGATATACTAGTAGTGGAACGGCTCAGAAATATATTCAAGATGCAGAATTTCCAGTTGATGCTTGGTTCTGTACTCCTGTCAGTTTACCTTATACCGCGAGTAATTTTGCAGCACCTTTAAAAAATACTCCTAAGTATGTTATCTTTACATATGGTGGTTCGACGTATCAATTAAAATTTGATGGTTATGATGCTAAAATAAATTCAATTAGTTATGTTGTGAATGGCGGGCTTTTATTTCCAGATAATTTAGGATGGGTTAAAATTGGGGAGAGTAAGCAGATTGATCTTACAAAAAGTGCTTTAAATGATCTTTCAAAATATGATATTACTGTTACTCTTACTCAAAATGTAGATGGGACATTTGATGCAAAGATTGAGAATGGGAATGTTATTAACGTTGTGTCTCTAGACGTTGTAGCTGGTGATGTTTCAGGTGATAGTGTTGTTAATGATGATGATGCTTTGGCTTTACAGCTTGCGATTTTAGCACAGAAGTATAAGGATTGTGGTGTGAAATCTCAGAAGTCTTGTGCTATTGGTGATTTTTTTGCGTGTGATGATGGGAAAAATGATATTGTAGAGTTTGATTGTACTAATGTTGAAAGCAGTTATGTTGCTTCTCAAGATATTGATGGTAATGGTGTTGTAAATGAAGACGATTCCCTTGCATTGCAGTTGTCAATTTTAGCGAAGAAGAATAAAGATTGTGGAGTTAAACCTCAGAAGTCTTGTGCTATTGGTGATTTTTTTGCGTGTGATGATGGGAAAAATGATATTATAGACTTTGATTGTTAAAATTAATATTAAAAATAAAAAAAAGAATAAGGTGATGAAAATGGTAGCTTTAAAAATTCAAAAATATATAATGTATCTGGTAATGTTAGTTTTAATTGCAGTTTTTGTATCTGCTGTGGCTAATCCTGTAGCTAATCCTGTAGATGTTAAAGTTATAGGGTCTGCTACACCTTCAAGTAATACTTTTGATGTTACTGTTTCGCTTAATCCTAAAGATCAGGCAGTGATTGGAATGGATCTTTATCTTACAAGTAGTGATGGTTCTGTAACGTTTAGTGATGGTAAAAGTACTGATTTATGGTTAAAAGGAGCTAAGCCTTTGGTTAATTCTGCGGAATCGAAGGGCGTAGTGTGGCATTTTGTGATCCCTGCGGGAACGGTTTTTGATAAATCTAGTGTTGATAAAAATGTGTTTACCGTCACGGCAACTACTTCAAAAAAGGAGGGTACAATTAAAGTAGATACTAAGAGCGGTGTAAGTATTTATAAGCAGGGAACAGCGAGTGTAACGTCAACCGATTTAGCGTTTACCGTCAGTGGTGCTCAATGTAAAGATGCGTGTACTGAAAAGACTATTCAATGTAGTGTGAATAAAGTTCAATCTTGTACAAAAGGAGTAAATGGATGTACTGCGTGGGTTGATGGAAATGATTGTGGTGCTGATAAGACGTGTACTAATGGTAACTGTGTTGCGAAGGTTACACCTCAAAGTGGGGATAAAGATGGGGATGATATTTGTAGTACGATTAAAGGTGGTAAGGGTACAAAGCCTCATAATACACCGGGTTACATCTCTAAGTTAGCTAGTAAACTTAAAAGTTATTTTGGTTAAATGCAATCTGTGGTGTGATTTAAATGGCAAAACAAGCCCAAGTGGCAGTTGGACGTGAGGGGACAAAGAAGCCGGTACTTATTGGTATTGGGATTGTGGTTATTTTGATTGTTATTGTGGGTGGTTTTTTGTTGTTGAAGAAGCCAGGGCAAACGGCGGGGAAGGCGATTGAGGTGACAGAGGTTACTAGTACTTCTACTCTGGACGAACTTGTTAAAAGTGGTACCAAATCTGGTTCCATGCCTTTGCTTTTGACAAAACCTATTAAAACGGGAGATATTTTGACAATTCCCATTTGGATATATGCGGACGAAGATTCGGTAGAATATTCCGTGCGTGTGAAATTTGATCCAAAGCAAGTAAAATTTGTTGCAGGTGATTCTTTAATGACAAAAGATTGGGGTAATGATTTTCTTTCCGTTACTGAAAATACTGATCAGCAAGGTATGGGACTTGCACAAATTCATGATGGTACTATTGATTTTACCAATTCTTTAAAGAAAGGAAAAACATATCAGGTAGCGGAATTTAAGTTTCAAGCTTTACAAGATATTCCTCTTTCAGATATATCTAATGCTCAGGTTATGTCTTCGCTTTTGAGTATTCAATTTATTCAATTGTTTGCAATAGCTGATGCAACTGTTGATCTTTTAGATAAATCTACGTTTTTACAGCCGTATGGAAAGATTGCGTGTTCATCGTGTACTCTTGATGTTGTGACTCAGTTTACGGCAGATCAATTGGCTACAAAATTAACGGATCAACAGGTTAAAGATTTGTGTGCTTTAAAGAAAGTGTGTACTGTCAATGCTGATGGGTCTGTAGCGTTTAGTGTTAATATCAACGGTGATAAAGATAAGGCTGGTAAAGATATTATCAATGGTCAAGATGCGTTTATTATCTTAAAGATTGCAGAGGCGCAAGTGAGTGTTTGTGGTACGGATGCGCCTTGTAAGTTTGATGCGACGTTAACGTGCGATGATGGTTCGTTTAGAGTTGATGGATATCATGGATATGTTTATAATCCGGCTGATAAATGTTCTGACTTTAAAGATATGGTAGCGTATGTGAAGGGAGGGCAGTAAGATGAGAACGTTTCAATTACTCATACTAGTTGTGGTATTAACTTTGTTTGTACCTTTTGTTAGTGCAGCTGATGCAAAAATCTCGTTTGTGGTTCCGGGGAAAGTAGCTTCTGATGTGCCGTTTGCAGTACAAGTGCAAGTTGATACGAGTGGTGTGAATGCTATTGATTATGATTTATCGGTTGGTACAGATAAAGGAGTTGGCATATTTGGTGCGGGTTTGAATAAAAATGATTCTTTTAATTTAGTTAATGCTTTATCTGGTCCACAAGATACTGGTGTAACGTATCGTGTCAGAACTGAGACTAATGGTAAAACCTATAAATCTGCTGGCCCACAATCTTTGTTTACTTTATCAAATGTTAAGTTGTTGAGTGATGGTACCGGTTCAACATTTGTGCTCAAAGATTCTCCCCAAAAAACAATGACACCTGCGCCAGGTGAGGCACTTGCTTCTGTTATTGGTCAAGCGAGTAGTGCGGTTACGGTTGAGCCTTCCGTTTGTGGCGATGGTATCGTGGGTTATGTTGATGCAAATAACAATGGAAAATTTGATCAAGGGGAAGTGAAAGAAGCGTGTGATACTAAGTTAGAGGGTGGACAAGGGTGTAGTGCAGATTGTACCTATATTGATGCAGGATATAAAATTAAAGGAACAAAAAGTTTGGTTGAGAAAACGGTATGTGATTTTGCATCAACGACATGTGGGTTAGAGCAATTACAGCCTCGTGAGAGATTACTGGCAAAGTTAAATGCAATTTTTAATTTACCTCAAGATGGCAGTGGTAATTGCTTCCCATACAAAGGTCATCCTGCGAATGATAAAACAAGTAAAGATTACAACGTGCAGAAGTTGAAAGGGTTTTGTGTAACAGCAGAAGGGGTTGTAGATCAAATTCCACCTTTACTTGATGCATTAAAAGAGTTCTATAGTTTGAAATAATTAGGTGAAGAAATGGTGCGCTTTGAAATTCCACAAATGAATACTAGTACTGGTTCTATTCATTTTTTGTCGTTTCGATTTTTCGCTATTTTAGCAACTCTATGTATAGTATTAATTATTGCTGGTTGTGGCAAGGGTATTGGTGCGGGTCATGCTATTTATACTGGAGCAACACCAGTTGTTGGTGATGGTGGAAAGTTTGCAATCATAGCGCATCTTAATCCTGGTGAAGAGGAAGAGGCGTATGTTGTGGAGTTTAGTTCAAAAGATATTGATGTCTGTTCACCAAATACGGTTTCTGTTATGAGTGGGTATGCAGTAGGTAGTTTTGGGTTTAAGACGTCTTGTGCTAATGGCAAGTTTAAAATTGAGGATAGTTTTTTCTCTTTAGATAAATCCAAACTTGTTGGTGCTGTTTCTACTGGTACAGATATAACTTTAGCGAGTGTTCAGATTTTAAATTCTCCTAAAGATAGTATTACTTTTGATGTAACACAGTTTGCAGTGAAAGATAATGGGCAGAATATTATTACAAATGCTCCTGCGACAATTACCGTGCAGTTGAATGTTAAGCCTGGTCAGGATACGGATGGCGATGGTGTGCCAGATAGTAAAGATAATTGTCCTGCTAAAGCTAATAAAGATCAAAATGATAATGATAAAGATGGTGTGGGAGATGCGTGTGATAATTGTTTGAGTATTGCAAATCCTGATCAGAAAGATTCTGATAATGATGGTTCTAAAGGATTAGGTGGGGATGCGTGTGATATAGATCCTTGTGGCCCTAATACGTTGTTGTCAAATAATAATGTATGTCAATGTGATGCAGGATGGTTAGAACAAACTCCAGGGGATGTTGTTGCAAATAAAGGCTGTCTTCAAGAGGATGCATCTAAACCATTAAATTGTATTGGTGATGATTCGATATGTGGTAACTTTTGTAAAGGGAATCAAGCTAAATATTGTTTGGCAGGAACATTTCGAGCGGATCTGAATGGTGATGGAATATATGACGGTGCGGATGCTGATATTGTGTTTAAGACGAGAGATTCAAAGTCGAAAGATGATTGTGGTTTGAAAGATCAAGCTCCTTGTCCTTATAATGAGAATTCATTTTATGTGTGTGATGATGGGACATATAGAGTTGTAGGAACAAATACTCAATATATGTTTGGGAAGTTAACTTATGCGTTTAATGCTAATGATAAATGTCCGTATGTAATGGAGAATGTGCCGGGGGTGGTCAAATGAAATTTAATTTATTTATTTTAATTGGAATTGTATTTTCTTTGTTTGTGCTACCAGTTGTATTTGCGTCTGATGCGAAAATATCTTATGCGGTTGTGAATACGCCTGTAGTGTATGATATTCCCTTTTCTGTGAATGTTTTAACTGCGACGAGTGATGCTGGAAAGCCTGTGCCTATCATAGAGTATGGTGTGACGGTGACAAGTGATACAAATCGAGCGTTGTTTCAATCATATTCAAGTGATCCTGCAGCGCTTAATGTAAAAACAGGTCCATTAGATACAAATACTAAATATCGAGTGTTTACAGATTCGTCAGGAAATAGTTGGACGCCTGCTACATTATTTACGCTAGGTGTTAAATTTACAGGCAAGCCAGCAGATGAAAAAGGAACAAAAATTATCTTAGATTCAAAACCAGCAGTGGGACATTTTTTTACACCGGCAACGGGGAAAGGGTCTCCATTCACTTCAATAACATCTACAGATAGTGGAGTGATTATTCCTCAGCTTTCAAAATGCGGTGATGGGGTAGTTGGTTATGTTGATACGAATGTGGATGGAATAAATAATGATGGAGATAAAGGAGCAAAAACACAAGAGGCATGTGATTCATCTGATGGCGCTAATAAAGATAAATGTGTCAATTGCCAATATGTGGCGATTGGGTATGTTGCGCAAAACTGTGGGTTTGGGTCGTATGGTTGTACAATTAAAAAAATGAATTCCAAAGAATTATTTTTAGCGCGAGTGACGGCGTTAGTGAATGGCAATTGTTATCCTGATGCGAATCATCCGGCAGCGGAATTTTGTGATACCGTGGCGAAAAAGCCTTTGCAATATTACACTGATAACAAATTAGAGGGAGAGAAAAAGTTAGAGTTTATAGTTCAGTTCGGGAGAATTCTTAAAGAGTTCTTTACAGGGTTACCAAATTAATATTACAATTCAATGAATGGCACAATCCATAATCAAATGCATGGTACGGAGCGGGTGAGGTTTCATTATAGGCCGCCGCAAAAGGTTGCGCTTACGGCGTTTGATCGGCAACGGGCGATGTTGCTTGGGATTGTCGTATTATTTGCAGTGTTTGCGTTGTCGTTTAGTTCTGTGTATCAAAATTTGACGGGGTTTGTGACGGCTCAGGTACCTAATACAAATTATGGTGTTATGGCGGTTCCAGATGTGGGTGGGAAGAATCTTATTGTATCAGTGGGTGTTGATACGGCAAAAGTGAATGGGGTGTATATAGAGTTGTCTTATTTTTGTCCGCTAGATGTTACCGAATGTATTGATATTTGTAAATTTCTTAGTCCGGAAGCGGGGTATGTGACAGGGAAGGCGTGGAGTGATGCTGTTAATATTAAACCAGAGGAAATATTTAAAGAAGTAAAATGTGTTGATAAAAAATTGAAGTTTAGTGATGCAACACTGAATAATGATAAAGTGAAAACAGGCAAAGTTGATTTGTTTTCGATGCCGATCATTGGCAGTTTTCCTAAAGCAAAAGATGGCTCGTTTACATTGGTTGCGAATCCAGTGAATGTGTATGAGGTTGAAAAAGGTGTTGATTTGTTTCCGACGCAGGATTATGTGTTAACGGTTTCGTTAGGTACACCTGTTTGTGGTAATAATAAATGTGAGGCTGGTGAAGAGACTACTTGTACGAAAGATTGTAAAGGAATTACGCAAACAGATCCTGAAAACAAAGGTGAATCACCTGGAGGAAGTTCTAGTGGTTCTGGTTCGGGTTGTATTCCGCAATGGAGCTGTGGGAATTGGGGATTGTGTAACAATACAAAACAGCAATCACGAACGTGTAATGATATTGGTAAACAGTGTGTGAATAAAAAACCGAAAATAGAAAATCAATCTTGTATCTGTCAGGAGTCATGGGAGTGTTCCGCGTGGAGTGGTTGTGTGATGGGTAAAAATACACGAATGTGTACGGATGGGCGAAAATGTGGCACGGTTGCAAGTAAACC
>Ga0209515_10010409_pt1 | contig 10355 bp, 15 predicted proteins | sample Subgroupgradi54m_FD_187454 | JGI IMG/M metagenome (GOLD analysis project Ga0209515, IMG submission 187454) | Subsurface groundwater microbial communities from S. Glens Falls, New York, USA - GMW60B uncontaminated upgradient, 5.4 m (SPAdes)... ...
TATTAACATCTTCGTTTGGTTTTTCTGTTGGGGTTTGTGATGATTGATCATTTAAAACCTCCCCATTATCATTTTCAGAGCTAGTAGCTTGAGGATTGTCTATTAGTTTAGCACTCTCATTAACCTCTTCTGGCGCAAGCAACTGATCTAAGACTGCTACTACAGGTTCAGTAGAAGGATCACCATCATCTGCCGCAGCTTGAACATCTTCATCTTGGACAGCATCCCGTTGGTTATTTTGGGCATCCACATCATTAGCAGTTCCTTTTTCTCCCTCTTGAATATCAAGGGCATAATCACTGGTAGTAGAATCTGAATTTTGAGCTAAAACAGAGGAAATTTTGAGGCCACCCAAGATTAGAACAGCAACTAAGACTATGAAGATGGGCAGGTATTTTTTCATTGCGTAGCAAGAACTTTAGTTCATTTAAGAAGCTCTATATTTAGTAGAGCAATACAGGATGAGTTTGTCAAGAGACCAAAATATTTTCTGGTGCGTCAATAGCTTTGGCGATAAACTGGTGGTCTGGAATGTATTATTCTCCCGAACTCATCTCTTTCAAAAATTATTCTCCTTTTTCTTTAGACGAAGTCGCAAGATTCTCTTCATTTTGGCAGTCTAAATTTAAGCACAAATGGGATATAATTAGCCTCAAAATGTTTTGTTCTGTTCCCGCTATCCCTACTCGCAAACTCATATTGGGGAATTATACCAAGGATCTTAATTTAATAGCACTATGGATAAATTTAAGATAGTAGCAAAACTGACCCAAAGAAGGTAAGGGATTAAAAGCTTGCCCGCTAATTTGTTTATTCTATAAAAACTTTTAATTGTTAAAACAATTGCTATCCAAAGAGCAACTATATCTACTAGCGCCAAGGTAGGGTTTCTCATTCCAAAAAAGATTATGGACCATAAAGCATTCAAAATAAGTTGGATCCAAAACACAGTTGGTACTGTCCTTTTTGTCCAAACTAGATATAAAGAAATTCCCATCAAAAAATAAAGTATTGTCCAAACCGACCCGAAAATCCAATTTGGCGGAGAAAAGCTTGGCTTATTTAAAGTTTGATACCAGGTTGGAATTGCTGAAACTGTAAAAAATGATCCTAAAATCCCTGCTCCTAAACAAAGACCAATAGATAAAATAAGTTTAGGCATTATCTCTACTGTACCACTTTTAAACTCAAAGAATTATAATAATTTAATGCATCTTACAAATATTAGTGGCTATCTCTTATTGGTACTGCTGGCAATTCTTGCTCCAAGTCCTATTCCCATTCCTCTTGACGGGATCATAATTGGTTTAATAAAAGCTGGTTTTAACCCCACTTTGGTTTTGGTGCTTGCTGGTATAGGGGATATAGTTGGTACTATCTTGATTTATTTAATTGGCCGAAAGGGACGAAACCTGTTTGCAAAGTACCGCAAAAGAAAAAACCAACCAGATTATATAACTGCAGAGCAGCTGTTAGCAGATCATGGACGATATGCCTTACTTGCCTCAGGAGTACCCTTTTTGGGTGATGCTCTGATTTTTCTGGCTGGTTTTTTTAGAATGAAACCAAAGGTATTCTTTTTTTGGTTTACCTTGGGTAAAATACTCTGGTACAGCTTAATTTTAGCACCAATTGTATTTACTATCCGCTCAAACACTCATCTGTTTATGCCCACTTTCCACTTGTGGTAAGTTGGGGATAAAAACAGCTTCAGTATTAGGCCTAGTTTTCCAGAGTAAAAAATCCTATGGTTATTGGATAAAATGGCAGTAGCACCTGAATCCTACCTAAGTAATGGTTATCCACTTCTACTAACTCGTCTAAAATAAACCTAACCCAAAGCGGATTTTGGGAATTATTGTAGTCAATTTTTAAAACTCCACTGCTAACATACATTTTAAACGGATATTTCTCCCCTTCACTAAATTCGTTTATCCCGCTTGAGCTGGTGGCATCAAATTTTTTCCCCAACCAACTCCCTTGGTTCGGGGCCTTACCTTTATGAAATCCAGCAGGAATACTTGGAACTTTCCCACTAGAAAAGTTCTTTCCATTTTCACTTCTGGCAACTATTAGATTACTAAGGAGTGCATAAATATAAATGGCAGCGATCAGAATTAGGATAATCTTCACTTACATCCAGTATACTAAAATCCACCCATCTCCAAAAACTCTAAACAACTTAAAACTATCAGTTAAAAAACATACTCTTTATTTTTTGCATACATTTCTACCATAGTTTTTGCAGTTGCCTGAGCATCCTTTTTAGACATGGGCTTAGGATTATCTTCTTTACGCATATACAACTTTATCAGTCTCTTTCTCTCACGTCTTTTGCAAAACTGAAGGATGATTTTATCTACAATTAATGGTGCTATTAGGAAAATAGTTCCCGCTATAATATTTGAGTTAAAGCTTAAAAAGAAGATGAGTGCAACTAGAATATACCTTGCAACCATTAATACCTTTCTTACATCTCTATAAGCTGGTGGCTGATCCATCGCATGAGAGAATCCAAATTTTGAGGTAAAGAATATATTAACTGCTTCAATTAGTAAGTAAATAAAAACTGCAATCTGCATATTTACAGTATATCAAAAATCCACCCACCTCCAAAAACTCTAAATTTTCAAATTCTATTTTTCTGGGTTAAAAGATAGATTAGTTGTGGTTTTAACATCAATTGGTTCAGCTATGGAAGTATTAGATGAAGGAGTATGTGTAAGAGTGGGCACACTCTTAGGTAAAAACTTTATAAAATTTAAAGCTTGCAGATCATTGTAACGGCTAATTATTCTATCAGCAATTTTATCTTTGTTTTGAGAAACAACTGCTTTTAAGTTCTCCACTGAAGATCTAAAAGCCTGATAAAACTCATCCGCATCTAAAACTAGACTTTTGAAATTAGCATTATAAGTAATTAAAGTTCCACTATTCCTACTGACCCCAGCCGCTTTGGCAAAAAACTCGTGGGCTAAACCATTTCTAAAAATAGAGACAAAGTTGTTTTCATAAGGTCTAATTTGAGTAAGATAATTATCATTAAAAAATGAGTTCATATAAGACCAATCCTCTTCTTTGTGTAATCTTCCCGTTCCGGAATAATAACTTCTGAGGTTAAAAAACCCAAAAATTCTATACAGGAGAATATATAAAGGACAATTGGGAAGTTACAATTACCCGCACCATTTTCAACAGGTTGGATTTTAGTTACCATATTTTCTAGATCTCCCAGCATCCAACCCATTACTACTTCGTTTAGGAATTTTTTGGCTAATTCAGTGTGATCCATATTTCCAGCAAATTTTACTCTTTTTTGTGGGTAATTTCCAGATTAAACCTTTGGACAAACATATCACGGCCGTATAAAGTTTGTCTACTACATATCTACCCTTAAGGAGCTAGAATAAATTTTTACTTCTTCCTTGAATTGATTATGGATTCATAAACTCTATAAAAATCTTCCCTATCCACCTCGTCTATAACCCCCTCATAATCTTCTCTCGTTAAAACATCTTCGCTAACATCAAAATTTATTCCACACCCTTCAACTAATCTTTTTAATTCCTTATCAGTTAATTTATTGATTAAATTTTCAAGATGTCGCATCTCCTCTGGACCAGCATTCCCACAAAAGGCGTTCGGGCTATGAAATTTCGAATGATCTTGATCCATAACAAGTAAATTTTAGGACTTTTGGGAGAAAATTACCAGGGATTTATTCCGTTAGGAACAAACTTGTTTATTCTTTAATACTAATTACCACTTTACCTCGTGGGTGTCCTGTTTCAGCATACTCAAAAGCCTGTCTTGTTTGATCCAAAGGAAATACTTTATCAACCAAGGGTTTAATTACCCCTTTATCTACCAACTCTGCTAATCTAGATAAATTTTTTGAATTAGTCTGTGTATTTTGTCCGAAAACTACTACTCCATACTCTGCTGCAAGGTCTTTGTTAGGTTCACCCAACATAGAAACCAACACTCCACCCTTTTTTAAAACTTTAAAAGACCGATCTAAAGTCTCTCCTCCTACAGTATCATAAACAGCATCAAAACCTGAAAGTTTTTCTTCAAACTTTTCTCTTTCATAGTCAATTACTTCATCTGCCCCTAAACTTTTAACAAACTCTGCCTCTTCACTACTTACTGTGGTTGCAACATATGCTCCTAAATGTTTAGCAAGCTGAATTGCAATACTACCAATCCCTCCTGCGCCTCCATGAATTAATATTTTTTGCTCTTTTGTTAAATTAATATGCTGTTCCAAAGCTTGAATAGCACTTACCCCCACTAAAGGTAAGGATCCTGCCTCAATATAATTTATACTCTTAGGTTTAATCGCAATATTTTCAACACTTGCAACTGCATATTCTGCAATTGCTCCGGATCCTCCGCCAAATGCATAAGATTGGCCAAATACTTCATCTCCGATTTTAAAATTCACTACCTCTGTTCCCAATTCCACAACTACACCCGAGAGATTACCACCAAGAGTTAAAGGAAGATTTAGCGGCATCGCATCTTTCATATATCCTCTTCTCAATTTATAATCAAAAGGGTTAATGGTTGCAGCATGAATTTCAATTAGAATCTGATCTTTTAAAGGAGTGGGTTTGGGAACCTCACTTATGGTAATTACTTCTGGTCCGCCATAATCTGTAAACTGTGCTGCTTTCATAATAACCAATTCTACCCTTTACAAAGTAAATGGGCAAGGTCCTCATGAAGTGAGGTTCTTAATCCTTTTAAAAGAAAATTACCAGATATTAAGATGCAAATTTTACCAGCTATGCTATACTGAAAATATTATGAAAATTAGCTGGAAAGAAGTTTTTAAATTTTTATCTGGTGCTCTCTTTGCTGGATTAATTGCCAATCTGTATTTGTATCTAAATCATATATCAGTACCATTTCTTGGCTTTATAATTACCCCAGAACTACTGGGTTTAAAAGCTATTGTACAAATTATTTTATTTTTAGTTTTCTTCTATTTTGGGTATTTAAAAAAATAGCTACTTCTCAAGTTATATTAGCTTTATTTCAGACTTTATGATATACTCTTTACCAGCTCTTTCTCCCTTAAACTTATGAATATACCGGACACTAAATTAACTAAAGAGGAACGAAAACTGGTTACTTTAAAAGCCCAGGAAGCCAGAGACAGGGTATTTAAACTGGTAGTCAAAATCATCCGCTGGGAAACCGAATCAAGTCATTCTGCCAATAATACTATAGAAAAGATCACCAGCCAGGAGTGGGCAAAATATAAGCAGCATCTTTTAAATATATCTACATCAGAAAGTACCCAGAAAGTAAAGGATAAATTAACCCAAACTTATAATGCCATAAAGGAGCATGGTGGCTTTAAATAAAGACCCCGAAATACAACAAGCCCTGCAAGAGGAACATTTACGTTATGTATCCGATTCCACATCAGGATTTTTCCGCCAAAAATTGGGCCCGCCTGCCGGCCGGGCAGGTAAAAAATTTAACTACTATGATCTGGCGGGTAAAAAAATTAAAGATCCAAAGACTCTGGCCCGGATAAAGGATTTAAGGATTCCTCCAGCCTGGAAAAATGTCTGGATCGCTCCAGAGAAAAACGGCCATCTTCAGGCAACAGGTTTGGATGAGCGTGGCAGAAAACAATATATTTACCACAGCGACTGGATAAAATTAAGCCAGCAAAACAAATTTTCCAAAATGGTGGATTTTGGCCTCAATTTACCTAAAATCAGGCAAAAAATCCGCTATGATTTACAAAGCAACAAAATAGATAAAAGAAAAATTTTAGCCACCATCGTTTGGCTGCTGGAACATACTTTTATCCGGATTGGTAACGAGCAATACGAAAAAGAGAATCATTCTTTTGGTCTGACAACTCTGCGAAGTCGACATGTCAAAGTCCGGGGCTCGCAGATTTTATTTCAGTTTAAAGGCAAAGGCGGGGTTTATCATACACTGGAAATTTCCAACCCTGCCATTGCCAAAACTATTAAGCGTTGTACGGAACTGCCCGGTTTCGAACTGTTCCAATTTATAGACGAGGGTGGAGGGAGGCATGTAATAGATTCACAAGATGTCAATGACTTTTTAAAAGATGTTACCCAAGATGACTTTTCGGCCAAGGATTTTCGGACCTGGGGGGCAGGTAACTTATCGACCAACTATTTTTATAAGCTAGGGAGTCCGGAGGATAAAAAATCGCTCAAGAAAAATATAGTTGAGACAGTTAAAAAAGTGGCCCAGCATTTAAATAATACTGTGTCTGTTTGCAGGAATTATTATATCCACCCCAGTATTATCCAAACATACCAGACCAATATCCTGGTTCCCCATTTTGCAAGTTTCAATAAATCAAAACCAAAAAAATCCGGCCTGTCCTGGGATGAGGTGGCCCTGATTAATTTATTGCAGAAATATCCTTAAGAAATCCTACTACTAAACATAGCCCGGGAAATAATCTATCTTAATTTTTAATCTGCTGACTCCAATATCGGATAAGATTTTCTCAAATACTTTAACCATCCCATGTGGCCCGGACAAGTAAAACATCCTGTCTTTATAATCCGGCACTTCTTTCTCCACAGTTTCCTTGGTGATAAATCCGGTTCTATCCGTGACATGAACTACTGTTTTAAGGCCTAAATTTTGCGCCTGCTCAAACACATCCATATAGACCGCATCCTCCGCCACCTTGACAGAATAAAGCAGGACTATATCTTTTTTTTCGTTTTTATCAATCATGTTTTTGATAATGCTGCGATATGGGGTAATGCCAATTCCACCGGCAATGAAACAAAACTTCTTTTGCTCTTTTGGTAGGACAAACTCTCCGGCCAGAGAAGAGGCTACAATTTGGCCACCAACAGGCATATTTAAAAGCTCCCTTTTATATGTACTGGAGGGCTCGCTAAACCTGACTCCGATCCGCAAATTACCCTCTGTCGGGGAGGAGGCAATTGTAAAATAATTCCTGTTTCCCCTGCTGTCCGGATTTTTATAACCTAGGGTCCACTCCATATATTGCCCCGGGGTAAAAATGAGCGGAGCTCTCTTCTCGCTTTGCTCGAAGATGAAATCATAAATATAAGGGGTTAATTCTATCTTTTGCTGCAGTTTTAAAAATAGCTTGTCCTTTGGGCTGACTAAATAGGAAAAGACGTTTCCCAAAACAAGCGCCAGTTCCGGGGTGGTAGTAAATAATATGCCCACCAGTGCCCCGTAAGATAGTCTCATCCCTTTAGCCGGTGGCATAGTTAAAGGCTCTGTTAACATCACAAATGCAAAAAATAAAATTGGTGAATCCAAAAACACTACTCTTAAAAGAGTTAGAAGATCGTTAAAATTAAAAAGCGAGAGGGTAAAAATTACAGAAGTAGATACAGCCAAAAAGGTTAACACCAGATCCCATCTGCCAATTTTCCTGACAATTAAAAACCCGCCAATCAGTACAACCGGCACCATCAAGCCGGTCCCCACCCACCAGCTGGCAGATCCTACACCGGCTAGAAAGGTCAGTAAAACTGCAAAAGCGGCCGGGTTAAAAATATGTTTTTTACCGATAGCAAAAATAAACTTAGAAGCGGCTGCCCAAACCCCGGCCCAAAACAAAAAAATTAAACCATGGATATCTCTTACCGGAGTAATAATTAAACTTAAAATCAAAGCCGAAATATAGACCGACTCCAGGTTGATGGGCGCTTTAAAAACAAAGGCAAAAATTTTATTGGTAACCCAGGCCACGGCGATTATAAAAGCGGTAGATGATACTAAATCAAAAGCGTTGAAAGGTAAAAATCCGAACAAGCTCAAAATTACAGCCCACCCTAAAATCACCAATAAAAAATACAGTGTTAGGCGGTACATGGTGATATTGTTTAAAAAATTATCTACCGCTTTCATGAGTATCCTCTTAAAATTAGCTTAACACGGTATTATAATATATTAAATATGGATTTTCAGAAAAAACGCCAAACTCTGGTTGAACAATTTATTAAACCACAAATTCATGATGAAAAAATTATCAATGCCTTCTTGCAAATTCCCAGGGAAGAATTTATTCCGGATGAATACAAAATCGAAGCTTATGAGGATAAAGCTTTACCTATTGGGGAGGGCCAAACTATCAGCCAACCATCTTTAGTTCTTCTTATGACAAAATTATTGGATTTAAAAGGAGATAAAAAAGTCTTGGAAATCGGTACCGGTTCCGGTTATCAGGCAGCTATCTTATCAAAGCTCTGCCGGCAAGTTTATACTATTGAGATTGTCTCTACCTTATATGAAAAAGCTAATAAAACTTTAAAAAGGTTAGGCCTAAGTAATATCAAATGCTTCTTGGGAAATGGTTCTATGGATCTTAAGAGATTTGCTCCCTACGATGCGATTATTGTCACTGCTGGAGGAAAACAAATTCCAGAAATACTAACGGATCAACTAAAAGAGGGCGGGAGAATCGTTATTCCTATAGGTGAAACTCTATATAATCAAAAATTAATATTAGGAGTTAAGAAAAACGGAAAATTAGAAACTCAATATATAGAATCCGTCTCTTTTGTCCCCTTAAAAGGACAGTACGGTTGGGAAAGCCGTTAATGGTCAGAGATAAGCCGTAAATCGTTCCAATCATCAACATCAATAACTCCGGGAATTACTAAAACTCTAAATTTAGTTTCCTGGCTTCTAATCACCTGCTTAACCCACGTTTGAGGATTCATTCCCCGGGTATCAGACTCAAAAAGTTGTCTGATTAATCCGAAAGAGGCTACGCGTCGGTGCAAACCAAACGCATTAATTCCCTCTCTTTTTTGATCAATTCCCATCACCACATCCTGATCATCTAAAACGCTGAACAGTTCCGGAAAAAATCTTACTGAAAAATTAGTATCAGTGGCAGCGGAAACCATCTTATCATAGCCATTTTTATAAAGATCCAGAAAAGCATCTTTTAAATTATCGGTAATATTATCTGCAGTTGGCTGCATACATTTTATCCGGGATGATAACCTTAAATCATTTAACATTTCCTGCATTTTCTCTACATGTTGTCTCTCGGCAAGCCGCAAAAAAATATCAATGTGTAGTGGTAATTTTGCAGCCATTGACAAATTATGTTTAAGCCACTTTCTGTAATACTGGTTAGCTCTTTCTTGACCGATAGCTGCTGCTAACCTGGTCTTGACATTTTCTCCCTCCGGGTACTTTGCCAGTAATATCAAGGCATTTTTTGTTTTGTTATTCATATTCAATAGTTGATGGAGGTTTTTGGGAAATATCATACAAGACCCTGTTTACTCCTTTTACTTCATTAACAATTCTGGCTGAAATTTTTTTCAAAAGCTCTGGCGGAAGTATTGCCCAATCTGCAGTCATGGCATCACGGCTAGTCACAGCCCGAAGCGCAATTATATAATCATAAGTCCTTGAATCTCCCATGACACCAACAGCTTTTATAGGAAAAAGGGCTGTAAAAGCTTGCCAGATTTTTTGATATTGTCCGGCTTTTTTTAACTCCTCAATAAAAATTGCGTCCGCTTCCTGCAAAATTTTTATTCTCTTATCGGTTACTTCACCTAAAATTCTAATTGCCAGCCCTGGACCGGGAAAAGGATGTCGCCATAAAATCTCTTTTGATAATCCCAAACTTTCACCAATTTCTCTGACCTCATCTTTATAAAAATCCCCTAACGGCTCAATAATTTGTAGACCTAAAGTCTTTGGAACTGACAAGTTGTGGTGTGATTTAATTAGTGCAGAAACGCTGGAAGTTTTTCCTGATTCTACCCGATCCGGATAAATTGTTCCTTGAGCCAGATATTTGATCTGTGCTTTTTTCTTCAAATCTTTTGCCACGCCACTGAAAACTTGAAAGTAAGTTTTGGCAAAAATCTTTCTTTTTTCTTCCGGGTCCGTAACAGCCTTTAAGGAGTTTAAAAATTTATTAGCAGCTTTTATAGTTTGAAAATGCTTAAAGTTTAACTTTCTAAAAGTTTCTTTAACTTCCTCAACTTCGTTTTTTCGCAGTAACCCCGTATCGATAAAAACACAGTAAAGATTATTTGGAATTGCTTTATTTAAGATAGTTGCAGCGACTGTGGAATCAACTCCTCCTGAAACACCAATAATGACATTGTCTTCACCGATCTCATTTTGAAATCTTTTAATCAAATGGTTGGCTAACCCTGCTATATTCCAGTCTTTTTTTGCCTGACAAATTTTTAGGAAATTTTTCAAAATCGTCATTCCATGAACGGTGTGCACTACTTCAGGATGAAATTGCACCCCAAAAATATTTTTTTCTACATTGCAAAAAGCGGCAATATCTGTAGTCTTGGTAATTGCTAAAACCT
>Ga0209515_10010410_pt1 | contig 10354 bp, 9 predicted proteins | sample Subgroupgradi54m_FD_187454 | JGI IMG/M metagenome (GOLD analysis project Ga0209515, IMG submission 187454) | Subsurface groundwater microbial communities from S. Glens Falls, New York, USA - GMW60B uncontaminated upgradient, 5.4 m (SPAdes)... ...
AGAAAACGACGTCATGGACGAGAAGACTCTGCCGAAGGTCGAAATGCCGAACCGGAATGGCTTCGTTCCGGCAGTGCCGGTGTATCCCCCGGCAAAGAAGCCCAGTTGGTTCTGAGCGCGAGCGGCGGCCGCATCGGGCTTACGAGATGATGACCCTACGCCGCTCGCTCTGATGCTCGCCCGACACTAGAAGTTGCCAGCAAATCCTCGGTCCGGCACGCCGCAGTACTTCGTCCGGCGTCGGTAATGATCCGATCCAGCGGGATCTCGTGCTCGGCCAAGGACGGCAGCACGCGGTCGTCAAGAGATCGGCTGCCGTGATCGGCGTCTCTCCGTATGCCACTTGGCGGATCCGAAGCGCCTGTTACCGGAGTGGACAAGGACCGCACGAGGTTTCACGTCGAGAAGTAGATCGATTCGCTGCACCTGAGAACAGGTCGTGCGGAGGCTCGAGGACCGCACGCGTGCCCGGGGTGCCGTAGCGATTATCTGCTGCGCCGCCGCAGGCTTCGCCAGTACCGCGGCGGCGAGCAGCGCGAGGAGGGTCTCAGTTGGACGATGGCCGTCCGGGAATACGAACGTATTTCTTCAAGGCCATCCCGCCGGTGAGCGATCCGTAGATGTTGCCCTTTGCGTCTGCGGCCACGCCTTCCTGCGATCCGTTCGGGTCGGGATCCAGAATGAAGCTCGTCACCTTGCCGTCCCGTGCGCTCCCTATCCTGATGCCTTTCCGAAATCCGGGGTTTGTCTTTTCATCGGACGTGTGATCAGCCACATAGAGGATGTCGTTCCGGTCGATGAACACACCGCTCGGCCGGCCGAACTGTTTCCACTCTTCGAGAAACTTCCCCTCCTGATCGAAGATCTGGATCCGGCTGTTTCCGCGGTCACCCACGAACAGCCGGCCGCGCGAATCCATCGCGAGGCCGTGAGGCGTTTCGAAGTCGCCGGGGGCGGTCCCCTTTTTCCCCCACGCCTTGATGAATTTGCCGTCCTTCGAGAACTTCACCACGCGGGCGTTCGTGTTCCCGCCATGGCCGTCCCCGACGAAGATGTCGCCATTTGGCGCGACCAGGACGGCGGACGGCGCATTGAACGTGTCCGGGCCGTCGCCGGTGACCCCAGCTTTGCCCAGCGTCATCAGGACCTTGCCATCCTGACTGAGTTTGAACACCTGGTGACCCTTTCCGTTTCTCTTGGGATCCTTTCCGTCAGGTCCTTCTCCGTCAGTCACCCAGACGTTGCCTTCGCGGTCGATGAGGATCCCGTGCGGACGGATGAACATCCCCCCGCCAAGGCTCTTGAGCAACTTTCCCGATTCATCGAATTTGAGAATGGGCGCCAGGTCCGACCCGGCGCAATATTGTCCGCTGCACCTGTCGAAGACCCAGACGGACGTCCCGTCCCGATCGATGGTGATCCCGGCCGTCGAGCCGATTTTCCTGCCTTCCGGCAGCTTGAAGTGGTTCTCGAGGGTTTGATAGGCGTTCTGCTGCGCAGCGGCCGCGTAAGAGAGCGCGACCATGGCCGCGCCCGCTGCCGCCAATCTGACTCGGCCTGCTCTCGACATGACGATCCTCCAGTTGAGAGTCGCAGTATACGCCTGCGGCTTGACCCGTGCCTGTCGAACGCTCCACGTCCTCCGCGTCCGTGACGGTGACTGCGTTACCTGCGACGTTGCTGGTGCTGCGTCACGTGGATGGGGCATGCGGACAGCACGGATCCAGGAAGCGGAGGCTGGCGTCCCCAGCGGGATTCGAACCCGCGGTCTCTGCCTTGAAAGGGCAGCGTGTTGGGCCAGCTACACCATGGGGACACGAATGGACCGATGATCGACGATGTTCAAATCAATCATCGTTCATCGATCATCGATTCGCAAATGAAGTGGGCCCCCTGGGGATCGAACCCAGGACACCGTGATTAAAAGTCACGTGCTCTACCACTGAGCTAGGGGCCCGCGCCGAGGCAGACCCGATTATCTCACTTCGATCTCGATGGCGTGCGCGTCGCCACCGCCGACCGCGACGACGCCGTGCGGCTGGAAGCGCGGAAGCGCGAGCCACTGGCCCGGTTGCTGAATGCGCACGGGAGCAGTGCCGCCGATGCCGCCCTGCTCCAACGTACCGCTAAGCAGCACGACGATCGTCGAGCCGGTGTGCGGATGCATCGCTTGGGCCGCGCCGGCCTTGAGCAGGACGTCGTAGATGGTGAACGCGCGGCTCTCCTCGAGGACCGATGAACCTGGCGCGGTGAATGGCGTCGAGGCCGGCCAGCCGCTTTCGCGCATGTTCTCGATCTCGAACGCGCGATAGTCGGTGGTGCCCGCGTTCTCGATGCGATACGCGGCGGACCCGCCCGTATGCTCGGTGACGATCACCGCCCCGCGCGCGTTCGGCGGCGGCGCTGACAGCTGTTCGCCGTTGCGCTGGATGTTCAACGTACCGTCGCCAATCACGACTGTCGCGACGTCGTACTCATGCACGAACGGCGGCGTCGCCTGCCCGGGCGAAAGCGTGACATCCCACAGACGCAGGTCGTTCGTGTAGAGCAGCCGCTTGTGGTGCGGCTCGTTGTTAATTGACACAGCCGCTGACTGAGCCGACAGGAAGACGGCACAGACGATCGCGATGAGTAAGGAAAGGAGGAGGACGAGGCGCTGCATCCCGCGGATTATAGATTCAGGTGCCGGAACGCTCGAGTCGAGTCAGTCGTCTTAAAGAAGTGACAGGCCTGCCGCGCCGAAGCGTTGAGATGCCGGCGCGAAGACGGGGCCTGACACTTGCAGCCCCCAGCACACATGCCGAAAGCTGCGCGCGGACGACCGAAAACGCTCGAGTTCCCGCCAACCCGGCGGCGAAGGCCGCTGATTGACTGGAACGATCCGTCCAGGCAGGCCCATGTGCTCGACTGGCGGCACCGGGCGCAAGAGTTCGGCCTCGCGGTCGAGACGCATGACGAGCTTGACGATGCAGGTCGGCCGTTCTCGCCAAGTCCCGAGCAGATTCTTCACGACGAAGAGCCTGAAGCATTCGAGGATCAACGTGTCCGCCCGGAACTGGACGAGGAAGAACGGCTCGAGGCGGGAGCGCCCGTCGGACGCGAGGACGTCGATCTCGTTCGCGTCTACCTGCAGCACATCGGCAAACGCAAGCTGCTGAAGGCCGCCGAGGAGCGCGCGATCGGCGAACGAATCGAGAACGCGCAGCGCGATCTCGTGACGGCGCTTGGCGACGTGCCGTCGGCCGTGCAGACACTGGCCGCGCTTGCGGATCGCATCCGCATGAAGGGCGATCCGGCCGCGGAGCTGATCCTGCTGCCCGAAGGCGGCGAGCTGAAGGAGACACACGTGACGCCTGTGATGAAGGCGTTTGCCCGCATCAAGCGCCGCCGGTCCATCATCGAGGACGCCCGCGCCAGGCTCGAACATGCGCGGCTCGGCGCCAAGTCCAAGGCGCAACTCGAGGCGCAGATCGATCGCACTCGCAAGGCGATTGCCGTGGAGCTCGCCGCGCAGCCCATTCGCCCGTCGCTCATCGACGACATCGTCACCGAGCTGCGCCACGCAGACGAGGAATTCCGCACGCTCGAGCCGCTGCCGCGCGAGCAGCGCGCGACGCGGTGCCACGTGCTCGAAGCACGCGTCGGCCTGCCACGCGCCGAGTTCCGCCGCCGCTACGCCCGCGTGCAGGCGGCCGAGGACGCGGTTCGCGAAGAGAAGCGCGACCTGATGGAGGCCAACCTCAGGCTGGTCGTGTCGATCGCGAAGCGCTACATGAATCGCGGGCTTTCATTCCTCGATCTCATTCAGGAGGGCAATCTCGGCCTTATGAAGGCGGTCGATCGCTTTCAGTTCCGCCGCGGCTTCAAGTTCTCGACGTATGCCACGTGGTGGATTCGCCAGGCGATTACGCGCGCGATTGCCGACCACGGCCGCACGATTCGCCTGCCGGTGCATGTGATCGAGTCGCTCAATCGCCTCGAGAAGGAGCGCACGACGCTGCGTAGCGAGCGTGGGCGCGATCCATCACCGGACGATCTCGCGGAGCGGCTGAAGATGCCCGTGTCGAAGGTGCGACAGCTGCTCGATGCGCAGAAGACGCCGTACTCGCTCGAAATGAAGGTCGGCGAAGACGAGAACACCGAGCTCGGCGATCTGCTGCGCGATACGTCCATCCGATCACCTGAGGAAGCGACGCTCGAGGGCGACCTCTCCAACGAGGTCACGCGCGCGCTGGCGCCGCTCTCCGATCGCGAGAAGGAAGTGCTGCGCCTCCGCTACGGGCTCGGCGCCGATCACGAGTACACGCTCGAAGAGATCGGGCGGCGGCTCTCGGTCACGCGCGAGCGCGTCCGGCAGATCGAGAGCCGTGCGTTGCAGAAGGTTCGCGCGGCCCAGAACGGCCAGGCCCACGCCGCGCGCAAACATGCCTGATCTGCCGGGTCCTCACGACCGAATTACAAACAGCCCCGGCTCGTCGACTAGCGCGCCGCGAGGATTTTCGCGGTCGTGATCAGCTGCCCGGTATGACGCGTCGAGTGCTCGGCCGCATGAAACAACAGACCGAGAACATTCGATGGCAGCTGGGCTCTGCCGATGCCGCGGTGCTCGAGCAGGTGGTCGCGCGCGGTGCGCCGTAGCTGATCGAGCGCGCGATCGATGTGTGCCGTTGCGTCGCTGACAAGATCGGCCAGGCTCGCTGGCGGTTCGCCGGGCTCCCCTTCGGCCCGGAACACCGCCTTCTGCGCCTCGGTCAACCGTTCACCGCGGGCGTAGGTGAACAGGCGATCGAGGGCGGCGCCAAGGTGCCGCACGTGAAACCCGATTGACGCCGCGCCGCCCGGCCGCAGCCAGACCTGATCGGCGGGAACTTCCGAGACGATTCGCTCGAGTTCATCGCGTGCCTGGACGAGCGCGTGGGCGACAGGCATCAGCATCGGATCGATGCCTTCGATCGGACCGCGCATCCAGGCTTCCGTCGGCGTCGTGGTGGACATAGTGACAAGTGTACGTGCATGTCGCTTGACCGGAACGACCGTGACCGGCGCGGTGAGCCTCTGCTACGCTGGGCCGCACCTACGCGTCGCTCCGCCGCCACTGCCACATGCCGCACCCCGACTACGTGCCGCAACTGGCGACACTCGTCGCCACGCCGCCATCAGGCGACGAGTGGCTCCACGAAATTAAGTTCGACGGCTACCGGATCGGCGCACGCGTCCGCAAGAGTCGCGTCTGGCTCTATACACGCAACGGCAACGACTGGACCGCCGCGTTCCCCGCGATCGTCGAAGCGGTGCGAAAGCTGGGACTCGATGACGCGCTGATCGACGGCGAGGCCGCGATCGTCTTGCCCGATGGCCGAACCAGCTTCCAGGCGCTGCAGAGCACATCGGCAGCGGCCACACGTGGAACGCTCGTCTACTTCGTCTTCGATCTGCTCAGTCTGAATGGCGAGAAGCTCGAGGCGCTTCCGCTCGAGGAGCGGAAGGCGCGGCTGAAGAAACTGGTCGGGGCGAGGAAAACCGGGCGCATCCGTTTCTCTGATCATATCGACGGCAACGGCAAAGCGTTCTTCGCGGAGGCGTGCCGCGCGGGGCTCGAAGGCATCGTGTCGAAGCGGCGCGATCAGCCACACCGCCCGGGCCGCCACGGGGGCTGGGTGAAGACCAAATGCGTCCAGCGCCAGGAGTTCGTCGTCGGCGGCTTCACCGATCCTGAAGGGACGCGCGCGGGCCTCGGCGCGCTGCTGATCGGCTATTACGAAGGCGGACGCCTGGTCTTCAGCGGCAAGGTCGGCACCGGCTTCACGCACACGCTCGCGCTCGACCTGCGCGCGCGGCTCGATCGTCTCGCGCAGAAGACATGCCCGTTTACGCCCCCTCCCACGGGAGCGCTTGGGCGCAACGCCCACTGGGTGAAGCCGGATCTGGTCTGCGAGGTCGCGTTCACCGAATGGACCGGCGACGGCAAGATCCGGCACCCGTCGTTCCAGGGGTTGCGGGCGGACAAGAAGCCGGCGCAGATCACCCGCGAGAAACCTGCACACTGACCGGGCGCTTACGCCGCCGAGCGAAGTTCAGGGCCGCTGAGCGTCACGGTCGCGCCGCTCATCAGGCCGGCCCACAGATCGAGTGCTCCCGCTTCACCTGACCATTCGGCGAACGGAGCCACCGCGCGCCCCTGCAGCAACATGATGGTCGAGTGCCGCACGAGCAGCGGCGGCGAGCCGTCACGATCGGAGATGACGCACGCGACGTCGCTTTCTCGTGCGACGATCGGCAGGTTCGCGAACGACCGCGGCGACTGCTCCAGCGCCGGTGCAATATCGACGGTCCGGTAGCGCACCTCGTCGCCTTCGGTTTTGTCGGCGAACGAGACGCCGCGCGGCCACTGGCTGTCCGCGCTCTCAGCGTCGATCAGCACGTACGTGCCGCCCGCCTTCAGAATCCCGAGCAGAACGATGGCGGTTTCCGCCGACCGCGGAAGGCAGATTGTGGCAACCGCACCGCGCCGGAAGCCACGCGCGATCAGATGACGAGCCACCGCGTTGGCTCTCTGGTTGAGCTCGCGATAGCTGAGCGTTATCTGCTGGTCTGAAATGGCAGGCGCGTCGCCATATCTGGCCGCATTCGACTCAATGATGCGATGAACCGCCATTCCGACAGACGGTTCAGCAAACTTATCGCCACCCGCCTCCGCTAAAGCTTCGGCGGGGCAAGTCCGCCATCGCGCTACGCGCTTCGGCGAGACAAGCCTACCTCCACCTGAATATTCGGAGCGCAACGACAAACCCTCCGATCCCCCATGCGGCCAGCACGGCCAGCTCGCGCGCGACGGCGGCAAGCGTGGCGCCTTCGAGCACAACGTTGCGCAGCGCGTTGATCAAGGCGGTCAGCGGCAGCGCCTGGATCACCGGCTGCATCGCCTGCGGAAAGTTCGACGAGGAGAAGAACACGCCGCTGCCCACCCACATCGGCACCATCGTCAGGTTCATCAGTCCCGAGATGGCTTCGAAGGTGCGCGCGCGGCTGGCGAGCAGCAGTCCGATGCCACCGAACGCGAGCGCGCCGACCAGGCAGACCACGGACATCGACACGAGCGAGCCGTGAATCGGCATGCCGAGCACGAACGCGCCGAACAGCAGCGGCACGCCGGCCTCGGGCGCGAGGAAGACCAGGCGGCCGCCGATTTGCGCCAGCAGGTACTCGCGCTTCCGCATCGGGCTTGCGATCAGGCGCTTCAGCAGCTTGCGCATCCGCGACTGGACGATCGAGAAGCCGATGCCCCACATGCTCGAGCCCATGATGTTCAGGCCGACGATGCCCGGGATCAGCCAATCGACATACCGCGATCCGGCAATCTGCACGGGCTCTTCGCGCGCTGACCACGGATCAGACCGCCCCGCCGCTCTCTTCAACGCATCGTCCACGAGCAGGCGCGCGACCCGGCTCTCGTCGCGCGCCGCGTCAAACCGGTAGGTCGGCGGATCGGTCGGCACAATCAGCAGGTGCACCTCGCCTTCGCGAAGCGCGCGCGCCTCGTTGCCTGCGCGAATATCGCGAACGGTGACGCCCGGCGCATGAGCCAGCGCGTCGCGGATGGCCGCGCTTCTCGGGCCGGCCTCGATGCCGACGATCGCGGGTTTGCTGCCGCCTCCCGGGAACGCAAGCGCGAGCGCGACCGACATCAGGATCGGGAAGACGAACGCCCAAAAGAGCGCCTCCGGTTCGCGCATGAACTCGCGCAGCCGCGCGATGGCCAGCTCGATGAGCGGAGGCCACGCGCCGCCCCGGTCAATTGATTCGTTTGTCATTCCCGTTCTTCCTTGACCGGAGGGCGCGCCTTGTCAGGCGCGCCAATCAGGCCCGCCACATCATTCCTCACGGAGATGTCTCCCGGTGAGCGCGACGAATACGTCCTCGAGCGTGCCCTGGTGCGTCACGACGCGCGGCGCGCCGAGCGCGGTGATGAGCTCGCGCGGCGCCCCCTCGGCGATGACCTTGCCGTGGTCGATAATCGCCACACGGTCGCAGAGCGTTTCCGCCTCATCCATGTAATGCGTGGTGAGCAGAATGGTGCCGCCCTGCTGGCGGAACCGCGCGAGCAGCTCCCACAGCTGACGGCGCGACTGCGGGTCGAGTCCAGTGGTCGGCTCGTCGAGGAACAGGAGGTCCGGATCGCCCGCAAGCGCGCACGCGACCGCGAGGCGTTGTTTCTGGCCGCCGGAGAGCTTTCCCACCCAGCTGCGGCGCTTTGATTCGAGCTCGACGAGCCGCAGCAGCTCGTCGACCGTGCGGCCCCGGTGATAGAACGACCGGAACAGGCGCAGCGTTTCTTCGACGGTCAGCTTGTCGGCGAGCTGGGTCTCCTGCAGTTGAACTCCGAGCCGCTGCCGCAGCTCGCGCTCGTGTTCCTTCCACGTGAGACCGAGGACCTCCACCTCACCCGCGTCGGGTTCGAGCAGTCCCTCGAGGATTTCGATCGTCGTCGTTTTGCCGGCCCCGTTCGGGCCAAGCAGTCCGAAGCACTCGCCGCGGCTGACGCGCAGCGAGAGGCCGTCGACCGCCACGACATCTCCGTAACGTTTGACGAGATTGGTGCAACTCACGCCAATCATGAGCAGGTGTCCCGGCGATTGTGTCCCGACCGCACAGGCGTTTGCATTTTGAATTTTGCCTTTTGCATTAAACTGATCGGCCAGTGTCCACGGTGCTAATCGCGGCGCCCGAACATCTCCAGGCGCTCAAGGAACGCGACGATTTCAGCGGTGCGCAGACGTTTTCCGACGCAGAAGCGCTGCGCGCGCTCGAGGTCATCACGCGCAAGCGGCCCGACGTCGTCGCGCTCGAGCGGATGTTCGCGGCGACGACGCGCGGGGCGGCGCTCATCAACCGCATCAAGGCGGATCCGAAGCTCTCGTCGTGCGAGATCCGCATCGTCGCGCACGACAGCGGCTATTCGCGCGTACCGGCCGGTGCGCCGGCGGCGGGGGGCGATGGCGGGACCGTGGCGGTCGCGGCCCCGGCGCCGGCGGCCGCGCCGCTCGACTACCACGGCACCCGCCGTGCGCCGCGCGTCAGGGTTGTCGATGGGGTGGAAGTCACGGTCGACGGGAACGCCGCGACACTCATCGACCTCTCGACCGTCGGGGCCCAGGTCGTGTCCTCGACGGTCCTCAAGCCCAATCAGCGGCTTCGCATGTCCATGGGCGACGGGAAGAAGCCGATCCGTTTCAGCGCGGGCGTCGCGTGGGCGTCGTTCGAGCTGGCCAAGACCGGGCCGCGCTACCGCGCCGGCATCGAGTTCTTCGATGCCGAGCCGGAAGCTGTTCAGAAGCTCTGCGACGCCAAAAAGAAGAGCTAGGCCAGCTGCTTCGACAACCAGCTCTGAATGATCGTGTCGTCGCGGACGATCGTTTCGGTGCGATCCGATCCGGTTGAGATGATCGCGCACGGCACGCCGCTCACCTCTTCGAGCCGCTTGATGTAGCGCTGCGCCTCGGACGGGAGCGACGAGAACCGCGTCGCGCCGCGCGTGGCGCCCGTCCATCCCGGCAGCGTCTCGTAAACCGGCTCGGCGCTCGCGAGGGCACGCAGATCCGCCGGGAATTCCGTGAGCAGCCCTTTCGCGGTCCGGTACCCGGTGCAGATGCGAATCTCCGGCAGGCCGTCGAGCACATCGAGCTTGGTCAGCGCGATCGCGTCGAGCCCGTTGATGCGCGCCGAATAGCGCACAACCACGGCGTCGTACCAGCCGCAGCGCCGTGGACGGCCGGTCGAGGCGCCGTACTCCTGTCCGCCCTCGCGCAGCCGTTCGGCCAGCTCACCCGAGAGCTCGGTCGGCAGCGGACCTTCGCCGACGCGCGTCGTATACGCCTTTGCCACCCCCAGCACACCGTTGATAGCGCCCGGCGGCACGCCGAGCCCCGTGCACACGCCACCGATCGACGCGTTCGACGAGGTCACGAACGGATACGTCCCGTGGTCGATGTCGAGCAGCGTCGCCTGCGCGCCTTCGAACATCACGTTCCTGTCCTCCGCGCGCAGCCTGGCGAGGAACAGCGACACGTCGCCGACCCACGGACGAAGACGCTCGCCGTAGGCGACCATCTGGTCGAACAGCGGCTTCCAGTCGAGCGTCGACTCCTTGATGATCTGATTGCGCGCGTGGACGTTCTCGCGCACTTCCTGCGCCAGCGCCTCGCGGTCACCGAGCAGGTCGCAGATCCGAATGCCGCGCCGGCCGATCTTGTCCTCGTAGGCCGGACCAATGCCGCGCGATGTCGTGCCGATCTTCCGCTCGCCGCGGCGCGCTTCCGACAGCACGTCCAGCTCGCGGTGGTACGGCAGGGTGACG
>Ga0209515_10010411_pt1 | contig 10354 bp, 13 predicted proteins | sample Subgroupgradi54m_FD_187454 | JGI IMG/M metagenome (GOLD analysis project Ga0209515, IMG submission 187454) | Subsurface groundwater microbial communities from S. Glens Falls, New York, USA - GMW60B uncontaminated upgradient, 5.4 m (SPAdes)... ...
CTATCTCATCCTGGAGTGCATAGGCTTTTTCAACTCCAGGATGAGATAGGGCTATATTTTCCAATTCTTTCAATCTTTTGACATATTCATCATAATCCTCATAACGAGCTCCGGGTCTGGCGCCAGATATGGCATCGGCAATATAGACTATGATAGCCTCAGTTGAAGGAAATGGTATATCCTCATGGTGTGAGGCAACACAATCGATGACCGATTGCGGCATGCCATTTTTCTTTAAAATTTCCACTCCAAGGGCTACATGTGATCCTTCCTTATCAGTAATTATTTTTCCAATATCATGAAGTAAGCAACCAAGCCTGACGACATTCACATCAGCTCCCAACTCATGAGCTAGAGCGATACCAATTTTGGTTTCCTCCAGAGTATGGGCGATCATATTTTGTCCGTAGGAAAATCGATATTTAAATCGACCAAGAAGGGCTATCTTATCTTGGGGCATATTGTAGACGCCGACCGCATGACAGAGTTTTTCTCCTTCTTCAAACATAATTTTTTCAATTTCTTTTCGCGTTTCCACAACGACTTCTTCAATTCTGACCGGTTGAATCCTACCGTCTTTGATCAATTTTTCGAGTGTTACTTTGGCGACTTCGCGCCGAACCGGATCGAAAGAGGAAAAACGGATAACTCCTTCTTCGTCCAAATCAACATCTACACCCGTGGCCATCTCGAAGGCTCTTATGTTTCTTCCCTCTTTGCCAATGATTCTGCCTTTAAACTCTTCATCGGGTAATTTCAGAGTAGAAACGGTATATTCGGAGACGTAGTCAGTGGCACCATGGCGCATTGCATCAATAAGTATTTCGCGGACCTTTTTATCAGCATCCTGTTTGGCTAAACTTTCTGTTTCTCTAATCTTTTGGGCCATTTCCTCTTTCAGCTTTTCTTCAAGAGCCCGAAGAATTAGGCCTCGGGCTTCATCTTTAGTCAGATGCGCTGCTTTTTCCAGTTTTATTAGAAGTTCCTGCTTCAATTGGTCTATCTCAGCAACTTTTTTCTCAATCGCAGCATTTTTTTGTAATAGTTGACTTTCCTGTTTTTCCAAATGAGCTAATTTTTGCGATACTCCCTCTTCTTTTTGTAATAATCTTTGCTCCATGGCTATAACTTCTTGGCGTAATTTTCGGGCTTCCTCTTCAGCTTCTCTTTTAATTCTTAGCGCCTCATCTTTGGCTTCAACCAGTATCATTCTTGCTTCTTGTTGAGCTTGATTAATAGGTACCCTGCCATCAAGCGGAGCCAATGAAGGCTCTAATTTCGCTTTTTTCCCCGTATTTTCCGTTTTTACGACCTGCTCTTTGTCGAGCCTGGATTCAATTTGCTCAAGCCTGGTTAAAATAGTTTTTAAAATATCCATATTTTCTCCAAATCTTTCTATTTCTTTGTTTGCCCAAAGAAATAGAATAAAGAAAGGCAGAGTCTAGTGAAGATTTAAATAGTACGTGGTTGAAGATAAAAGGGGTTAAATCAATAAATGGCAACCCTGGTTTAGGGTTCTTTGCAAAGATGCGGAATAATGGGTGAGCAATCTTTTTATCATCAAGGCCTACTATTTAAATATTCTTTCCTAATTCTATTCCTTTTTGAAGATAGTGTCAATGACTTGGTTAATAGTTTCCCAATCAAATCCGCGCCGAGCCAAAAAGCTGGTCAATTTATTTTTTATATCATCTGGTGATAAATTGGATAGTCTACTTAATCTTTTTTGGGCAATCGTGAAAGCCAAAAAAAACTCATGATGAGACTCTCTACCTTCTGTATTTAATACCTCATCAACTATTTTGCCGTCGATGCCCTTTTGTCTGAGTTCAATTTTTAGAAGTTTTTTTCCTTTAGGTCGAAATTCGTCCCTCTGCTCCCTCCACCAATTGATAAATTCCTTATCATTGATAAGATTTTTTAGTTCAAGATCGGAAACAACTTTATCTACCAATTGTAAAGAAATATTTTTTTGAGAAGCTAATTGTTGAAGTTTACGAGAGATTTCGTATTTGGAGCGCGGGCGAAAAGAGAGAAATTTTAGGGCTTTGTCGATTAATAGTTGATAGTTTTCATTATCCATTAATCTGCTTTTTCCTGACCAACTACTTTTTCTTTCATCTGCCCGTTTTTATAGGCTTTCCAGATCGATTCTATAAGTTCTTTGGTTATTTTATGATTTTCTTTAAGATATGACTTGGCGGCTTCACGACCCTGCCCGAGCATAACCTGGCCAAACTTAAGGAAAGCTCCTGATTTATGAATTATTCCGAGTTCAACTCCCACATCGATCAACTCTCCTTCTTTGGATATCCCGCCTTCACCGATATCAAACTCAGCGACTCGGAAAGGGGGAGAGACTTTGTTTTTCACCACGCGAGCACGATGGCGACTGCCTATCACTTTATCGCCATCTTTTAGAGTCTGTATTTTTCTAATATCAAGTCTGACTGAAGCATAAAATTTTAAGGCTAGACCTCCTGGGGTGGTTTCGGGATTGCCAAACATAACGCCAATTTTTTGGCGAAGCTGATTGGTGAAGACGGCAACAGTTTTGGATTTGGAGATAACTCCTGTTAGCTTGCGAAGGGCTTGGGACATAAGCCTGGCTTGGACTCCCATCATACTATCCCCCATCTCTCCTTCGATCTCTGCTCGGGGGACTAAAGCGGCTACCGAATCAATGACTAACATGTCAATGCCGCCTGAGCGAATCAGCGTTTCGGCAATCTCTAAGGCCTGTTCTCCGGTATCGGGTTGAGAGATAAGTAGATCATCCAGTTTTACCCCAATTTTTTCTGCCCAGACTGCATCGAGGGCATGTTCGGCATCGATAAATGCTGCCACACCCCCGGCTTTTTGGGCCTCGGCAATGGTGGATAAAGCAACAGTAGTTTTACCCGATGCTTCAGGCCCAAAAATTTCTATAATTCTTCCTTTTGGCAATCCGCCAACACCTAAGGCTAGATCAAGGGCGATGGAACCTGTAGAGATAACTTCAATAGTCATCTTGCCGACATTGTCGCCCAATTTCATGATGGAGCCTTTGCCGTACTGTTTCTCAATCTGATCCATGGCAAGCCTTATCGCTGCAAGTTTTTGATCAACTGCCATAATAATTTAGTTTTAGCTGTTAGAAATTACTTATAAAATAAGCAACAACTAATTACTTTCTGCGCTTCAAATTCGGTTTCATTTTTGCACAGGGAGTGATAAAATACAAGATATCAAATTCGGGGCGTAGGTCATCGGTAGACCGCTCGCATGGGGTGCGAGAAGTAGGAGGTTCAATTCCTCTCGCCCCGACCAAAAAAAAGTTTTTGGGGAATTTTTTGCACACTTCTTATTTGCCCTTCTAAAATCTCGGGTAAAGTAAGTTGCCCCTCCAATAGTCTTTTATCTACAAAAAATTGGTTAAGAAGAAGGAAATTCCAGATTGTGAATATAAATAATATCAACAAGACAATTTTTAAGTTTTTAATTTTTTGATAGAAAATTGCTAATCCGACTTCAAAAAGTGGAAAGGAACTAATAAACATACGAGCTCCAAAACCGGCTGATAAAGCTGCTGCCCAATGGCCGATGACTTGCCATTGGGTAATAAAGACTAATAAAAATATAAGAAATAAATTGAAATATTTCTTCCAGCCCCAAAGCCAACCCAATAAGGAAAAAAAGAGAATCGGTGACCAGAAAAAGAGTCCTCTTTTGAGAGAAAAAAGGGATGCCCAAAGGAAATTTTGCTGGAGCGATAATGTGGGGCTTACTCCTTCAAAGATATACGGCTGATACCAGAAATAGCCGTAAATAATTTTTTGGGCAAGAAGCTGCGGGGAGAAACCAATAAACCAACTTAATAGAAGTATTATCAGCAATTTAATATATTGTTTTTTATTTCTCAAGATGACAAATATTAATTGAATAGTGGGTATTAATATCCACACGGCATCATAGGGTCGAATTGTTGCTAATATTCCACCAATGAGTCCCAATAATATATATCCAATTGTAGATTTTTTAAGTGAAGTCTTTTTCCAATAATAAAGAAATAATGCGGCAGAGAAAAATGAGACGCCGTGCGAAAGATTGGGTTCGATAGATATGTAATAAAAGAGATTGGTTGCTAGATAGATCGATAAAGTGGATAAGAAGCTAATTTTGGCCGAAAAATAATTTCGTAAAAATCTAGAAAGAAAATAGAGTCCCACGTAGCCATAAATAATATTGCCGATACCAACTGCAATTTCATATGGTGGTGAAAAACCGTCAAGGGGAAAATTTGATCCTGATAAATTTAGTAGATGGGCCACTATATCACCTAGCAGCATAAATGGCAGCCAAAGAATTCCCGGACCGATGCTCCAATGATCGGGTAATAAACCGGTTACTGTCGGAGTCGTAACCCAAAATAGACGGTTGATTAGTTTTCCTTTAATTTGGAAATGGGAATAATAGGCAAATTCCGGATGAAAATCCAGACTATGATGAAAATAGAGAGCGTGAGTGTAAGAGTAGTATCCTGCACCATCGCCATAGACACCAAAGCCTACGAAATAAAAATGGACAAGAAATAAAATGATGGAGGCAAAAAGTCCGATGAAAAAGAGTTTCTTCACGATCCTACCGTTTGGGTGATTGTTTTTTTGCTCTCGCTTTTTGGGCAAAACCGGCTTTTCTTCTCTCCTTTTTACGAGGATCACGAGTAAGAAAGCCGGCTTTTTTGAGGATAGGACGATACTTTTGTTTATCTACTTTTTCCAGAGACCTGGCTATCCCGTGGACAATTGCTTCTAATTGGCCGGTTAGCCCCCCTCCGGCTACTTTTACGGTTGTTATAAACCTGCCGAGGTTTTCTGTGGCTTTAAAAGGCTCGTTATATATCTTTTCATTAAGTATACCGGCAAAATATTTCTCGACCGGGCGGCCATTTATTACCATATCACCCTTTTTGTAGACTTTACCATTAACGGTAATTTGGGCCGGTGATACAATTAGACGCACGCGGGCAGATGATTCCTTTCGCCTGCCTACTGATTGATAGTAGCTAGACTTCTCGTCCATGCCTTTCGGCATGATAGGTTTTTTTTCTTCAATTTTTGCTTTTGGGGAGGGTTTAGCTTTTTTTGGCATTGTATTTAATAACCTCAATAATCTTACGATTTGAATTTGCTGGCATAGGGATGCTTTTCATCTTTGTAAATATATAATCTTTTCAACAGTTCATCTTGTATTTTATTTTTTGGAAGCATTCCTGATACTGCTTCATAAATAATACGCTCTGGTTTTTGGGCCAAAAGATCAGCGAAAGTATGACGATGACGTCCTCCCGGATAACCGGAATAGGTATCGTAAATTTTATTTTTGGCTTTATTTCCTGTTACTTTCACTTTGGCCGCGTTGATAACAACGACGTAATCGCCACAGTCAAGATGACCAACGAAATAAGGTTTCCCTTTTCCCATCAACTTTTGGCTAATACCAGTGGCTACACGGCCTAAGATGGCATCTTTAACATCCACTAAATGCCACTGTCTTTTAATATCTGATGATTTAGTAGACGGGGTAAAGTTCATACTTTGGCAACAGGCTTTTTTTCTTTGGCAGGAACGATTGCTTCTTTTTTTCCGGAAGTCTTCTCGTCTACCTTTTCGACCCACTCCATTACTGCTTGAGGACTACCATCTCCTCTTTTTTCGCCGGATTTGATAATTCTAGTAAAACCACCGCTTCGAGATTTAAATCTGGGAGCGATAACATCGAATAGTTTCTTCACCAGATCCGCCTTATTTAAAAAACCGGCAATTTGACGTCTGGCTGAGAGGGTGCCTTCTTTGGACTTATTAACGAGTTTATCGACAAGTCCTCTTATAGCTTTCGCTTTGGCTTCTGAAGTGGTTATTTTGCCATAGACGATAAGAGAGGAAACCAAATTTTTAAATAAACTTTTTCTCTCTTTTATATCCCTATTTAATTTTTTCCCAAATTTTTGATGTCTCATAGAGAAGATTTAAACATTTAAGGCGACTCCTTTATCGCGCAGGGTTTCGTCGATAATGGTTATGGATTTGGTACCCAAATTTTTGATCTTCAGAAGCTCTTTTTTGGGGGTACCAAGCAGCTGTCCGACGGTATCAATTCCGCCTAAGTGAAGTGCGTTTACTATACGAGTTGGCAGGTCAAGCTCTTCCAGCGTCATTTTTAAAACTTCATCTGATACAGAAGGTGTTACCGCCACACCCTCAGATACAGTGGCTTTGGGCTCGTATATTTGGAGGAAATAGGATACTAATGTCTTGGCAGCATCTTTGAGGGCCAAAGATGGAGATATTGTCCCATCTGTCCAGACTTCCAATATCAGTCTATCCAAATTAGTCATCCTTCCGACACGGGTGGCTTCAACTTTATAGTTTACCCTAACAACTGGGGTAAATAATGTGTCTACTAAAATAATTCCAAGAGCTTCTGTTCCCTCTTTTTCTTCGGCCGTGACATAGCCATAGCCCGGCTCTACTGTCAGTTCTGCCTCGAGTTTAGCCTTATTCGTGGTTAGTTCCCCGAAATAAAGATCTTTATTAACCACTTCTACTTCTGCGGATGACTCTAAATCCCCAGCATAAACCTTCTTCGGTCCTTTGACAGATAATTTGAGCGTGGTAGCTTTATCTCCACTAAGCCTTAAACGTAATTTCTTAATATGTAATATAAATTCAACGATATCTTCTTTAAGCCCGGGGAGAGTGGAAAATTGGTGCTTAACTCCATTTATTTTTACTTTGGTAACTGCGGCACCTTTTAGAGATGTGAGCAATACTCTCCTTAAACTATTTCCTAATGTCTGACCATACCCTTGCTCTAAAGGCTCGATAATGAATTTAGCATAATTTTCATTTTCCTTGTCAATTTTAACTTTAAAACTTGGTTCTAACATATCTTTTTGTCCTCCTTCAATCTAATATTAATATAAAATTTATCTAGAATAGAACTCTATAATTAATTGTTCGTTAATCACTTCTTTTATATCCTCTCGCTTGGGAATTTGTCTGACTTTTCCTACTGGTCCTTTTCTCTCTAACCAATCTGGTAGTATCAGATCTTTGGTATCGAGCAAATTTTTGAGAACCGGTGTTTCGAGTATTTTGGACTTGATGGATATCACCTGATCTTTATTAACTTGAAATGATGGGATATTTACCTTATGTCCGTCTACCATCACGTGTCCGTGTGATACTATCTGTCGAGCAAATGCCCGTGTGGGTGAAAGATTTAATCTGTACACCACATTATCAAGTCTTCTTTCTAATATCTGGAGCAAAGCTTCACCCGTATTACCCACTTTCTTCGTGGCTTGATCAAAGTATTTTTTAAATTGCTTTTCTAATATTCCGTATATGTGCTTTACTTTTTGTTTTTCTCGGAGCTGGAGCGCAAATTCTGAACTTTTGCGTCTGCCTTTCTGCCCGTGCTGGCCGGGTATGATTTTCAGTCTTTTGAGAAGCTGGGCATGGGCGTTACTTCCCACGGTTTTAAGACCCAAATCTACTCCTTCACGCCTGGCTAATCTATTTCTTGGACCTGTGTATCTGGCCATATATTTAATAAATTTGAAATTTGAAATTTGAAATTTGAAATTTCATTTTATACTCTCCGTTTCTTTTTAGCTCTTACCCCATTGTGGGGAATCGGTGTAACATCAGCTATCATAGTAATTGCTAGTCCTACATTTTTCAAAGCGCGTAATGCCGCGTCTCTTCCTGCTCCCGGTCCTTTGATGAAGACATCAACACTTTTTAATCCGTATTGATTGATAATTTTTTTGGCTACCTGATCTACGGCAGTGGTCGCGGCAAATGGGGTCGACTTCCTGGTTCCTTTAAATCCGACAGCCCCGGCAGAGCCCCAACCTAATGTTCCCCCTTTGTCATCTGTGATCGTGACTAATGTATTATTAAATGTGGAAGTGATATACACTTTTCCTTTATCTACTGATCGTTTTTGTCTTTTATCTTTCATAGTTTTAAAAAAGAGTAACTTATTCTTTTTCTTTTACTGGTGATGGCTGGTCGAGTCTGGCTCTTGTTTCTTTTCTTAGGGCGCCGACTGTTTTTCTTAAGCCTCTTTTTGTGCGCGCATTTGAGCGTGTTCTTTGGCCCCGGACAGGTAAACCCCTCGCGTGTCTTATACCTCGGTAACTACCAATTTCTTTTAATCGTTTTATATTTTCTGCTACTTCAGATCGCAGATCCCCCTCGATTTTATAATCTTTCTCCACCACTTTTTGGATTCTGCCTATTTCTTCTTCGGTAAGCTCTCTAATCCTTTTGGCGGATTCTATTTTGGCTTCTTTTAGTATGGGGTAAACATTACTTCGCCCTATACCATATATATATGTAAGTGCTATATCAACTCGTTTTTGATCTGGTAAATCTCTTCCAAGTATACGTGCCATATATTATCCTTGTCTCTGTTTATGTTTTGGGTTTGAACAAATAACATAAATGCGACCGCGTCTTTTGACTATTTTACATTTGTTGCATCTTTTGGATACTGATGATGAGACTTTCATATCATTTTGCCCGATAGACTATACGTCCTTTGGTTTGATCGTATGGTGTTATCTCTATTTTCACACGATCTCCCGGCAATATTTTAATATAATTTATTCGCATCTTACCTGATAGATGACAAAGAATGACTCTATTATCAGAAAGCTTGACTCTAAATAAAGTATTCGGCAATGCCTCAGTAACTAATCCTTCTATTTCAATTGTTCCCTGATGAACCATATGAAAATTGATTCAAAGCAATTTTAGGTCAAAACAAAAACTCCGTCTGCCGAGACTGCGACGGTTTTTTCAAAAAGCCCTGATATTTTACCATCCTTTGAGGCAATTGTCCATCCATCATCTGACGAATAGACTATTTCCGGGCTTCCCAGGTTATAGATCGCTTCAATTGCCAAGACCATGCCAGGGACAATCGGTGGCGTTTTATCAATCGGACCCCTCAGAAACCCGGGTATTTCTGGTTTTTCATGAAGTTCCCGGCCGACTCCATGGCCAGTTAAACTCCTCACAATTGAATAACCTCTGCTTTCAATAGTTTGTTGCAAAGCATGTGATATATGTCCGATACGATTTCCTATTTTGACCTCTTTTACACCATTTAATAAAGCTTCTTCACCAACTTTAAGAAATTTCTCTATTTCTTCTAATTTTGAATCTTTGAATCTTTGAATCTTTGAATCTTTGATTAGAATCGTCCAGGCGCTATCGGTATGAAAACCTTGGTAGTATACTCCGCAATCGATGCCGATAATATCACCTTCTTTTAGTCTATAATCGGTCGGTATACCGTGAACAACGACATCATTGACTGAAAAACAACAGGTCCAATGATAGTTTGGTACTCTCATAAACGAGGGTTCTGCTCCCAGGGATCGGATCTTTGTTTCGGCTAATTTGTCTAATTCGTTAAGCGATACGCTAATTTTAGCTTCATTCAATAGATACTTTAATACAACTTTTAGTATCTTTCCGCCTTCTTTCATTACTTGGATTTCTTGTTCGTTTTTTAGGTTTATAGTTGACATTTTAGGAAAAGAGAGAGGGAGTAGTATTAAGAAAAAGGAGTTTCTTCAATTGATATTAAGTTTTTTGCAAATATTTTTGTGAAGATTAGTAATCGAGTCTTCTCCATTAATACTTAATAAAACATCCATCTTTTTAAAGTAATCAATTAATTCTTTTTCATTTTTTTTATACTCGGCAAGTCTTCCTCTTACCCTTTGAGGATCATCATGAATGATTTTGCTTCCGGGAAATAGAGTCCTTTTTCTTTTAGATAGTCTTTTTAGTGTTTCTTCTTCTGATATGGAAAGATAGATAACCCAATCTAATTGGTAGCCGTATTTCTTGATCTTGGTAATTAAAAATTTTGCCTGACCTATGTTTCTGGGGAAACCATCTATGATCCATCCCTTCTTGGCGTCGTCCTTTTTTAATCTATTCTTCCATAAAACAAAAGCTTCACTATTGGGCATGTACTTACCTTCTAAAAGAGCTTTTCGGGCCGCTTTACCTATCAAACCACTATCTTTTTTGGCGGCCTCTCTTACCAAATCTCCAAAGGTAATAAGTGGCAAATTCAACTTTTTACTTAATAATTTGGCTTGTGTCCCTTTGCCTGATCCCTCTGGACCGTAGAAGACTATATGCATAATTCGCTTCAATTTATTAATCCAGGAATCCTTCGTAACTTCGGGTTAAGAGCTGTGCCTCAAGCTGTTTGACAGTTTCGAGTACCACAGAAACGACTATAAGAATCCCAGTTCCTCCAATAGTCAGAGAAGATATGC
>Ga0209515_10010412_pt1 | contig 10352 bp, 10 predicted proteins | sample Subgroupgradi54m_FD_187454 | JGI IMG/M metagenome (GOLD analysis project Ga0209515, IMG submission 187454) | Subsurface groundwater microbial communities from S. Glens Falls, New York, USA - GMW60B uncontaminated upgradient, 5.4 m (SPAdes)... ...
TTAATTAAATCAGAATCTTTGGGTTCAAACGAATCTTGTTCGTTGGGATGCAATCCGACGGATGCGCTCACGTTAGGATAGGATTTTACAATTTGCATCATCTTGGGAAAATCTCGCAGAGTAATACAAACACACAGCAAATGTTTAACGCCGCGCACTGAAGCATATTGCAGCGCTTTTGTTAAATCATTAGCATGAGGCGTCAAATCATTTTTAGTTGATCTTACCCCTTATTTTAAGGCTTCTCTCTTCTACCCTGATTGTGCTAATATAGTACAAACGTGAGGTAAACCAATGGACAGGAACGAGGAAGGGGTAAACCAAGTTTTTTCAACAGTCGCAACTCCTGCTTAATAATTTTATAATTCCTTCCGCACTTGACGCATGCAAGAATCTGACCCGTTATACTTTCGTCACAGTCATCGATACGATCAGGAACCGCCGTCCACTGAATCGTCTCCTTTCCTTTTGTCTCGGGCATCGCGTCATTCCATGAATATCCTTGACGTAACGCGTCTTCTTTGGACAAAGGATAATACAGCATCGCCGAGCTTTCATTATACCCAAAAGGCGAAAGCGAACCCGGAAAATATTCTCCATACTCCCCTGTTTTTCTCATATGGGCAATGAGCTTGTCTCTCAAGCGCATATATTCCTCCTGACTGTATTGTTTGTTGAATATGCACCATGATTTTTTTCTCGTATTAACGCAACCAAAAAGATCGTGCGAGTCAAAACAAAGATCAGAATAGTAAACCACGCTACATCCTCGACAACACTGTCTCGTGAATAGACATGTATTCACGCCGCCAGTGCCCAAACCATATCCCTCATAGCTCTGCTCGCAGCCATCGCCATGCGCAGAGATATCCATACAATCCTTCGTATTAATAAACATAAATCTGCTATAGCGCACATTCTCACACTGCTCAGAATCAAAAAGAGCGTACGAATTCACGGAATTGCTCACATTATCCCCAACGACATTCTCACAATTTTGGAGATTGAGATTTTTATGAATCGCAATCTTGATGCACTCTGCCCACCTTTGTTTATACTCCTCCACTGCTCGAAAGCTTTGAAGTGTTAATACAAAATCATTGTATTCCTGTTCTGTGACTGGCTTGTTAAAAATATGTAGCTCCTTTCCTCGAAGATTTGATGAAAAAATACACCGTGAACAATTCCGGCAATCGTAACAAAAATACGATTCAGTCATGCCTTCGCATTGATAGAGCCAGGCAGAGTGATAACTGTCATTAGTATTGACTAACTCATAGCAAAGCTCATTTTTTACCGCTCTGAATGAATCAGAACAATCCTTGTTATACACCCCCCAAATAAGGTGGAAGCTATCTTCACAATACCCGCATGAGGTACACATATAGCAGTTCGTCATGCCCCCGCAGTTATTGACATAAGGACTTCTCTCGCAATTAAACGTGGAGGTTGCCATGCGCGGCACCTGCTGTTGAAGTTCATTGAATTGCTCAAAAAAATTCCGTGAAAAATCGAAATCTCTACCATAGTCAATAGGATCCCATTTGTCAGACCACCAGCATTCATTGCAATACACCACGTAAGGACCATTTGGCGAGTACATGGCAATCGTTTGTTTTGTACACATGTCACACGCTCGTAAGTAAAGCGAAAGATCATTACCCGATGCCCACCGCCGCCGATCACGACACGAAGGACATAATGTTGGCTCAGGAACGTCTATCTTCTGATAAAACTCTCTATCACAATCGGTGACCTCAAATTCTCTTTTACATTGTGCACAATTTCTCATAGAATCAATCGCTATTGCAATTCTCGCCTAACCATGAATGCATGGTACAAAATTTCTTGGCGCGACAGTGTCTCTGTATCGCTCTTTGCATAGAGAGCAAGGGGGGTGATAATAGAATGTATCTCAAGAAGGAGAACAATCATACGAAAAGCACCTCGCTTACCTTTGTGCATACTCCGTGAACCGACGCGTATTTTATAGGTACCAAAACCAAGCGATATATTCACTGAAGGATCAAATTGTTTCAGCGCTTCACCAATATCGTCGATGAGTCCTGGATGTTTCTTCCTCAACCCCTTGATGCATCGCTTAAAGTGCTCGGAAAGAATAATCTGGTACATACCCTATTCACAAATCCTTTAGCTGCTCTTCAATTGATGGTAGCTTTTTGCCCCGAAATTTTTTACTGATTGCCGTGGAGAGATCCTGCATAACGCGTCCGTATTCTTCATCGGATATCTCCCGCGGACCACCCGACATCTTGATAAACTGATCAAGCGTCATCTCGCCTTCTCGCGTACTCCGATCGGATGTCGGGCACCAGTCATGCTTTAAAAATGCGTTCACAAGGGCAATACGCGCCATTGAGCTTGCCGGAACACCATATTCATCCGCTTTTGCCTCAATAGCCAATTTAAGGGCTGGGTCAACTTTTAATTGGAGTAAACTCATACGATTTATATTAAAATGTAGTGATTTATGAATTATATTTTAATTATAAAGAAATGAAAATATATGTCAAATAACCTCTTTTTGATAGCATTGTTCACAATATATCAACTCGGGTCGTTCGGGTGCTTGCCCCGCCACAGGCGGGGCGTAGGTTGTTTCGAATTTCCGCTGACAAGCGGAACCGCCTTCGGCGGACACCCCTTCACTGTGATCATGTTCAGTTTTTTCACACATGCATTGGCGGTGCCATAGCTTGCGCGGATTGCGCGAACGAAATCTCCGATTATGCCGGCACTCAAAACATCTCCGCGGAATAGGAACTCCAATTTTTTGATAGAGCTCAAGCTCCTGCTTAATACATTTATAATTTCTTGCACATTCCACGCAAACAAGCACGTTCTTTGAGATACATTCAATGTCTACATCATTAAGTTTGTCTGGCAGTGAATCTGACTTCACCGTCTCTTTTCCCGTCACAAAAGCAATCTTATCTCGCCAGCGAAATCCGCGGGCAAGCGCCTCATCTCGCGTGGTCGGGTGAACCTCATTCGCGATTGTTTCGTTATATCCATAGGGCGCGAGTGATGGTGGGAAATACCCTCCCCACTCCCCTGTCTTTTTCATGTGTTCAATAATTTTATCACGTGTGATAATGTATTCTTCTTTTAAGTATTTTTTATTAAGGATGCAAAATTCCTGATTATGCAAATGAACACACCCAAAACAATTATTGCAATTGATCATCACATCTGAATAGGTAACGTCATGACATCGTGCGACAACAAATCCGAACTTTATATTAAAGCCCGCCATCGCAACACCTTCATACATCAGCTCCCCCTCTGCAGCATGGTCAACATCCATAGCATCTTTCACATTACCTTCGACCCTCGTGACATAGGTGCAATGTTCAGATTTTTCGCAGTCGAAACAGTACGCCATGTCTCTGCTGTTGCTCAAATAATCACCGCTACATTCTTCACATTTTTGATTGTGAGAAAAACGATGAATCGCCTTCTTTTTCACCTCGCTAAACTTTTTTTTCATTTCTTCAAAACTAGAAAATGAATGAAAATCGTATTTCTTTTTTTCCTCTTCATATTCTTCCTTTGTGTATTGACGATTGAAAATGCAGTATTGTTTATTACGCAGATTTGAGCAGAAAATAATATCGGGACAGTTCCGACAATCGTAAGAAAATGCAGCGTCATTACATCCGAGGCAATCCTCAAGAAAAATAGATCGAAAACATTTTGTACAGCCAATACATTCATAACTCAACTCTGATTCGAAAATAAACGCATTATCTGCGCTATCCCGCGTATTGTAGGTTGCCGTACAATAGTAACAATTTTCTGCATATCCGATATCAAAACACATGTAGCAATTCTTGCTATACCATCCCATATTGATATAGGGGCTATTTTCATTATTGACTGACATCAGACCCAAATGTGGTGCAATAATTTGCAGCTCTTTAAACTGCTCAAAAAATGGACGAGAAAAATCAAAATCGCGCCCCACTGCAAGCTGATCCCATGTATCGCCATACCATGCATCGGGTGAAAAAACTGGCCATGGTGCATCGGGTGAATAGATTGAAATCATATCAACGCCCGTGTGAGCGCACTTTCTACTATAGAGCGAACGTTCATTCCGCCATGCAAGTCGCCGTTGCTGACGACAATCGTGGCACAACGTCGGCTCGGGAACGTTTATTTTTTGATAAAATTCCCTGTCAGCATCAAATACCTCGAATTCTTTTTTGCATTGTGTGCAAGTTTTCATAATACTTTTTTCCCTTTTCCTTCTTGTCCCCTTTCACCTTCTCCTCTATTGATAGTGCGCTGTTCGTGTGTCCACTCTTTTCCCTGTACCACATTGTCCCACAGGAGGGGCCATGAAAGTGTAAATGATGTGTCAGCATCTTGTTTATCTCGAAGCATGTCAAGAATATCACGAGAAGATTCGGAAATCGTAAAAACATCAAGTTCACCATCCTTTCCAGTGGCCTTTCGCGCATCTTCTTCCGTCACATAGACCTTGATACCATTCCCGATATCCTTAATCCCAAGCCATTCATTGTAGGTGGGCCCATCCCACCTTTGCATTGCCTCATCGCTCCCTCGTTTTTCGCGGAGCTTTGCAAGCGTATCAAATTTCTTTTTGAGATCCGCCATATCTTGAGGACGATAAAAGCGACTAATTCGACCTGGATAATAGAGCTCTATTCGATGATCAGTGTTCACGGTAAACTCAGTTTTCTTCTTTCCAATTATCTCTGCTTCATCTTTTTCAAAACCACGGGAAAGTGTCTTAAATTGCAGTGTCCAATCACGATCAGCACCAAGATGCTTCCAAAGAATGTTCGCAGGAATACGATAGGTAACTGTCACTGTTTTTCCTGTAAAAGGAACCAGATGGTCAAAAAGAGGATAATCATCTGGAATAGTGAGCTCGGTGATCGCGGCTACCTCACCATGCGAAAGTTTTGTAACCTTTTCGGGATCCTCAACAAACTTCGTTCCAAGAAGAATCTCAGAGAGCTGTTCTGATAATTTTTTCCACTCAGCATACTCTTCACGTTCATCTTCACGAATATCTTCTTCATCGCGTCCGGAAAATATTTTATGGAGCTGTGCGTGCCGATCATTAATCCTTGCCTGTTCTTCAGGAGGATAGATGTGATTAATTTTTCCAAGTCGATATAGTTTTTTCATATCTTTACGCCATCGACTGTTTTTAGACCAACTACTTCCTGAATAAAAAAATCGATGCCATCGCACTGGAGTGTGACATACCCACAATTCCCAAAAGAACCTTTTGGAATTTTTTTTCGTGGTGCATAGCCCAGATGAATCAATACCGTGCGAATGGATCCACCATGAGTGACTACCAACACGCGCTTGCCCGCATACGCGACCGATAGTTCGCGCAATGAGAGAATAAATCTTTGAACAAATTCTTCTTCGCTTTCAGCATCATCGGTGATTTTGAACTTTCTCCACTCTTCCTCAGAGAGCTCCCCGCGTTTTTCGATGAGGAGACGAAGATCGGTATTATACTCACTTTTGGGACGTCCTTCGTAGGCACCCGCCGATCGCTCACGCAAAGCTTTCGATGTTTGAATTGCAAGCTGGCGATCGATGTTGAGAATCTCTGCGGTACGATGCGCTCGCAATAGGTCAGATGAAAAAATGGCATCAAAGTTCTGGTCACCCAATGTTCCGCGAAGCTCGTGCGCCTGCAAAATGCCATCTTCGGTGAGCGGTGAATCCATCCACCCCTGCTGAATATCCCGTACATTCCACTCCGTCTCACCATGCCGCACAAGGACAAGGGTACAGTAATTATTCACGTCTTTATTGATCATACTGCCGATTCACTATCCTCCATCAACTGTACCGCTCCGATAATCCACTCACTGCGTAGTTTGTCTTGCATGCCCTGTATCTCCTGCCAGGTAAACCATCGCGCATCTAAAATTTCATCTTGGGGCCATGCCAGTTCGCCGCCGATAATTTTTGCTTCGAAGGCATGTTTTACTGGTTCGTGAGCGCGCTCGTGGAAAATATCCAGCTTGCAAATCAATGCTACATCGTAGCCCACTTCCTCTTTCGCTTCTTTGAGTGCCGTCTCTTCGATAGTATCACCCTCTTCCACTTTGCCTGCCGGAAAATTCCACATACCATGAACATCGGTGCCCTGACGATTCTCCTGTACCAACAAATATTTTCCGTCTTGCTTAATAACAACTCCTGAGACAATGTCTGTTTTGACTAATGGTGCCATATTTTTCCCATACCAATCACTCTAAGGAACCATCTTGACGCCTTTCCAAAATGCGAAATATCCCGTAATCACTTTCGCGGCTTCTTTTGGCATTTCGTAGACCCACGCCGCATCTTGATTGACTTCTCCATTTACGACGACATCGTAATAATCGCAAACACCCTTCCATGGACAGGTATAGTTCTTTCCATTTTTGCGCAGAAACTCCATCTTCACCGCGCTGGCAGGAAAATAGTGAGTACCTTCAACTACTTTTGTGTTGTTACTATCCGCAAGGACAGCGTTATTCCATACTGCGCGCATAGGAAATGTATATCATAAATCTTATTAGTTGAGAGTGGTGAGAAATAGCAGGTGTTACTGGTCTTCACGGCTCATTTCTGTTCAATTTCGCCCCAAAAAAGCGCTGAACTTGTCAGAATACGATAGTATTCTTTCGCATTCATCATCTGTTTTGGAACAAAATTGATTCAGAAATGACCTGGAATCTATTTCTCACCACTCTCAATTACAATATCAGGTGTGCAAAAAAAGTAAACTGCAAAAAAATACCCCGCCGTGGTGGGGTATTTTTCCGTATCGTGATTGTTATCGCGGTGATTGTTTTCGATTATCGCGCGAGAAAGAATGTCCTCGCTTTGGGAAACCCTGGCGGGTGTCGGCACGTTCTTTTTTAAACCCGTAATTTTGAGAATACGACGTCCGTTTTGTGTTTCCTCTATAGGGACGTTTTTCAGGTGGTAGATCACCGAGGCGCTCGCTCGCTTTGAAGGGTACTTTTCCTGTTACCGGCACCGTGGTTTGCATAAGCCGTTCGATGCGATAGATGAGATGGCGCTGCGCGGGAGTGGCAAGCGAAACCGCGTGGCCTTTCAACCCGGCGCGTCCCGTCCTTCCAATACGGTGAATGTAATCCTCGGGATTTTCCGGTAGGTCGTAATTGACAATCAATGCGACACTGGATACGTCGATACCGCGTGCCGCGATATCGGTTGCAACGAGAATACGTTTTTTTCCTGCTTTGAATCCGTCGAGCGCGAACCGTCGTTGGGCAAGGGTACGATTCGAATGAATTTCCGTCGCGGTATAGTTGAGATGAATGAGTTCGGTACACAATTTTTTTGCTCCGTGCTTTGAGCGGACAAAGACAATCGCCGATCCTGAGCGTTCTTTGAGCAGCGCATCGAGAAGCGCCGTCTTCCCCTTTGCGTCGACGTAGCGCACCTCTTGTTCGATCATCTCCGGAATGCTTCCGGATCGAGCGATTTCAATGCGAACCGGTTCGATCATATAGGTGTCGGCGATTTTCGAAATCGCGGGTGGCATCGTTGCTGAGAACAGCATGGTCTGACGCACCTTCGGAACGGTCTCGAGGATGCGATTAATCTGCGGCATAAAGCCCATATCGAGCATGAGGTCTGCCTCGTCGAGAACAAGTACCGACACTGCGTCGAGTTTCAACGTTCTTCGTTCGATATGATCGTTGATGCGCCCCGGTGTTCCAATAATAACGTGAGGATGGGTACGCAGAGTGCGAAGCTGTGTGTCCATGTGTCCACCGCCGATAAGTACCACTGTCCGTAACCCAATAGTTTTGCCGAGCTTACGAAACGTCTCATCAACCTGGAGGGCAAGTTCGCGGGTCGGGACAATAATAAGACCGCGGCCCGTCTCGGAAAGTCGCTGAATGAGCGGGATGGCAAAAGCCAATGTTTTACCTGTCCCGGTCTGAGCAATACCAAGGATATCCTTTCCTGCGATTGCCGGAGGTATTGCGTCACCTTGAATGGGTGTTGGATTGGTATACCCAAGCCCACGAATAATACTCTGAAGCTTTGGCGCAATGGTCAGGGTATGAAAACCCGACTGCGCTGTTTTACTTGCGTCTTTCATAAAAAAATATATGGCCCGAGGAATCTGGGCCATATTTAAAAAGTGACGCAAAACTTCGAGCACCGCGACTCGCTGGTCGCTTTACTTATAACTAGTAGTATACCCTATCCCCTCTATTTTGTCAAGAGACACGGGGATTGAACACCTTTTGTGTTCAGGTGATAGCGACATTGAATGATGAGCTGGATCCCCGACTACTCGGGGATGACAAAGGGGCTTCAAATTATTTGTTTCTCTTTCTCTCAAGGGGGTTGAGTACCTTCTTTCTCATGCGGATGCTTTTGGGCGTTACCTCGACAAATTCATCGTCGCCGATGTATTCGAGGGCGTTTTCCAGGCCCATTTCACGTGGTGTGTTCAGTCCTTCTGACACGCCGTCACCTTTTGAACGCATATTCGAGAGTCGCTTTTCTTTGCAGATATTGACTTCGAGGTCTTCTGACTTAGCGGTTTGACCGATAATTTGCCCCGTATATACCTCCTCACCCGGTTTAATAAAAAGCGTGCCGCGTTCCTGGGCATTGATCATGCCATAACTATTACTGACCCCCGCCTCAAACGCGACGAGTGATCCATGGGGTGCAGATACAAAATCAGCAACTTTTGCTTCGTAGTCCTTGAACAAGGTATCCATAATGCCCATACCGCGTGTCTGAGTCATAAACTCGTTGCGATATCCGATAAGTCCGCGCGTTGGAATAACAAAATGAAACGATGCGTGTCCATTATCGACGTTCATATTTTTCAGCTCGCCTTTTCGATTGCCCATATTTTCAATAATGACGCCAACATATTCCTCGGGTACATCGATCCATACATCTTCCATCGGCTCGCACACCACGCCGTTGATTTCCTGCATAATCACTTCGGGACGCGATACCTGTAACTCATATCCCTCACGACGCATACGCTCGATAAGAATAGCAAGGTGGAGTTCACCTCGGCCACTGACGATAAATTCATCGGCCCCATTCCCCTGCTCCACGCGCAGCGCGACATCGGTATCGAGCTCTTTGAACAATCGCTGGGAAATATTACGCGAGGTGCAGTACTGTCCTTCTCGCCCGGCAAATGGTGAAGAGTTCACCGCAAAGGTCATCTTCACAGTCGGATGCTCAATATCGATAACGGGCAACGCCACCGGGTTATCTTTGTCGGCAATTGTATCACCGATGGTAATGTCGGGAATACCGGCAATAGCGATAACATCGCCCGCTTGCGCATCTGCCGCATCGATACGGCCAAGACCTTCAAATGTCATCAACGACGATACTTTCTGATTGCTCTTTGTTCCATCGCGCGCAATCCGTATCACCGACTCCCCCTGTTTCACTGTTCCGTTCGCAATGCGCCCGATTGCGGTTTTTCCCTTGAATTGATCTTGGGCCAATGACGTGACGAGCATCTGAAATGGCTCACTGGCGTTCCCGGTGGGACTTGGAATATATTTCACAATAGCATCGAAGACGGGTGTAATATCTTCCATGGCATCTAAGTCCGCGGCGATGCCCGCTTTACCCAGACGAGCCGCGGCATAGAGAATAGGAAAATCAACCTGCTCATCGTTTGCGCCAAGATCGATAAAAAGTTCGAAGGTCTTTTCGAGCGCGAAGGTAACGCGCGCGTTTGGCTTATCTATCTTATTAATGACAAGAATAATTTTGTGCCCTGCTTCAAGGGCCTTTTTCAGCACAAACCGTGTCTGTGGTTTTGGGCCTTCTTGCGCGTCGACAAGCAACAATACACCGTCTGCCATTTTCAACACGCGTTCCACCTCTCCACCAAAATCAGCGTGCCCGGGAGTATCAATAATATTGATCTTCACATCGCCAAAACGAAACGACGCATTTTTTGAAAAAATTGTAATGCCGCGCTCACGTTCGAGTTCGTTTGAGTCCATGATAAGATCCTCATTTGTGTCTTTACCAAACTGCACCTTTGACTGCCGCAAAAGTGCGTCGACCAGCGTGGTCTTGCCATGGTCAACGTGCGCGATAATTGCTACGTTACGAATATTCATATCTTACATTCCTTCCTGTTCATCGATTTTTCGGAAAACAACTTTTACGATTGGATCATAGGCGTTGTTACGCATATCGCGAACTTTAATTATTTCTCCTTTAGATAATGATGCAAGTACCATATTGGAAATATGATCCTGTTCCACCTTCAGTGTCTCAGCGCAGTCGTCGAGCATGTCGAA
>Ga0209515_10010413_pt1 | contig 10351 bp, 8 predicted proteins | sample Subgroupgradi54m_FD_187454 | JGI IMG/M metagenome (GOLD analysis project Ga0209515, IMG submission 187454) | Subsurface groundwater microbial communities from S. Glens Falls, New York, USA - GMW60B uncontaminated upgradient, 5.4 m (SPAdes)... ...
CCCGCTATGCGGCTCGGCTGCCAGCGTTTCGACAAGCCTTGGACGCGTGGGCCACGCTGGCCACGGACTCTGCAACCTTAGTGCCCATTCAAGAGACCGACGCCACGCGACGGCTCTGGGCTAAGCGACTGAAGGACTTTGACGCAGAGATCCACGTCCGGCTTGCGCAAGAGGCGGACCCGCGCAAAAAAGACCGTCTCCTCACCTACCAAGTCTTCGTGAAGCACCGGCAGCTCTACAAGATTAATGAGCCCCCGATCATCGAACAAATCCTCAGCGAGGCCGGGTTCAGCAAGGGCGACTTCCCGAGACCGTTCCGATGCCTCTGCTGGCTCTCGGATGCTTCGTAATATACGACGATAGCAGGTGATTGATTAAGGAAGACTACGCATGCGTATTCAGAGCTTACGTTTAGACCTCGCGCGACAGTGGATGATCTGCTTGAGGAGCGTAACTCTCAAGTCCCGCCAACCAACTCGGTCGTTGTTCCAGACAGGGGCGTGAAACCGCATCTCACTCACCGTACAGCTTCACCTTGGGAGCGCACGTCCTGCTTCCTTCGTTGACGCCATCCGATCCTCTATGCTAAAGTTTGGTACTCAATGCCGCAGGCTCATTCGACATCAATCGCCGTACTCGGAGATGGAGGGTGGGGTACCACCTTAGCCATCCATCTGCATCGCCGAGGACACCGCGTGCGGTGGTGGGGGGCGTTTCCTGAGTACGTGCAGACGCTCCAGCAACGACGAGAAAACCGCAAGTTCCTTCCCGGCATTCGCATTCCGAAATCCATCCGGATTACCGCAGATCTTCTTGAGGCTATTGAGTCCGCGCATCTCATTGTCCTTGCCGTGCCATCGCAGTACCTTCGGGCGGTCGTTCAAAAACTCCAACGGTCTGGGGCCTCGAATCAACTCGTCGTGAGCGTGGCGAAGGGGATTGAGCATGGCACGCTCAAGCGGATGTCACAGGTGGTTCACGACGAACTTCCTGACGCGCGACTTGCGGTGTTGTCTGGACCGAACATTGCTACAGAGATTGCGCGAGGCCAGCCCGCGAGCTCTGTCGTTGCCTCTGCTGACCACGGCGTTGCGACAGAAGTTCAGCAGCTGTTGATGAATGACCAGCTACGTCTTTATACCTCAACGGATGTCGTCGGCGTTGAGTTGGGTGGTGCGCTAAAAAATCCCATCGCGATTGCTGCAGGGATGAGTGATGGGCTTGGATTCGGCGCGAACACGAAAGCGGCGCTGGTGACACGCGGCATTGTCGAGATGGCTAGGCTTGGCGTCGCCATGGGTGCGAGGGAAGAAACATTCTGGGGTTTGAGCGGACTTGGCGATCTTATCACGACCTGTCTCTCCGGACGAAACCATTGGTTGGGCGAGCAACTCGGCCGAGGCCGATCGCTCAAAGCGGTCTTGGCATCGACGCCGATGGTGATCGAAGGGGTTGAGACGACCAAAGCTGCCGTCGAACTTGGCCAATACCACCACATTGAGCTCCCCATTATTGAGCAGGTGAATGCGATCCTGTTTCATCGCCGTGCTCCTCGCCATGCGCTTCGAATGCTGATGCGAAGAGCCGGAAAGACCGAATCCTCGTAATCTCACTCGAAGTCATTTCAACACTTCGCTCCACACACCACAGAAACACAGCAGCAGACCTCGAGGACGGCCTCTGTGTCTTTGTGGAATTTTGTGGTTCTGTGGTGTACAGGTATGTATGAAACCAGTTCTACTTACTCCGTGGCCATTCCACTATCTGCTTGTGCGGTTGACAGTTCGGGATGAGGCTGCTAGGGTATTAGCTCTGCTCGCCCCGTGCATTCTCAGCGTGTTCCTCAGTAACGCGTCTTCAGAGGATCTGGGGGGTTCCCCGCAGCCCCGCCTCCTTCCGGGGCGTGGCTCAGTTTGTGACCGAGCCGGGTAACCCGCAACAGCGGGTCGGCGAAGAAATCCCTGAGCCGCAGGCGAAGGGAGTAGAGCGCCAATAGGATAAAGATGAAAACAATTACGACTGGTGGAGTGAGAAGCAAAAGCCATATTCTCGATGAGATCAAACGTACATCTCAGGAGAATGGTGGCGTTCCTCTAGGTCAGAGTCGCTTTCGTTCTGAGACCGGCATCAGACGGTCGGATTGGTATGGGAAGTACTGGCTTCGGTGGGGAGACGCCGTTCGTGAAGCTGGCTTCTCACCAAATGTCTTGCAGGTAGGCCTGCCGGAGGAACAGCTGCTTGAAAAGTTGGTTACCCTGATCAGAGAACTTGGCCACTACCCTCTCGATGCCGAACTTCGCATGGAGCGCAGAAGCGATTCAGGCTTCCCTCCTCACTCAGTGCTCGCTGGGCGATTTGGGCGGAAACATCAATTGGCAGGGAAATTAGTCAAGTACTGTCTTGCGCGTGATGGTTATGAAGACGTGGTCAAAATTTGCAGGCCTCTCGCGGCAGAATCTACAGAAACAGAAGAAGTATCCGACGTCCAAACTTTTGGACAGATGGGGGCCGTTTATTTATTAAAGTCGGGTCGATATTACAAGATTGGCCGTACAAACGCGGTAGGTAGAAGGGAACGAGAGATTGCGATTCAACTGCCAGAGAAGACAACACTTATTCATCAGATCAAGACGGATGATTCGGCGGGCATTGAAGCGTATTGGCATCGACGGTTCCAAGACCAACGGAAACAGGGCGAGTGGTTCGCATTGACTCCTCGGGATGTGTCTGCGTTTAGAAGGAGGAAATTTATGTAGTGTCGAATAAGCGCAGCGAACAGCGCTTGCTGATTGGGCATGAGGAATGGGGTTTCCCGTGGCCGCACCGTAGCGGGGCGTGGCTCAGTTTGGTAGAGCGCCTGAATGGGGTTCAGGAGGTCGAGAGTTCGAATCTCTCCGCCCCGACCAGCATGTGCAGTTGGTGCGGCCACGGGACCGGTAGGAGGTCGTGAGTTCGAATCTCACCGCCCCGACCATCTGGCGGGGCTGCGAGGCAGGCAAGCGGTCGTGAGTTCGCCCGCCCCGGCGATTATGAAAGGCGGGCCGAGGAATCTCACCGGCCCGATCACTTGCTCTACGGGATAGGCAGAACGTTGTGAACGACACCGTCAAGAGCTAAAGGATCACGTGTCATGGCCAGCACCATTAACGTCGGACTCATTGGATTTGGCACCGTTGGATCCGGGGTGGCGCGAGCACTATTGGAGAAGGGACGGATGCTGCAAGCGCGCATCGGAGCGCGGGTGGTGTTGCGCCGCGTGTGCGATCGCGACTTTCGGCGCTCGCGCGGGTTTCGCCTGCCGAGTAAGCTGACGACATCCGATCCGTCGAAGATTTTGCGCGATCCGGACATCCACGTCGTGGTTGAACTCATCGGCGGGCTTGAGCCGGCAAAGACGTTCATCCTCGATGCGCTGCGTCATCGCAAACATGTCGTCACCGCGAACAAAGCGCTGCTCGCCCATGCGGGTCGCGAACTGTTCCGCGCCGCAGAACGAGCGAACGCGGATCTCTACTTCGAGGCGTCCGTCGGTGGTGGAATTCCCATCATCAAGGCGCTGCGTGAAGGATTAATCGCGAATCATCTCGATGCGATTCTTGGCATTGTGAATGGGACTTCTAATTACGTGTTGACCCAGATGCGCGAGAAACACCTGAGCTTTCATGAAGCGCTGCTCGAGGCGAAGCATCACGGCTATGCTGAGCGCAACCCATCGCTAGACATTGATGGCTACGATGCGTCGCACAAGCTGGCCATTCTGACCCTGCTGGGCTTTGGCGTGCAGCTCAAGCCCACCGATATCCACGTCGAGGGGATCAGCAAGATCTCGCAAGCCGATATTCAGTACGCCGATGAGTTGGGCTATTGCATCAAACCCCTCGCGGTCGCCAAGCAGGTGGATCATGAACTCGACGTTCGCGTCCATCCAACACTGCTTGAAAAGACGCATCTGCTCGCCAATGTGAATGGCGTCTACAACGCGATCTATGTTCATGGCGATATGGTGGGGGCGGAGCTGTTTTATGGCCGCGGGGCCGGGCAGAATCCAGCGGCAAGCTCGGTGATCTCGGATATCGCTGATGTGGCGCGCAATATCGCAAGCGGGGTCAGCCACCGCGTGCCGCTCAACACGCATCGCAGTCCCACGATTCACCGCTTGCGCCGGATGGGTGATATCGAAACGCGTTACTACATGCGATTTCTCGTGACCGATAAGCCCGGGGTGCTCGCGCATATCGCCGGCGTGCTAGGCCGGCATCATATCTCCATCGCCAGCGTGCATCAGAAAGAGCGCAAGGCCGCGCGCATTGTGCCGGTCGTCATGATGACCCATGAAGCGAAAGAGTCGCACATGCGTAACGCGCTGCAGGCGATCGACCGGCTGGGATTCGTGAAGCAGCCGACCGTTGCCATCCGCACCGAAGCCCCTCGAGCGAAATGAGCCTGCGGTGACACGAACCACATCCTCTTCCGGCCACACGTGGCGCGGCGTGATCGAGACCTATCGACGTTATTTGCCCGTTTCATCCAAGACACCGATTGTGACACTCCTCGAAGGCAATACCCCGCTGATCCGCAGCCGTGCCCTCGCTCGTCGACTTGGAGTGCCTGCCGAAGTCTATCTCAAGTATGAAGGCATGAATCCAACCGGCTCATTCAAAGATCGTGGCATGACGGTGGCGATTTCAAAGGCGGTGGAGTCGAAGTCGGTCGCCGTGCTGTGCGCCTCGACGGGAAATACGTCAGCCTCGGCGAGCGCGTATGCGGCCCGAGCAGGGTTGCGTTCCATCGTGTTGATTCCGAGTGGCGCGATCGCGCTTGGGAAACTCTCGCAAGCGCTCATTCACGGCGCGCGCGTGGCGGCGGTGGAAGCGAACTTCGATGCGTGCCTTGCCTTGGCTAAGTCGCTCGCACAAACGTATCCCATCACGCTCGTTAATTCGATCAACCCGTATCGCATCGAGGGACAGAAGACGTGCGCGTTTGAAATTTGCGATGCGCTCGGTCGCGCGCCGGACTTCAACATCACGCCCGTCGGAAACGCCGGGAACATCACCGCGCAGTGGAAAGGCTACCGCGCGTATTACGCGCAAGGGAGGATTCGGCAGCTCCCGGTCATGCTCGGATTTCAAGCGGCGGGGGCGGCTCCACTGGTCAAAGGCAAGATTGTGAAACATCCACGGACGATCGCGACAGCGATTCGCATCGGCAACCCCGCGAGCTGGCAGGGGGCGATGACCGCGAGCGAAGAATCGCATGGCTTGATCCGGGCAGTGAGCGATCAAGAAATCTTGGAAGCGTATCGACTCTTGGCCGGCGAAGATGGCGTGTTCGTGGAGCCGGCGTCGGCGGCGTCGGTGGCCGGTTTGCTGAAATTGGCCAAAGAGGGTTTCTTCACCGCGAAGCGGTCGCGACGTCGAAGAACACTGACGATGGTCTGTATTCTCACCGGGCACGGCTTGAAAGACCCCGAGCGTGCCATCACAAGTATCCGCGTGCCGAAGCCGCTGCCGCCGTCGCTGTCGGTGATCAGTAAAGCGGTTGGTCTCCACTGAGTTACCAAGCGCCGCCAATCGTTCGTCGGGAGTTCCATCTTCTGCTTTCTCCCACCGCAGGGTATAATACGTCGTCCAGATGAAATACGTGATTGTTCGGTGTGAAGACAACGCCCGGTCTGGTTCCCAGACGGCCACGTTGTTGGAGGGGGCGAAGATGTCGCACCTCCAACATCTTGCGCAAGCCGGAGCCGGAGGATTGATTCGTCCGCCTCGAGATCGCCGGGCCATTGATCGCTTCGCCTTGCATCGCGGACTCGTCGGACTCAGCCCGCAAGATCCAGAGGCTGCGCCGGGACACTGGTATGCCGCGAGTGCCAAAGTGCGAGTGGGCTCTGATGAGACGGTCTGGTGTTGCGAGCTCATGACGCAGCAGGATGGCAAGATCCTCGATCCAACCGCGGGTGGAATTCCCACCAAGGAAAGTGCCGCGCTCATTGACGTACTGAACCGCCAACTCAGTTCCGAGACCAGGCGGTGGGAATATGGTGACGGAGCCCACCATCTGTTCGTGACTCGCGAAAAAATTCTGGCGGAGACAGACATCCTTGCGGTGCCATCCCCGGATGTGTTGGCGGGTCAGTCATGGGAACGCGCGCTACCTCGTGGCGCCACAGGCGAAGCGCTCCAGCAGTTGATTGTTGAGGCGAGCAAGCTACTCGAATCGCAGCCGGTGAATCGAGTTAGACTGGATTTGGGTGAGAATCCTGCAAATCTGGTGTGGCTTTGGGGCCCAGCGCAACCGCTCCCCCAGAAGACGTGGGCCGAGCGGAGAGGACGTTCAGGGGCGATCATCTCGTCGTGTTTTCCGATGCAAGGCTTTGCGCAGATTCTTGGCATGGAATGGAAGGACGCGATGCACTCGATCGAAGAAGGCGCTTTTGAGCGTCTCGCCAAACAGGTGAACGCGCTTTTAGCTCGTCATGAGATGGTGTACGTGCATCTCAGGGTGCAGACCACACATCCTGTGGAGCGTCTGTGTTTCATGGAGCGACTTGATCAGCTAGTGCTCAAACCGTTTACTGAGCATCTCCCGATGGGCGAACCATGGCGGTTGCTCCTGGCCATTGATGATCTGACGAGCGCGGCAGTTCCTGTCGTGGCGATTGGCAGCGGACTCTCACAACAACCAATCGCCCAACTAACGAGCCAGAGCTTTGCGGAGTCGCCATTGACATTTGCTGATGGTGAGGCGGTGTTCGCTTGGCTCACGCAGGGGCAAACACCAGAGCAGAGCACGAAGCGGGCGAGACCCGGCGTGGAAGCCTCTGATGTGGCCAACGCCCCGACGATGTGAGTCATGCGACAACGGCTCATCGTCCAAAAGTACGGTGGTAGTTCAGTCGCAAATCCCGAGCGCATTAAACGCGTCGCGCAGCGCGTGGTGGAAACGAAGCGAGCGGGGGCGGATATCGTTGTGGTAGTCTCCGCACTCGGCGATACGACCGATGAGCTGCTCGCGCTAGCTTCGCAGATTAGCCACGCTCCGGCCGAGCGCGAGCTGGATATGTTGATGGCAACAGGCGAGCAAGTGTCGGTGGCGCTTCTGGCGATGGCGATTCATGCGCTGGGCGAGGATGCGGTGTCGTTTACCGGCGCGCAAGTCGGCATCTTGACCGATGGGACGCACACGAAAGCGCGCATTGTCGATATCAACGCCCAGCGATTGGTCAAGGAGCTCGCCAAGAGTCGCGTCGTGATCGTCGCTGGCTTTCAAGGTGTTAACCTCAACCAGGACATCACGACGCTCGGACGTGGCGGCTCGGATCTGACGGCCGTGGCACTTGCGAAGGCGCTTCACGCCGATGTCTGCGAGATCTTCACCGACGTGGAGGGCGTCTACACCGCTGACCCGCGCATTGTCCCAGAAGCGAGAAAGCTTTCAACGATCAGCTACGATGAAATGCTCGAGATGGCCTCGCTCGGGGCCCAGGTGATGCAAGCCCGGTCGATTTTTGTCGCCAAACGCTTTGAGATTCCCATTCACGTTCGGTCCAGTTTTTCACTACGGGAGGGCACGATGATTACAAAGTCCGCCAAAGCCATGGAAGACATCGTTGTCAGCGGGGTGACGCTGCAGAAGGACGAGGCCAAAGTGACCATCCGGGATGTGCCGGACAAGCCGGGCATGGCGGCGGAGATTTTCCGCGAGCTCGCCGGGCGCGATGTGAACGTCGATATGATCGTGCAGAACGTCAGTCGTGAGGGCTCGACCGACCTCTCGTTTACCGTCGTGAAAAGCGATCTCCCGACGACGCTGCGGGTGACGCGCAGCGTGTCACATCGCATCGGGGCTGGGGAAGTGACGACGGATGAAGGTGTGGCGAAGCTGTCCATCGTCGGGATCGGGATGCGCAGCCACTCCGGGATTGCCGCGAAGATGTTTGAAGCGATGGCGCGCGAGCGGATCAATATCGAAATGATCTCGACCTCTGAAATCAAAATCTCCTGCGTGATCCGGAAGCTCCATGCCGAGCGCGCTGTCCGCGCAGTCCACCGCGCTTTTGGATTGGCTCGCGCCATCGCCGGCACGAGGAAGCTGGCAGCAGCCGCCAGGTCCTAGAATCCGTTTCACAACCCAGGATGACACCACAGAAGCACAGAAGGGCCACAGCCCGCCCCGGCGATTCTGAAAGGCGGGCCGGGGAAACGCAGAGAGATTTCACCGACGTATTCCTCTGTGTTTCTGTGCCTGCCTGCCCCCGCCGCTTTGCTTCGCAAAGCGAAGCATGCGGGGGCGCAGGCAGGGAATTCTGTAGCTCTGTGGTGTGAATGATAGTTTTGAAATAGCTTCTCAGTCGTCTGCGTGAGACACATCGGTTAGACATTCCAACAGCGAGTCATCACTACGATCATGTCATCCATCCAACTGTATGACACCACACTGCGCGATGGAGCGCAGACCGAGGGGATCTCCTACTCGGTCCAAGATAAGCTTCGCATCACCGAGAAGCTGGACGCCCTTGGTGTGCACTATATCGAAGGGGGCTGGCCCGGCTCGAATCCCAAAGACGCCGAGTTTTTCCGACGGGCAGCGAGACTCCACCTCACTTCATCAACGCTGACGGCGTTTGGCAGCACCAGACGAGCGGCTCAGGCCGCGAAAGATCCCAACCTCCAAGCGCTTCTCAAAGCCGGAACGCCCACACTCACCATTTTCGGCAAGAGCTGGGACCTGCACGTGCGTGATGTCCTCAAGATCAGTCTCGAGGAGAATCTCCACGTCATTGAAGACTCTGTGGCCTTTTTGAAACGACGCGGTCGGATGGTCATCTACGATGCGGAGCATTTTTTTGATGGCTATCACGACAACCCCACGTATGCGCTGAAGACGGTGCAGGCCGCACTCGCGGGAGGTGCCGATGCGATTGTCTTCTGCGATACCAACGGTGGCCGGTTACCGACCGAGATTACTGACGTTATCAACACCGCGAAGTCGTCCATCCGTGTGCCGATGGGGATCCATGCGCACAACGATAGCGATTTGGCCGTCGCCAATTCCATTGCCGCGGTCAACGCAGGGTGTCAACATGTGCAGGGTACGATCAATGGCTATGGCGAGCGATGTGGGAATGCCAACCTCGTGTCCGTCATCGCGGTCCTTCAATTGAAGATGGGGATCAACTGTCTCTCGGAGGCCAAACTCAAAGAGCTGACCGATGTCTCACGTTACGTCGCCGAGGTGAGCAACATGGCACAGCGGGCGAACCAACCGTTCGTCGGTGAGGCGGCCTTCGCGCACAAGGGCGGTGTGCACGTGAACGCGGTGATGAAGAATCCGCGGACGTACGAGCATCTCGAGCCGCAGACCGTCGGCAATGAGCGCAAGATTCTCGTCTCAGAACTGTCCGGTCGCTCCTCGCTTGTGTTTAAAGCAAAAGGCCTCGCGCTCGATTTGTCCAAAGAGACACCGCAGGCGAAGCGGCTGCTCAAACTCTTGCAGAAACTGGAGCATGAGGGGTATCACTTTGAAGCGGCTGAAGGATCGCTTGAACTATTGCTGAAGCGTCAGCTCAAGCAATTCAAACCCTTTTTTACGCTCGAAGGCTTCCGCGTCATCATGGAAAAGCGCGAGCATCGATTGATGTCAGAGGCCACGATCAAACTCCACGTCAACGGCGTGCCGGAACAGACGGCTGCCGAGGGTGATGGTCCGGTCAATGCGCTCGATAACGCCATCCGCAAAGCGCTGCGCCAGTTCTATCCGACGCTGTCGCAGATGCATCTCACCGATTTTAAAGTTCGTGTCCTCGATGAGAAAGCTGGGACCGCCGCCAAAGTCCGCGTGCTGATCCAGTCGCAAGATGCGCACGATTCATGGGGCACCGTCGGCGTCTCAGAGAACATCATCGAAGCGAGCTGGCAAGCGCTCGTCGATTCGGTCGAGTATAAACTCCTCAAAGATCAAACACCTGAGACAGGCGACAAGAGACAAGGGACAAAAAGGGCTAAGAGCACACGTCTCACGTCCCGCGTCTCACGTCCCAAGGTTCGTCGTTAGTTCTCATCTGATGGCCGAACTTCCTCCACAGTACAATCCCCAGCAAGTTGAAGAATCCCGCTATCAGTGGTGGGAATCTCAGGGTTTCTTTGCGGCCGACGTCGATTCCACACGTACGCCGTACACGATTGTCATCCCGCCGCCCAATGTGACCGGCATCCTGCACATGGGCCATGCGCTCAACAACACGATCCAAGATATTTTGATCCGATGGAAGCGAATGCAGGGTGACAATGCGTTATGGATCCCTGGCACCGACCACGCAGGTATCGCGACGCAAAACGTCGTCGAGAAA
>Ga0209515_10010415_pt1 | contig 10347 bp, 4 predicted proteins | sample Subgroupgradi54m_FD_187454 | JGI IMG/M metagenome (GOLD analysis project Ga0209515, IMG submission 187454) | Subsurface groundwater microbial communities from S. Glens Falls, New York, USA - GMW60B uncontaminated upgradient, 5.4 m (SPAdes)... ...
CAGTCGGAGCAAACCGGCCAGTACTCGCCAGGGTCGCAAACCCCGTTGCCGCAGGTGGGCGTTTGAGTCGGGGTCGGCGTCACGCCAATCGGCACGCAAGTGCGTCCAACAAGCTGGCAGGAAACTTGTTGATCCCCAGGGAAATATGCACACTCGGGATATGGATCGCCCGGAGTGTAAGCAAAACAACTCCTGCCGCAAGAAATGCACTGAATTGGAGGAATTACTATAGGCGTTGGAGTTGGGTAAATCGTCGGAGTTGGGAGTATAGTAGGCGTGGGATAAATCGTCAGAGTGGGAGTAGGCGGCGCAGTGGGGATGGGAGTAGGCACGCATTGCGATGGGCAGAACAAATAGGTGCAAGGCCCGCCTCCAAATCCTAAGAACGAAGGCGCGCAAACCACTTGACAGCCACTGCAATCGGAAGGAGGCGTTGGCCTAGGAGTAGGAGTGCCAGTTGGCCTAGGAATGGAAGTAACCGTCGGCCTAGGAGTAGGAATGCCAGTTGGCCTAGGAATGGAAGTAACCGTCGGCCTAGGAACAGGCGTGCCAGTTGGCCTAGGAATGGAAGTAACCGTCGGCCTAGGAACAGGCGTGCCAGTTGGCCTAGGAATGGAAGTAACCGTCGGCCTAGGAATGGAAGTAACCGTCGGCCTAGTCCCTCCGCCACCGAACGGCGTGTCAAAGCAGCCGACAAACGGCAGGCAATAACCTGCAAAACTTAACTTTGAGAGTTCTGCTTTAGGTGTCGGAGTGTAGTCAAGCGAGTCGAAGGTAATGAAGCTAGCAGTCGGCTCGGCGCTAGCAATTCCTGCAGGCGCCAACGAAGCCGCGCCCGAAAGGCTTCCAGACTGGGAAACACGGTTGTAATAGTTAGTATTGGCCAACACCTCGACGCTGGAGGCTACGCAATCGAACTGGCATGCAGTGGAAGAATACTGCGATTCAGTTATTGAAAGGCTGAGCGTGCAAGAGCTCGGGTTGAAAACGCTTTCTTTGACTTCCTTGTAGTAGCCCGCCGGCATGTTGCATTTCCCTGGAACAACTGCCCCGTTTTCAACAATTCCAAGCAGCTTGCATGAAGACAGCGTGTTGTACGTGCTGAAATAGTGGATGAAAACGTACTCGTCTTTTTGACTGCAAACCGTGGCGAGGTATGTCTGCGTTCCCGGTCCCGCTCCCGAGTAGCGGGTAAACGCGTATTTAGTTCCGCAAACGCTTGGCTGGTAGTCGGTTGTACAAGCACTTCCACCGCCTCCAGAACTGCTTACGCAGTCAGACGGGCAGCTTGAGGAAGACTCGCTGCCAGAGCAATAGCCGTCACCGCAGTAACCAGTTGGAGTTAGCGTGGGAGTGGCCCTGGGCGTTGGAGTTGTCGTGGAGGAACTGCAGGCGCAATCTACTGGGCAAGTGGCTGCAGTCTCTCCCTTACTTGCCTCGCAAATTCCATTGCCGCAAGTTCCATCAGAGCAGTCAACTTGGCAGGAGGAAACGCTCTCGCCATACTGCGCTTCGCACGCGCCGTTGCCGCAGTGGCAGTCGGACGGGCACAAAGAGGCAGTCTCGCCTGCGTCGCATACGCCGTTTCCGCAAAGCTGCGGGCAGTCAACCTTGCAGCTCACGAAAGTTTCGCCCACTTGCGGCTCGCACGCGCCGTTGCCGCAGTGGCAATCCAAGGGACAGGAATAAGTTGTTTCGCCCGCCTCGCACACTCCGTTGCCGCACTGTGGGCCGCAGTCAAGCGGGCAGCTTGCGGCAGTTTCACCAGCATCGCAAACTTTGTTGCCGCAAATAGGCGCGCATGCACCGCAGTCAGGCGAGCAGGTGGAACAAGTCTCTCCTTTTGTTGCATCGCACTTTTTGTCGCCGCACACTGGCTGGCACGCGCCGCAGTCGGAAGAACACGATGTACAAGACTCGCTTACAGCACACACGCCGTCGCCGCATTGCGGTATGCAAGAGCCGCAATCGGAAGCACAGGTTGTGCAAGACTCGGTTGCCGAGCACACGCCGTCGCCGCAAACAGGCGCGCACGCGCCGCAGTCGGCAGCGCACGAAGAGCAAGTCTCGCTTCCAGAGCAAGTGCCATCACCGCACTTTGGCGCGCACACTCCGCAGTCTTTTAGGCAAGTGGAGCACGACTCGCCTTTGGAAGCATCGCAAACACCGTCGCCGCAACTGGAGCAGGTTCCACAGTCCTTGGAGCAAGTAGAGCACGACTCGCCTGCGTCGCACTTGTTGTCCCCGCAGGTTGGCGGGCATTTCCCACAATCCTGCGAGCATGAAACGCAGGTTTCGCTGCCGCTGCAGACGCGGTCGCCGCACACTGCCGGGCACGCGCCGCAATCGGAAGAGCAAGTGGAGCAAGTCTCAACTCCATTGCAGACGCTGTCGCCGCAGGTTGGCGGGCACTTGCCGCAGTCCTTTGAGCAACTCGAGCAGTCCTCGCCGGAAAGTTGGTCGCAGGCGTTGTTGCCACAGTAAGGCTTGCAGTCAGCAGCGCAATTGAGGCTGCTCTCCCCAAGTCCGCAAACTCCATTGCCGCAGACTTCCTTGCAGTCTGCAGGGCAGTTGTAAGTAGTTTCTCCTGTTTCGCAAACGTTGTTTCCGCAAGTTGAGGGGCACGAGCCACAGTCGCTTGTGCAGTCCTTGCATGATTCGCTTGCAGAGCACACGCCGTCGCCGCACTTGGCTGGGCACGCGCCGCAGTCTTTGGAACATGAAGTGCAAGACTCAGTGGAATCGCATTTATTGTCGCCGCAGACGGGGCCACAATCTTTTGCACACGAGGAAGCGGTTTCACCTGATTCGCAAACTCCATTGCCGCATATTGGGTTGCACGCACCGCAGTCCTTGGAGCACGAGGAACAGGTTTCTCCGCCGTTGCAAGTTGAATCACCGCAGAGGCTGCCGCAGTCGCCTGCGCAGGTGGAAGTAGTTTCCTTCCTGGATGAATCGCACACGCCGTCACCGCACTTGCCAGGGCAGTCCTTTAGGCACGACTGCGAGTCTTCGTTGCCGTTGCAGACGTTATCTCCGCAAATCGAGCCGCAATCAACCGCACACGAAGAGCTAGACTCGCCACGCGAAGAATCACAAACGCCATCCCCACACTTGCCAGGGCAGTCCCTGATGCAGCTTCTGGAATTCTCCCCACCGTTGCACACCTTGTCACCGCAAATCGAGCCGCAATCAACCGCACAGGAGGAACTCGTCTCGCCCCTGGCAGAATCGCAGATATTGTCTCCACATTTTCCAGCGCAGTCCTTGAGGCAAGTTGAAGAACTCTCACCGCCGTTGCAAGTGCCATCGCCGCAGATAGAACCACAGTCCAATGGGCAGGAAGAGCTTGTCTCGCCTCTGGCAGAATCGCAAACATTGTCACCGCAAGAACCAGCGCAATCCTTCAAACAAGAGGAAGAACTCTCACCGCCATTGCAAGCCCCATCGCCGCAAACCGAGCCGCAATCTAATGCGCACGAGGAACTCGTCTCACCCCTGCCCGAATCACAAACATTGTCACCGCAAGAACCAGCGCAATCCTTCAAACAAGAGGAAGAACTCTCACCTGCAGAACAGGTTCCATCCCCGCACAAGGCACCACAATCCTTTGAACAAGAGGAGGTAGTCTCACCGCGGGAGCTGTCACAGAATGAGTCCCCGCATGAGCCAGGGCAGTCCTTTGGGCAAGTGGAAGTGACTTCATTGCCGTTGCAAACATTGTCGCCGCAAACCGAGCCACAGTCCAATGGGCAAGAAGAGCTTGTCTCGCCTCTGCCAGAATCGCATACGGCATCACCACACTTGCCAGGGCAATCCTTGACGCAACTCTTAGTGTCCTCGCCAGCCTGGCAAGTGCCATCACCGCAAACGCTTCCGCAATCCAATGCACAAGAAGAGGTAGTCTCACCCCTGCCAGAATCACAAACGCCATCACCACACTTGCCAGGGCAATCCTTGACGCAACTCTTAGTGTCCTCGCCAGCCTGGCAAGTGCCATCACCGCATAAGGTCCCGCAATCGACCGAACACGAAGCAGTCGTTTCCCCGCGCGTGGAATCGCAGAATGAATCTCCACAGGAGCCAGGGCAGTCCTTGGGGCAAGTGGAAGTTACTTCGTTTCCGTTGCACACGCTGTCGCCGCAAACCGAGCCACAGTCTTTTGCGCAAGAGGCAGAAGTTTCATTACGGCCGGAATCGCAAACTCCATCGCCACAAGAGCCAGCGCAATCCTTCAAACAACTCTTTGCATCCTCTCCCGCAGAGCAAGTTCCGTCGCCGCAAACAGGCGGGCAGTCAACAGCGCAGCTTGCAGTAGTTTCGCCTGCCTCGCACTTGTTGTTTCCGCAAACCGGCTTGCAAGTGCCGCAGTCTTTAGAGCATGAAGAGCAAGTTTCACTTGAAGTGCAGGCTCCATCGCCGCAAACCTCTGGGCAGCTTCCACAGTCTTTAGAGCAAGTGGAGCAGGTTTCGCCCGGCTCGCACACGCTGTTGCCGCAAACAGGCTTGCAGTCCAGCTGGCAGGTAGAAGCGCTTTCGTCTGAACCGCAGGAGTTGTCGCCGCAGTACGGGCAGTTGCAGTCGCGCGGGCACGATTCCTTGGTCTCGCCGTTTGCAGCCTCGCACACCCTGTTGCCGCACTTGTTTGGCGCACAGTCAAGTGCGCATGAGGAAGCCGTCTCTCCCCTCTCAGGCTGGCAAATGTTGTCGCCGCAGCGCTTAAGCAAACAGTCTGAAGGGCAGGAGTCCACACTCTCGCCGCTTGCAGGCTCGCACTTACCGTTTCCGCACGAGCACGTGCAATCAACAGGGCAGGTTGATGCATCTTCGCCCTTGTCAGCCTGGCAAACTCCATTGCCGCACACGAGCGGGCAAACACCGCAGTCCTTGGAGCAAGTGGAGCAAGTCTCGCTGCGCGCCGAATCGCACAAGTTGTCGCCGCAAGAGCCCTTGCAGTCCTTTAGGCAAGTTGAGGAATTTTCCAAGCCGTTGCATGCGCCGTCTCCGCAAACCGAGCCGCAATCGCCCACGCAAGAAGAGCTGCTCTCGTTTCTAACAGAATCGCATATCTTGTCCCCGCAGGTACCAGGGCAATCTTTCAGGCAGCTTTTGGCGTCCTCACCCAAAGCAGTATTGCAAGTGCCGTCCCCGCAAGTCGCCGAACAGTCCTTGGGGCAGTTTGAAGCAGACTCACCGCCCGCAATGTCGCAGGCCCCGTCGCCGCAAGAGGAAGTGCACTTTCCGCAGTCGAGGGCGCATAAAGAGCATGACTCGGACGAAGTGCAAATTCCATTTCCACAAACTTCACTGCTACCACCGCAATCGGCAGAACAGGAAGCAGACGACTCGCCATTGTCGCAAACGCCATTGCCACATACAGGAGGGCAGTCATCGGGGCAGCTTAAGCTAGACTCACTGGCACTGCAAACTCCGTTGCCGCAAGAGGAAGAGCAAGTGCCACAGTCCTTTGAGCAAGATGAGCAGGACTCGCTTGCAGTGCACAGGCCATTTCCGCACTTGGCGCCATCATCAGCAGGGCAGTCGGAAGCGCAAGTGGAAGTCGACTCGCCGTTGTCGCAAACGCCGTTGCCGCAAGCAGGCTTGCAATCGGCGGCGCACGAATTGCTGCTCTCACTGGAATCGCAAACGCCATTGCCGCAGGACGAAGAACACGCATTGCAGTCGGAAGCACACAAAGAACACGACTCGGTTGCAGAACACAAGCCATCACCGCATTTTCCAGGGCCATCCGCAACAGGGCAGTCAAAGGGGCAAGAAGAAGCAGACTCGCCATTGTCGCAGATTCCATTTCCGCATACAACCGGGCAGTCTGCTGCGCAAGTCAAGCTCGACTCGCCAGAGTCGCAAACGCCATTGCCGCACTTGGAAGAGCACGCGCCACAATCTTGAGAACATGCAGAACAGGACTCGCTTGCAGAACACAAGCCATCTCCGCAAGCACCAGGCTTACCGGAAGGGCAGTCCTTGGAACAAGTGGAAGTCGACTCGCCCTTGTCGCAAACGCCATTGCCGCAAGCAGGCTTGCAGTCGGCGGCGCAAGTCAAGCTAGACTCTGTTGAAGAACACACTCCATCGCCGCACGAGCCAGCGCAGTCCTTCGGGCAGGTTGACGAAGTTTCCTGGCCATTGCAAGTTCCATCGCCGCAAACGCTGCCGCAGTCTTTCACGCAGCTTGAGCTGTTCTCCCCACTTTGCGCGTTGCAAGTGCCGTCGCCGCAAGTTCCAGGGCAGTCGCCGGGGCAAGTACTTGCAGACTCAACCCCATTGCACACGCCGTCGCCGCAGGAAACCTTGCAGTCAGCCTTGCAGGAAACAGCCGTCTCTCCTCCAGTGCACACGCCGTTGCCGCAATAATTTGAATCAGTGCATTTGCCGCAGTCAGCCGAACATGAAGTGCACGACTCGCGCGAGCCGCAAACTTTGTCACCGCAAGTGGTGCACACATTAGGCACACCACCAGGTTGCGCGCCTGCCGTAGTTTGACTTGGAGACGTTGGCGACAAGCTAATGCTCCTTATGAAAGTTACAGTTGGCGCGGCGTAACGCAAAACGCCTGCAAGAAAATCATCGGAAGCAAAGTGAAGCGTGCCAGCCTTTGCCGCGCGAATAGTGCTTTGCCGGAGAGTTGAAACTACAGTTCCCCTCGAGCTTGATCCTCCAGTTGAGCCGGAACCGCTCGACGTAGTCGAGCAGACTGCATCGCAGTCGGCTGCACAATTGGAACTGTCTTCGCCCGCTTCGCACGCTCCATTGCCGCAGGTATTCTGGCACGCGCCGCAGTCTTTAGAACAACTGGCGCAAGACTCGCCCGCACCGCACACGCCGTTGCCGCAAACTTCAGGGCACGCGCCGCAGTCTCCAGAGCAGGTAGAACAAGACTCGCCTTGCGCGGAGTTGCAAACCTTGTCCCCGCAGAACGGGCACGCGCCGCAGTCTGCAGGGCAGCTGGTGCATGACTCGCCAGTTCCGCAAACTGCATTGCCGCAAACCTCGCCCTTTGGCCCGCCCCCGCAGTCAACAGGGCAATTGATCGAATTTTCACACTTGGAGGGCTCGCACACGCCGTTGCTGCAAAAGTCAGCTGGGCGCACGCAATTATCAAAAATAGGCGTAGGAGTGCCACCCGGATAAGGCACAAACACAGGAGTGGGATTTGGACTAAAATCAATTAGGGGGCTTTCGCAATCCCAGTAAGTGCATCCAGCCACCACCTTGCTCACCGGAGTGCCGCCAATTTTTGTGCACTGCGCACGCACGCCAGTCCAAACAGAGTCGGGAACGCAGTCCTTTGGAACAACAATGCCGTCACCTTCAGTCAACGGCGGCTTTTGCCCAAGAGTTTGCGCCGCAATGCACGACTCGAGCGCAGCAGCGTCACTGCACGCGCCATCAAGCGCAGCCTGGGCAGTGCCACACACTTGCTTGAAAACAACTGAATTGGCTTGGAAAACCTTGGCGCAGTCAGGAAGGCGGCCAAAAGAAACCTGCTTCTCGCCAGGCTTTGTCCCAATCCGGTCAAGGCAGTCCTGGTAAAGCGCGGGCTTTGCAGGGCAAGTGGAGCAAATGTCGGGAGTGCAGAAAGCCTGCTGCCTCTCAGCAAGCGGAACGCACAAGGCAGGCTGGTTCTGCCGCACCGCATCCCTAAGCTTTTGCCCAAGCTTGGGGTCAGAACAGCCTGCCGAAGAAAAGCCCGCCTGCCACAAAAGCTTGCGCACGCTGGCGTAAGCCAAAAACTGCGAAAACTCCTGCTGCGAAATCCCAGAAGGCGTCTTGAACTCGTTGAAAATTACCGGCTCTGGAGTGCGGGGAACTGCAAGCTGCTCGGCGCCAAGCGTATTGAAATCATATGCAGCCGACGCTATGCCAGCTAAGGAAACAATTGCCAATGCCGCCAGCAAGGCGGTAAACACACCCCTACCCATAACCCACTTCCCGCAAAAATAACGAAGCGAGACTTTTAAACCCCCCCGTAAGGCAAAAAGCGGCCGCGCAGCTACAATACTATAATATACGCCGGCTGCAAAACAAAACGATCCACTGCAAACGCACTGAAACCTACAATAAATGCAATAAGTGGCTTCAACTTGGGGCGTCGACAACCATTTTTATTCCGATTCCAACAAGAACATACTAGTTCTGCGGCAAATTCACGCCGGGGTGGCAGAATCCGGTTATTGCGCTAGTCTCGAAATAGCTCGAAGTCCTCCGAAAGGATTGAAAGCTTTCACAAGAGAACTAGTGGGTGCAAGCCCTTGCGAGTTCAAATCTCGTCCCCGGCGCCTTACTTTTTGCTCTTTGCTAGCACAGCGAAAGCTTTATGTATAATCAGAACAATCAGAATAGTATGAATTATCGGATGAGGACAGTTGTGCTCAACGACAGGGGCCAGATAGTAATTCCCGAGGAAGTGCGCAAGGACTTGCACCTCAAGGCAGGCGAAGCCCTTGTTCTCCTAGAGGCCGGTGGCGAAATACTGCTGAAAAAGGAATCGCAGGTTGTCAAGCAACTTTCCTCGCAAGAAGGGGAAAAAATCTTCTGGCGGGCACTTGCAGTTCGTGCAATGGAGGGGGCGTGGGACGACCAGGATGAAGCTTGGGAGCAGTACGCGCCAAAAAACGAGGGATATTAGTTGCGGCAGGGAGAAATTTTTTGGATACACTTGCCTTATTCCGATTTGGCGCGCGAAAAGCACCGGCCAGTCCTAATCGTCTCCAATGACAATTACAACAAGCAAAGCGAGGATGTAGTTGCTTGTTCAGTGACTTCAAACTTGAAAGAGCGGCCTTACGCACTGTATCTGGATGAAAAAAGTTTTGACGAGGGAAGCCTTCCACTTAAGAGCAAAGTCAGGTGCGACAAGATATTTTCCGTTGAAAAAACTCTTTTCGTCAAAAAAATGGCTCGATTGTCGCAAAAAACATTTAGGCAGGTTTCAGAGCAAATAACACGCCTGGTTTCACAGGAAAAATAGTCACTTCCTGGCAAAATATTTCTTCGCGTCCTCCACCGCGCCGGGCTGGCCTACGTCAAACCACTTGCCGCTGTACGCGTAGCCGAATAGCTTGCCTTTCTTTGCAAGAAGCGGCAGCAGCTCTTTTTCAAAGCTCATCTTCGACGTTTTTGGTATGAAGCTAAAAATCTCGGGCTCGCATATTGCAACGCCGGCGTTGACCAAGTGGCTGTGCGCGTGAGGGGGCTTTTCTGCAAAATCGACTACCTTAGAGCCGCTAAGCACCGCCACACCAAAGCTGGCAGTCTCGCCCGCGTCAGCCAAGGCAAGCGTGCAAGTTCCGCCCGCGCGCTTGTGGAAGTCGTACAAGTCGCCCAAGTCAAGCGAATCATACAGCACGTCAGAGTAGCTTAGAAGAAATGGCTCGTCAATTTGCCCCTGCGCCAAGGCAAGCGCGCCGGCGCTCCCAAGCGTTGAAACCGCGTTCTCCCAAATGTAGGAAATTTTCACGCCCAGCCTCTCGCCGTTTTGCAGCCGCGAAACAATCTTCTCACCCAAAAAGCCAAGCACCACGATGATTTCCACTATCCCATGCCTTTTTAGGTGGGTTATGGTGCGCTCAATGACTGCAATGCCTGCAACGTCCAATAGTGGCTTGAGTCCCTTGGAGCGCGGCTCTAGCAAAACGTCGCGCGGCCCGCCTGCAAGCAGCACTGCCTTGCGCAGCTCCCTTCCGGCAATGCCTTTGCGCAGAAGAATGTCAAACGCGTGCGAGCGGCTTTTTGCCTTGCCTTGCCCAACCAATGCATCCACTGAGTAAAGCAACTGCGAATCAACAGTAACCGTCACCCTCTCCAATGCCACAAATCCCACCGCAAACAGAAAATTCCCACTTTGTAATAAAAAGTATGAATCGCCGGGATTTAACGCTTTGCGCTAAAAATGGGGCTGCATGCGTTTGAAAAAACTAGATGAGTGACTCTTCAATCCAGTCTCGACCGCCGCCCCCCTGATAGTTGAAGGCGATTACCAACGCAACCAGAAAAACTGCCAGGACGAGCCCACCCATTGCAAGCCAAAAGGCGTAGTCCCTGCCCTGCGCGGCGGGAACGTAGCCGCCGGAAGAGCCTGCACCAGAGGCAAGCCCGCCCAGCCTGCTGACCAAAAAGAAGTTTGAAAGCAGCAGGAGAAGCAGCGAAAGAGCTGTGAAAAATTGGCCGCGCGAAAGGCGCCAGGCAGATGCAGCAGTACGTCCAGCCCGCTTGCTTGTTTTTGCCATAGCCTAAAGTTTGCAAAAGGGGTTTATTACTTTTTGCCAGACGGCCTAAAATTGTAGTGCTCGTGCACGCCAAGGCCACGCCGACTGTAGCTGCGTT